>ERZ1673752.576-NODE-576-length-62175-cov-6.275628_pt1 | contig 62175 bp, 50 predicted proteins | sample MGYA00580195_ERZ1673752 | MGnify/ENA primary metagenome ERZ1673752 (study PRJEB41218, sample SAMN15661744) | gut metagenome | host: Homo sapiens | place: Canada: London | collected 2015-08-20/2019-03-30 | study: EMG produced TPA metagenomics assembly of...
CATCTTTGCCGACTTTGGCAAGTTTATCAACGGTACGCAAAACATCTTCGCTTTTTTCCCGAACCGAAAGTTTTTCCAACAAGCGGTTAAATAGCCCCCTATGCGAGATATGTACATGAAAATTTTCAATTCCCATCACCAAAAAACTTTGGATAATCAGATTTACAATTTCAAAATCGCTTTCCGCATTGTCAGAGCCGACGATGTCAAAATCGCATTGCATAAATTCACGGAATCGTCCCGCTTGCGGTTTTTCGCCCCGCCATACATTCGCGATGTGATACCGCTTAAACGGAAACACGATTTCGTCTTTATGCTCAGCGACGAACCGTGCAAGCGGCACCGTTAAATCAAACCGCAGCGCAACATCACGACCGCCGTTATCCATAAAGCGGAAAACCTGTTTTTCGGTTTCTCCGTTACTCTTGCGCAGCAGCACTTCGGAATATTCCAATGCCGGCGTATCAATCGGTACAAAGCCGAACTTCCGAAATACCGTGCGTAAAGTTTCAGTTAAAAGTTGCCGCCGGATTTCCAGCTTCGGTGTATAATCCCGAAAGCCTTTGAGAACCCGCGGGGTAATTAATTCACTCATACTATGATTATAAACTAAGTATAAAAATAATGCAAGATAATGAAAACCAAAAGCACAATCGGTTATTAAAAAAAGAGATATAAGGAAATGATTTATCACTTGTAAAAATACGGTATTTTGTTATACTTAAAATCTGCCGTATGAAAGAAGAAACGAAGATTTATATTATCGGGGCGGGGCTTGCCGGAACTACGATTGCGGAACAAATTCAGCGAAAAAAAGTGTTTGGCGAAGTGGCGGCATTTTTTGATGATGATCCTCAAAAAATAGGTACGAGTATCGGCGGTATTCCGGTGCTGGGTCCGATCGGCGAAGTTACGAAAATTTTCCGCGCCGAAAAAAATGCGGAAGCCTTGATTGCGATTCCGTCCATTCGGATTGAACGCCTGCAAGAAATCTATGTCGGTTTAAAGCAGGGCGGTTTTACCAAAATCAAAATTTTACCGACGCTGTCGCAAATCATTGACGGGACGGCGCATTTGGTGCAGGCTCGCGATATTAATCCGGAAGATTTACTCGGCAGAACGCCGATTACGATTAAGTTGACGGAAACGCTTTTCTATCTCCGCGGAAAACGAGTGTTAATCACCGGAGCAGGCGGTTCAATCGGGAGTGAGCTTTCGCGGCAGCTTTTGTCCGCCGGAGCCGAACGCGTGTACTTATTCGGGCATGGTGAAAACTCGATTTATCAAATCCGCAAAGAACTCTCTATTTTACAGGAAGGCGGAGTCGGTGAAAAGGCGATTGTCGTTCCCGTTATTGGAGATTTAAAAGACCGTGACTATATGACGTATATTTTCGGGCAGTTAAATTGTAATGTTGTGTTCCATGCCGCAGCGTATAAACATGTTCCGCTGATGGAAGAAAATCCGGTCGCCGCTATTCAAAACAATGTGTTTGGAACGAAAAATCTCCTCGATGCCTGCTTAGCCAACAATGTAAAGCGCTTTGTGCTTATTTCGACCGACAAGGCGGTTGACCCCATTTCGGTGTACGGTATTTCCAAGTTTTTATCGGAAAAGCTCGTGCTGAATGCAGCCGCAAAGGCAACTGAAATGCACAGCGATGCGGCGTATATGTTTGTGCGGTTCGGTAATGTGCTGGGTTCCCGCGGTTCTATTTTTCCGCTGTTCGTTGAACAAATCCAAAACGGCGGACCGGTAACGATTACCGATAAACGAATGGAGCGTTACTTTATGACGATACCGGAAGCCTGTTCGCTTATTTTGCAAACTGCCGGTGTCGGTAAAAATGCAACGTCCTATCTTTTGGAGATGGGTAAACCGGTAAATATCTACGAAACGGCGCAGCAGCTGATCCGCTATATGGGCTATGATCCGGAAGTTGACATCGGGATTAAATTTATCGGAATGCGGCTCGGGGAGCGTCTTTCGGAAATTTTAGTTTCAGAAAATGAAATAACGGAAAAAACGGACTATCCGAAAATTCTTAAAATTATTTCAACGGCACCGAATGCGTTTCAAGAACCTGTTCTGGCAAAACTGCTGGCGGCGCTCGCTCCGGTGTGCAGCCGTGATCCGGCACAGCCGGAATTATTTCGGAACAAAGAATATTTACTTTCCGTTTTGAAACAAAACTTTGTTCATTATGCAAAACATGCAAAGACAGAGTAACCGTTAAGGAGGCACTGATTAATTCAATCGAGAATTAATCAATGACAACCTTTAAAATCTGTTGTTTCGAAAATGTTCAGAATTCTACCTTATTATACTGAATATTGAGAAACAATTAGGAAACGCTGTTAAACGGCGTCAAGCCTTTAATCAGTGTTTCCTTAAAAACGTAGATACTTCTTATTTACGGAATTATTATATTAAGGGAATTATATGAAAAAAACAATTCGTATTTTTATTTTTTCGGACGGGCACGGAAAGTTGGAAAATTTGGCTGCCGTGCGGGATATTATCGAAGGTACCGACTTGGTGTTATTTGCCGGAGACTTTACCAAATTTAATAAACCGGATACCGGTGAACCTTATTTTCAGATGCTCGCCGATTGCAAAAAGCCGATGTTTTCCGTTTTAGGAAATTGCGATTATCCGGAGCTCCTCCAACTGACAAAACAAAATAAATGTTCAGTAGACGGTTGCGTAAAAAATTTCGGGGATCTTTTTATCACCGGTTCGGGGGGAGGCAGTAAATTTACCGGAACAACGCCTTATGAACGCACGGACGAAGAACTTCGGTCGGATTTGGCTGCTGCCGAAAAAAAATTGCAGGCGGGAGAAATCAAAGCAAATCGATTAATTGTGATGACCCACAATCCGCCGTTTGACACAAAACTGGATAAGGTTCCTATGGCGCATGTCGGCTCGAAATTACTGCGTTCGTTTACGGAAACGTATGAACCGCTTTTGCATATTTCAGGACATATCCACGAATCGGTCGGCGTTGACAAAATCGGAAAAACCGTTTTGGTAAATCCCGGTTCACTTGCCGACGGGCGATACGCGATTTGTGAACTTATCGAATATGAAACCGGTTTTGAAGTTGGCGAAATAAAGCTTTTGAGTGCGGATCGATAAAATTAAACATTCGTTTCAAAGGTTGTAATCACAAACGCTGCTTTTTTTTTAAAGCCGAGCCGTCGGTATAATTTTTGTGCCGGATCGTTTTTTACTTTGACAAAAAGCACAAATGTATCGGTGCAAGCTGAAAGCGTTTGAAATGCAAACCGCAATACGGCTTCCGCACAATGGTGCCGCCGATATGTCGGTAGCGTATATACGCCGCCTATTTGCTTGCAGCATATTCCGCACGCGTTCGTATGGGCCTTTGCTACAATCGTTCCGTTGATTTCACCTTTAAAGAGCGTTTGTTCGCCGAGCATATTCAAAAGATAAAGCCGTGAAAAAAATTCGTTTTGCGTTGTCCGTTCGAGCTCTTCGCGTTCATAGCCGAATTGGAGCGGCAGCAGTTTTTCTACATCGCTTTGCGTACATACCGCACAACGGATATCGGTATCTTGCGGAGACGGCTGTTTTAAAAACTCCGTGGCGGAAAGTGTCAGCAAAAAATACGCTTCACTCCGTTTCCGTCGGTATTGATGCGCGGCTACTAAATAGCTTTCAATAAAATCCGAGCATTTTTTTTCGCCCATAATTGAGCGAATGGGAACCTCATCAAAAAAACTTTTTGTGCAGGAAAAAAAAGCGTGCATAGTCGTTTCGGTTACATTCGGAAAACAATGCAAAAACGTTTTTTGTCCGTCAACGGCACAAACTGCTGCAATTTCCGTATTGTGAAAAAAAATAAACGAAATGATTTTTTGGTTTTGGGATTTTTTCACCGAAGTTTTTTTTGTATTAAAATATTTTTGCTGCCCCAATAAAACGCTTGCCAAGTTGACACAAAGCGGTTCAAACTTTTTAACAAAAGCCAAGCCCAGTGAAATTGTTTCCGCCGTTATTTTTTTTGCGCACCACATTTTAAAACTGCAACGTCTTCAAAGGAAGTACTCCTTTTGGAATAACATCCCCGCATAAACAAGCAAGCGCCGCTTTAAACGAAACATCCGCATAACTATATACGGCAATTGCAGTTTCCGCTCGTAAGTCTTGCAAAAAAACCGGAGACAACACCGAAATGATAAAATACTGTTTTTCCGGAAACCTCGTCTGCATTGTTTTTAAAACTCCGGCTGAATACGAATCGTACACACAAAAAATAATTTTTTCATAATTTCTCGTCCGTAAAAACAATTCATCCGTGCGAGCAAATCCGCTTTCTTTAAAATAATTTTTTGCAATGCGGAAAAGGTTCGGATAATCGCTCACCACTAAAACGCTATCATCATGGGAAAGCCGCGTTTTCGCAGTGCGGGTTTGCCCCTTTGGTAACGGTATCAACGTAGCGGCACGCGCCGCGAAAGACTGAAAAAAATCATCGGCTCCTTCAACGGGGAAGTTTTTTTCCAAATTTTCAGGCTTCGGTAAAATCGGAACATGGTTTACGCTTTTAAAATATTGTAGCTTTTTTAAAATAATCCGTTCGGCACTCGATTGCACCGCGGCAAAAAAAGTTTTATCTCGTTTCATGAGAGCGATATTTTCAGTCCACACCGGATCTTGAAGCGAAGGCGTTGTAGAGGATTCTACAATATTATTTCCCGCTTGCAGCGCAAGGGTAACGCTTCGTGAAAAATTTCCTGCATAGTGCAGCGCACTGTGCATCATCATATCGTCGGTTACGATTAAACCTGAAAAGCCGAGTTCCCCGCGCAAAAGTCGCGTGATTATATCGTAGGAAAATGTTGCCGGCATATTTTCCGGCATCAGCTGCGGAAAATTCAAATGTCCCGCCATAATCAGTGGAATCGATTCCGCTATCGTAGCTCGAAACGGTTCAAGCTCGCGCTCGTAAAATACCTTTCGGGTTATATCAATACGCGGCAACCGCCCGTGGCTGTCCGCTTCGGTATCGCCATGCCCGGGAAAATGCTTTGCCGTACTTAAAAGTCCCGCCGCATGGAGTCCTTCGGAAAACGCCGTCGCAAGGCGGGCAACACTTTTTGGGTTATCGCCGAATGAACGGGATGCAATCACCGTTGAATGAAGATTAGTATATAAATCGACTGTAGGAGCAAAGTTTACATTAATCCCGATAGCGGCAAGTTCCCGTCCGATGTAGTATCCTGAAAAAAAAGCGTCTCGCGGTAATGCCGAAGCCCCGCAGGCGAGCGCGCTCGGTACTTGTGAGGTTAAACCTTTCACGTGCCTGACCCGTCCCCCTTCCTGATCCGTTGCCGCAAAAAGCGGAATACTGAATCGAGACTGTAAACTGCGCGTTTGCAAATGTAAAATTGCTTGTGAAAGTTTTTTTGAATCGGCGGTGTTCCAGCCGAAAATTTTAATACTTCCCAATCCGGCGGCAACCCACGATTCTACCCGCTCACTCGGATTTTGCCCCGCCCATCCGAACATAAATACTTGCGCCAAAAGTTCTTCCGCCGTCATCGCATTGACGATTTTTTTTGCAAGCAATTCCGGTTTTTCATCATCGAAAAAATTCGGAAGCGAAGCATCCCGAGCGGGACGATTTACAACAATCCGGCGGATCTCATCAGGTATGGTATAGGAAAACGATTCGGAAGGTACAAACGGTTTCAAATTCGCAAGTTCGGTTTTGCTACTGAAAAAATAATCGGCACGTAATATCGGTATATCTTCCGTGATGCGTTGCGGCGCGGCGATTTTGACCGCTGCGATTTCGGCAAGAGCGGCAGGTTTATTCGGATGCGCATGCCGCACAAGTTTTACCGCCGCTATAGTACCGGCACCGCAAGCAAAGAAGAATGCAAAAACGGCAAAGAGTTTTTTACTCATTACCGTTTCCGTTCCAAGTAAAATTATCGGGACTGTTTTCCTCCAGGTAAATATTTTCATACCGTCCGGAATCTTCCGGCGATTTATCATTCGGGAAATAGGTTAAGTGCATAAACCACAGGACATCCTGCAAATCGGCAAAATTATCGGAACACGAAAAACGGAAATACAAGTCCGCATCTTCCAAAAATTGCCGCAACTCATAATTCGGTTTTGCATACGGGTCTATCGCTTCGCGAACATTGCTGCGGACTCCGCCGTACCAAGCAATCGCCACTTTGAATAAATGCAACTGATGCGCTTCGTCCATTGAATATACTTCGTAAATTCCGGCAACGGCAGGTGTTCCCGTCGTGATTTTATATTTATCGGCTTTTTCCACCGGTGACCAGTTAATGGTATATGACGCATCGGCGTTTTTCGTTTTTTTTGTTATAACATATTGCAGTGCTTGCATGATATGCATTGTAGCAAAAGAGTAATTTTTTTTCAACGTATCGAGTAGATGTTTTGAAATGAGTAATTGTTGAAAACTGATTTTACCTGCGGGAGACAAATTTCCATAAAAAATATCGACGGTGAAATTGTATAAAGGCGAAAACAACTTACGGACTTGTCATTCCGTAAGTTGTTACAAAGTGGCTTATAATCTATATCCGAAACCAAGTCCGACATTAAACATAAAGTTATTGTGCCTGACTTTTGCGTCGTTCAAATATTCAAAAGCCTTTTTTTCGTTATTATATGTTGAAGGCTTTTTTAAATCAACACCGAAACTTGCCGTCGGGTTTATGAAAAACTTACCGAGGTTTACATCTGCACCCAAGCCTAAAACAAAGTAATAGTGGTTCATATCTTTTTTCCAGCTGTCCGATGCATTTTTCCGTAAATCCGTATCACCGTCTTGTGCGGCAACATTAAAAGCAAAATCGAAACCAAGCATCGGATATAAATCGACCAATCCTAACTTAAAAGGATATTTCCCCAATATTGAAATATCAAAGTTTGTTTCCCTATAATCCGCATTCGAACCGGACGGTTTGACAGTCAAACCTGCTAGAGAACCATTTCCTTCGGTTTTAAAACCGTTAACACTGAAATCCGCACCAAGTCCAAGCCGAATATAGGTCGCATCAAAAAAAATATGAGCTCCAAGAAAATTTTTAGTTGTATCGCTATTTACAGAGACATCAGTTCCTATAATCGGTATTTTTCCGGTCCCTTTAAAAGATTCAAGTGTTCCGGTGTAATCAAGTCCGCCTCCGATAGAAAAATCTATCGCGAACAGAGAAACAGCCAAACAGGTGAACATACCGAACGTTAGTATTTTTTTCATAGTTTACTCCTTTGTGGGAAAAACCCACGTATGAAAAAAGATAAGACTATTTTGTTTCGTTAAAAGCAATATCAACGAGAAACAGCCTTCCGCACAAAAAATGTTAAAACATAAAAATAGTTACAAGTATCTTGTATGATTTTTGATAAATATCAAGTAAATCCCCTTGTTTTTTTTTATTTTGCCTGTTAAAATTACGGTACGGATATTCCGTATAGATAGGAGGAAACTATGATTATTGGTGTGCCGAAAGAAATTATGCAGGGTGAAGCTCGTGTTGCAGCGACCCCTGAAAGTTGTGCATCGTTTATTGCAGACGGGCATTCTGTGCTGGTCGAAAAAGGTGCCGGTATTGGGTCTTATTTTTTGGACGAGGCGTATGTAAAAGCGGGTGTGACATTGGTTGATGATGTTGCCGAGTTGTACAAAAAAGCGGATTTAATTCTCAAGGTAAAAGAGCCCCTTTTTAATGAAAAGAAAAATTGCAGTGAAATTTCGATGATGCATAGGGGACAGTATTTGATTACGTTTATTCATCCCGCATCTCCGGTAAATCATGCAATGGTAAAAGAGATGGCGGCAGCCGGCGTGATTTCCTATACGCTTGACGGAGTACCACGAATTTCGCGCGCACAAAATATGGACGCATTAACTTCGATGAGTACCTGCGCCGGATATAAAGGTATTATGATTGCCGGAAATTTGCTGCCGCGTTTTATGCCGCAGATTTTTTCCGCCGTCGGTATGATCAAGCCGGTGAATGTACTCGTAATCGGAACCGGTGTCGGCGGTTTGCAGGCGCTCGCGACGGCAAAACGTCTCGGTGCGGTGATTCACGCAGCCGATATTCGTCCTGCGGCACGCGAACAGGCGCAATCACTCGGCGCAAAGGTGATTGATTTGGGCGTTGACGAAAAAGAAGCGGTCGGTGAGGGCGGCTATGCACTGCACTTGAAAGAATCGACGTTGCAGCATGAACGCGAAATGCTCGCTCCGCATGTGAAAGACATGGACATTATTTTTACGTCCGCGCTGGTTCCGGGAAAAATTGCGCCGAAAATTATTACCGAAGAAATGGTAAAAACCATGAAGCACGGTTCCGTTATCGTGGATATTTCAATTGACCAGGGCGGTAACTGTGAAATTACGCCGTCCGGTACCGTTGAAACCAAACACGGAGTGAACTTGGTCGGTATTAAAAATATTCCGGGTATGCTTCCGGAAAGTTCAACATGGATGTTTGCAAAAAACATTTACAACTTGGCAAAATATTTGATTAAGGGCAAGGAATTATCAACGGATACGAGTGATGAAATTGTCCGCGGTATTCTTACGACCATTGACGGCAACGTTGTTCACGCCGGTGCAAGAGAGGCTATGGGTTTATGATTATCGCCGTTTTATTGGGAGTATTTATTGTTGCAACCTTTGTCGGCTACAAACTCATCAGTGATGTTCCCAGCCTTTTGCATACTCCGCTGATGTCGGGCATGAATGCACTGTCGGGTATTACCGTTCTTGCAACGATTGCCGAAACCGTCAATGCGACTACCGTTACGGGGCAGGCGATCGGTTGCATCGGAATTATCGTAGCGACAATAAACGTTGTTGCGGGTTTCGGTTTGACACACAGAATGCTGATGATGTTCAAAGGTTCCAAATAAGCGGATGCGGGTAAGTTTTGGCTTGCCCGCTCGCTTTTTTTGTTTTTTTAGGAAAAAACTATGTTTCATTATATAATTTATTGTATTCTCAGTGTTTGCGTTTTGCTCGGGATTAAACTGATGAGCAATGTAAAAACCGCAGCAATGGGAAATATTATCAGTGCCGTGTCCGTGCTTCTGGCTATATCCTATTTGATGGCGACGCATGTTTCTTTGAATGGACGGCAAACCGCCGTACAAAATGGTTTTGTTTGGGGGGGATTGGTAATAGGTTTGGTTATAGGACTTATTCTGACAATCAAGGTGAAAATGATTGAAATGCCTCAAACGGTCGCTCTCTTAAACGGACTCGGCGGTTTGGCATCTTTGGTTGCGTCCGCGTTGGCAATTCAGCATTTGGCGTCCCCGCACCACGTTTACACGGAAGCCTTGTTTCGATTTTCTGGATTTGCGGCAATGCTCGCTTTGGCAATCGGCGCAATTACGTTTACCGGCAGTTTAATCGCAGCCGGAAAACTTGCAAAACGTATTCCGCAAAAGCAGGTAATTCTGCCACTACACCAGCCGATGATGGTAGTTCTGGGCCTGCTGATTATAGTCGGCATTATCGTCGCCGCGGTGTATACGCCTTTTGCGCAGCATGTCAACAGAACGCTTTTGGTTGGAACGGCGGTTTTGAGTTTAGGCTATGGCGTGTTGTTTGCTATCCGCGTTGGCGGAGCCGATATGCCGATTACGATTTCGCTTTTGAACTCGACATCGGGCGTTGCGGCCTCCATTGCCGGTATGGCTATCGGAGATTTACTGCTGACGGCAATCGGCGGTATTGTAGGCGCTTCCGGTTTAATTTTAACCAGAATTATGTGCCGCGCGATGAACCGAAAGCTTTCGTCCATTGTCTTTGCGAAAAAAGGCAGCGGAACAGGTCAAGCTGGAGCGGCTGAAACCGAAGCGGAAGCGGGTAGGGCTGCAGAGCAAACGGCAGCCGAAGCGGTACCGGTCGAACAAGCGGCACAATTGGAAGTAAAAAATGCCGATCCGAATGAAGTCGGTTCCTGGATTTCCGCTGCGAAGGATATTATCATTATTCCGGGCTACGGCATGGCGTTATCTCAAGCGCAAAACCATATTAAAGAGCTAACTGAAAAGTTGGAAGCTGCCGGTAAAAAGGTACGTTTTGCCATTCACCCCGTTGCGGGGCGAATGCCGGGGCACATGAATGTGCTGTTAGCTGAAGTTGAAATTCCCTATGATAAGCTTTTTGAAATGGATGCAATTAACGATGATTTTGCAAATGCTGATTTGACCATTGTGATCGGGGCGAGCGATGTTATTAACCCGGCGGCGAGTACTTTGCCGGATACGCCGATTTCCGGTATGCCGGTTTTAAAAGCAAATGAAGCGCCGCGTCTTATTATCTGCAACTTTGACTTAAAGCCCGGGTATGCAGGTGTTGCGAATCCGTTGTATGAACCCAATGAAAACATTATGCTCTTTTTAGGGGATGCAAAAGATTCGCTTGCAAAAATTATTGCGAGCTTTTAACATCAAAGAAGTTCCCGGATTCAAGTTGTATCGGAGCCGGTACACTTGATTTCGGGGCGTTTTTTCCATCGGTCGATTGGGATTTCTTTCATAAAATGAAGAATAAAGCGGCACGGTAATTATTGCAGAGCCTTGACAAAGTGTAAAAAATAACTATGCTAATTTTACACACGCCATGAAAAAAAAATTATGTTTTGTTTTATTGTCGTTCTGTTTTGTATTTTGCGGCTTTTCAACCTGCGTAAAAGCTCCCATTTCGGAACAAGCCTGCGAAACACAGCCCGCACAGTTCTCTCAAAAAGAGATTTTACAAAAACGGGCAGTCGAAATTGCCGCGTCGATGAGCCTTACCGAAAAAATATATCAGCTTTTAGTGCTTTCCGTTTCCGGTAATTCGCTCAAAACGGTTCGAGCGGGAAAATTTCGTTTTGCACCCGGCGGGGTAATTTTGTTTAAATTTAATTTTGCTGATACAGCGGAAACGGTTTATGATTTTATTACCGCGTATGAAAAAAATTTTGAGGCAAATACGAAAAAAAACGCTCCCGTTTATGCGATGTACATACCGCCTTTTTTTGCGACCGACAATGAAGGCGGAGCGGTATTTCGAACTTCGCGGGTTACCTCGCATCTTCCTTTTGCAAATGATATAACAAAAAATTTTTCTCCGCTTGATGCACAAAAACTTTTCACGTTGCAATCGCATCAAATGGCGGCTCTCCGTCTTTCGATGAATCTTGCACCGATTTGTGAGACGGGGGATTTCACAACGGCAGTGATGGGAAAGCGGCTTTTCAGTGATGATACCGACTCCGTTGCCGACTATACAACACGATTTATCAATGCGCACAAAGCGGACGGAATTGCCTGTGTTGTCAAGCATTTTCCCGGAAGCGGAAATGCCGACACACACCGCAGTGTTTCAAAAATTACCGGCTCATATAACGATGTGGTAACGGCGTGTGAAAGTTTCCGCGCTCCGCTCCGTGCGGCGCAAGCGGTAATGCTGTCGCACACGATTGTTGAATGTTTTGATGATAAACCTTTTTGTCTTTCGCCTGCGGGAATTGATTTTTTAAAAACCGAGTTTCGGTATGACGGTATTGTAATGAGTGATGACATCATTATGAAAGCGCTTCGCCCCTATGCGGAAAATTACTCGGATCTGGCGTATCACCTGATCAGTGCCGGTTGCGATATGATTTTGTATTCCGCGAATGATTTTCCGATGCTCGTTGACGGGCTGCTTGCAAGAGCACAAACGGATGAGGCTTTTTCCAACAGGATAACGGAAGCGGTTACGACCGTTCTCAGAGTAAAACTGGAAAACGGTTTAATGGATGAAAACGGTGAAACGCGGACGGAAGAAAGTTTTAATAAAAATTATTTTGATGCGGAATATTTTTATGACGCAAAAGAAAAAGCGAACCGTTTGCTTCGTGAAAAAAATCTTCATTAAAATTCAACGACAAAAAGAGAGTTTTTTAAAAACGTGCTATGAAACATAAAAAAGAGCAAAGTTCACGGATAAAACTTGTCGGTTCGGATGGGTTTGAAACCTACTATAAAAAGATATTCGACGAGCGGTGGGAGACATTAAAAATGGCTCTTTTAGCGCCGGTGAACCATTTTGAATTTTCGGAGCACCTGCGTAAAAGTTATTTTTTGGATAAAGCGAGTTTTTTTGCTGCGTCGGCGATGCCGCCGCTTACTGAAGGGGTGTGCTTGGATATGTGTGCAGCTCCCGGCGGAAAAAGTTTGGTTCTCGCTTCGCTCGTGCTGCACGGTTCGGCAACGCTTCAAGCGAATGAACTTTCCGCCGCTCGCCGAGCACGACTGCGCACCGTACTGCAGGAGCATTTGCCGCAAGAAAAGTTAGCGCACGTTACCGTAACCGGTTATGACGGCAGTACTATGTGTAAAAAAAAGCAAAATTTTTATGACCGTATTTTACTGGATGCGCCCTGTTCTTCGGAGCGGCATGTACTGGGTGACGAAAAGTATTTAACCCAATGGACTGAAGCGCGGATAAGAAATCTTGCACGGCGGCAGTGGGCGCTTTTATCTTCGGCTTTTTTGATGCTGAAACCCGGCGGTTTTTTGTTGTATGCAACCTGTGCTTTGTCGGAAGCGGAAAATGATTGTGTAATCGATAAACTCCTTGCAAAATATCAGCACGCGATGTGTGTTTCACCGATTCCGATTGAAACTGCCGCCGGCGATACCGGGCAGCGGTTTGAAACGCCAAGCCGCACGCGGCACGGTTTTATCTTTTTGCCGGATACGAGCGGGTACGGACCGCTTTATTTTTGCTTGGTAAAAAAAGAGGAGCATGCCGCATCAAACGAAGAAAACTAACTTTTTACGGAAACGTTTTTTCGAGCGTACTCAACGCTTGAATGAGGTCGGTTGCGGTAGAAGCGTAGCTCGGAAGTGTGCGGCTTGCATATCCGTGGGCAAGCGTTGCCGTGATGGCGGCTTTTTCGCCGGTATAGCCTTGCGCTAAAAGGGCGGTGAGCATTCCGGAAAGTACATCGCCTGAACCTGCTTTTGAAAGCGCGGGTGTTCCGGCAGCTGCCAAAAATATTTTTTCGTGATGAGCAATGACGGTAACGGCGCCTTTTAAAACAAGTACGATATGCGGAAAATACCGGGAAAAAATTTTTGCAAGTTCAATCTTTTTTTCTTGGATTTCGCCGACCGTCAATGTTTTATAATCGTGAAGCTCCGTACGTTCAGACGTACAAAGATTTTGTACAAGCTGTAAAAATTCTTTGAGGTGCGGCGTTAAAATGCAGCCGTCCAAATCCGAAAGATGTCGTGCGAGCGATTTTGTTTTTAACGCATCCGCGTCAAATACAATATTTGCCCTTTTCTTTTCGGTTAAAAATTTTTCAACGATCGCTTCCGTATCACTTCCTAAACCGGGACCGATACAATAAGCCGAATACTCTGCATTGATTTCAGAGTGATACATCAAGTCGGGCGGAATCAATGCCGGCTTCGTGCCGCATACGGTAACCAACCCCGCGCCGAAGTGTAAACACGCCGAAGCTGCAAGGATAGCGGCTCCTTCTTTTTCACCGCAGAATATTGCCGCATGACCGAACAAGCCTTTGTGCGTATTCTTTTGGGTACGCACCGGAAGTTGCATATCGCGCTTAGTGAGTAGCCATGCATCGGCTTTTTCGCTCGGGGCGTATTGCTCTGACGGAAGCCCAAGACTGACGGGCTTTATTTTTCCGACAAAGTCTTGTGCAGCATCCGAAAAAAACGCCGCTTTGAGTGCACCCGCAGAAAGTGTCATATCCGCTTTTACGGCAACCGGCACCGGCTGCCCGTTTCGGTTCAGCCCGCTCGGAATATCGCAGGCGATTTTATACGCATCAAGTTTATTCATTGCATTGATAACCGATACTGCATTTTCACGAAGCCTACCGGTAATACCGGTTCCCAAAAATGCGTCAACGAGTATATCGCAGTCGGAAATAACCGTATCCGCGAGAATATGCAATTTGCGTAACCGTTCGGTTTGCAATATGCACAGTGCCGATTTCGGTTCGGCAGCTTGAATCACTTTTACGGACGCTGCATCGTATATCATGCGTGCGAGTGCTAAGCCGTCCGCCCCGTTATCGCCTGAACCGCACACGATTTGAATAACCGGCTTTTTGTGTTTGAACCGCTTTTTTAAAAATAAGAGAATTGCTTCACACATTCCGCGTGCCGCATTTTCCATTAAAACTTCATTTTGCATTCGGTATTTTTCACCGCAAGCGGCATCAAATTCTTTTAAACTAAAAAAAACGGGTTTCATTCGTTTATCCTTGTTGCTTGTTTTACATTAGATTACTCTATTATAAAACTTTTTTAAATTTTTAAAAGTGTACAAATGATGCTGCTTTTTTGTAGCGCGTTGAAAAATAAAAAAAATAATCGTATAATTACAATTATGGATTTACAGGATTTTCAGAAGACAGTACAAACAATTTTAAGTAAAATGTCCGAAAAAATTATCGGTCAAAGCGAACTTTGCCGTTTTATTTTAATGGCGTACATTGCCGAAGGACATGTTCTTTTGGAAGGCGTGCCGGGACTTGCAAAAACGCTCACGGTGAAAACGTTCGCGGAATTAACCGGTCTTGCATTTAAGCGTATTCAGTTTACACCCGACCTTTTACCGGCTGATATTATCGGAACGCTCATTTTTCAGCAAGGTGACGGAACGTTTACCGTACGAAAAGGTCCCATTTTTTCAAACATCATTTTAGCCGATGAAATAAACCGCGCTCCGGCAAAAGTGCAGTCAGCATTGTTGGAAGCGATGGCGGAAGGGCAAGTTACTATCGGTGAAACATCCTATAAACTGCCGCAGCCTTTTTTTGTTCTTGCGACGCAAAATCCGATTGAACAGGACGGAACGTATCCGCTGCCGGAAGCGGAGCTTGACCGATTCATAATGAAACTTTCCGTTCCGTATCCGACTCATGCAGACGAAATTGCGATTGTACAAACACACACAACAACCGGAAAAAACTGCAATGATGTTACGCCGGCTGATTCCGTGTGTACGTTTGCTGAACTTGATTTATTGCGAAAATTTTGTTCTCAAGTTTCCATTGACGAAAGTTTAACGCATTACCTCGTGTCGGTCGTGGCAGCAACCCGTCCTGCAGCGACGGAACTCACGGAACAGGATTTTTTTAAAGGTTCATATTTAAGTTATATTACGATCGGTGCATCGCCCCGTGCGAGCATTGCAATGCAAACATGTGCAAAAATAGAGGCTGCATTTTCGGGGCGCAGTTATGTTATTCCCGATGATATAAAAAAAGTCGCTTATCCGATTTTGCGACATCGGTTAAAACTTTCATACGAAGCAATCGCTGAAAATATTTCCGCCGACAATATTATCGAAAAAATATTATCGCTGATTGCTGTTCCATAAGGAAATGCTGATTAAAGGCTTGACGGTCGTTTACCGGCGTTTCCCAATTATTTCTCAATGTTCAGCATAAGTGGCTCTGAACATTTGCGAAACAACGATTTTAAAGGTGGGCACTGAAAAGAAGTCTCTAAAAAACATTAGTTTTTAATTTTCGATTGAATTAATCAGTGCCTCCAAAAGTTTTAAATAAAACCTTGCCGTTTGAGAATAGATTTTTTTTTGAAAATATGATATATTGCCTTTCCTTTTATTAGTGAGATAAAAAGAGGATTTTTATGGGTAAAAAAATTGTAATTGCATTGGGTGGCAATGCACTCGGTTCTAATTTGGAAGAACAGCGGATCGCCGTAAAAACGACGGCAAAGGTGATTGCCGATTTGGTTGCTGACGGAAATGATGTGGTGGTAACCCACGGAAACGGTCCGCAAGTTGGAATGATTCAGTTGGCAATGGAAGCCTATCACAAACTGGATGCAAAAACTTCAACACCGGAGTTGTCTGTTTCGGTTGCAATGAGTCAGGCATACATCGGCTCGGATTTACAGCGGGCTATTGCAGCGGAACTTGCCGCGCTACATATCCAAAAGACGGTCAGTACCGTGATAACGCACGTAGTCGTGGATAAAGCGGACAGTGCATTTGAGCATCCGACTAAACCGATTGGAAGTTTTTTAACAAAAGAAGAAGCCGATGCCCTTATGGCAAACGGCGAAGCGGTGACCGAAGATGCGGGACGCGGCTACCGCAAAGTCGTCGCATCACCGAAACCGATGCGGATTGCCGAGTTGCAAGTAATTCAATCGCTTTTTTTAGCGGGGCAGGTGGTTATTGCTTGCGGTGGCGGCGGTATTCCGGTTATTGAAGAAAACGGGATGCTCATCGGTGTTCCTGCTGTTATTGATAAAGACTTTGCCAGTGCAAAACTTGCGTCCGATTTAAAAGCCGATTGTCTGATTATTTTAACGGCAGTTGAAAAAGTTGCCGTCAACTTTAATAAACCGAATCAGCAATGGCTTTCCGAGCTGAGCATTGCCGAAGCAAAAAAATTGATTAAAGAAAATCAGTTTGCAAAAGGGTCGATGTTGCCGAAAGTTGAAGCTGCAATTCAGTTTGCGGAACACAACAAAAAAGGTTTTGCATTGATTACGCTTTTGGAAAAAGCACAGGAAGGCATCCTGGGCAGAACGGGAACCGTCATCCGAGCATAATGCAAGAAAACGTCGACAATAAAGAAACGCTGTGAAATGGCGCTAAGCTTGTTATCAGCGTTTCTTCGTTATATTATCTTTTACAATTCAAATTTATCGTTGTATTTTACAATGCTGACATCGCGGAAGTCGTTTTCCGCTAAATAGGAGCGAAACGCTTTTTGCGCTTTGTCTTCACCGTGTACCATAAAAATTTGTTTTAAGTTGCTGTTATCGTTTTTTTTCAGCCATGCCGTTAACTCCTGATAGTCGCCGTGCGCACTGAATGCATTGATTTGCAATATTTCCGCATTGACCGCAAACGTGTTGCCGAAAATTTTAACGCTTTTTTCGCGGTTTTGTAAACGACGACCGAGTGTGTTTTCCGCCATAAAGCCGACCAGCATAATAATCGTTGATTTATTTTCAATATTGTTTGCCAAGTGGTGCGTGATTCGTCCGAATTCGCACATACCGTCCGCACTGATAATCACCATCGGACCTGAAGCACTGTTCAATTTTTTTGACTCATTCACGCTGGTGATAAAATTCAGAGAGTTAAACCCGAACGGATTTTGATGGTGTTTAATAAACGCTTCGTGCGTTTCCTCGTCGTAGCATTCCGGGTGTATTTGAAAAATACTGGTTGCGTTTACCGCCATCGGCGAGTCTACGTAAATCGGCACTTCGCGGATTTTTTTCATATCAAGCAATTGGTGAAAATGATATACGATTTCCTGCGTGCGTTCGACTGCAAATGCCGGAATAATAATTTTGCCGCCGGTTTTGCAAATTTCATTAGTTGCTTTTGCCAGCGCTTCCAGTGCGTTATCTTTCGTTTCGTGCAAACGGTCGCCGTAGGTACTTTCCAGCACGAGGTAATCCACTGCCGGTAAATTTTCAGGGTCTCGGATAATCGCTTTATCGTTGCGTCCGACATCACCGGTGAATGCGATTTTAACTTGTTTGCCGGAATTATCCTTCGCTGTGACGAGCGCCATTGCCGAGCCTAAAATGTGTCCCGCATCGTAAAACTCGAGCATAACGCCGTCTCCGATAAAAATTTGCCGGTGGTACGATACGGTAACGAATTGGTTTATGGTTTCAACAACGTCCGATTCATCAAAAAGCGGTTGCCAGGTAAACTGTTTTCCCTGCTTTGCCGCCTGTTTTTGCAAATACTCTCTATCGCGGGCTTGAATATGCGCCGAATCCATGAGTACTAAGTTTGCTAAATCTCGCGTTGCCGGCGTCGCATAAATATTGCCGGTATAGCCGTTTTTATACAACAGCGGCAACAATCCGCAATGATCGTAATGTCCGTGTGTGAGCACTACGGCTTCCAGCTGTTCAATTGGAATATTAAAATCTCTGTTTTTTTTATCGGCTTCCGCCCTTTTTCCTTGAAATGCACCGCAGTCAAATAAATATGCCCGCCCATCAACTTCCAAAATATGCTTGGAACCGGTAACTTCTTGGGCTGCCCCCAATGAGTAAAAAGAAATAGCCATACCAATATTATACATAAAAACCGGATGGACGGCTAGTCCAAAAATTACCGCGAATATTTTTGTAGATTGAGTGAAAAGCGATAATTGATTTTTTAGCCGCTCTTATCTATAATGGTAGGATTATATAATATTAATAGAAGTCTTCTAAAAACTTTTGAAATTTTGAGTTTTTAGAAGAAGCCTAAGGAAACGCTGATTAAAGGCTTGACGCCGTTTACCGGCAAACTTTGCAACGCAAAGTTTTTTTTGCAGAAGCAAAGTTTTTTGCGAAGCAAAGTATCTCCTTTATTGTTTCTCAATGTTCAGTATAATCGGCTCTGAACATTTGCGAAACAATAGATTTAAAAGGTTGGCACTGAAAAGTAGTCTCTAAAAACATCAGTTTTTGAAAGATGCCCTCAATTTTCGATTGAATTAATCAGTGCCCACCTAATTGTGTAATGTATAAAGAGGGTCGTTATGATTCAATGGAAAAATTTTTTGAAAAAAAATGCACAGCTCATCATTGCAGGTGTGTCACTCATTTTTTTTATTGTATTTTCTTTTACAAAAACGGGAAAAACGGTTGAACTTTCATTTTATGATGCACTTCTCCATTTTAAGCCCGCTCCCAAAGAACGCGAGGAAGTGCTGCTGTTGAGCGTTGACGATTTGGCGATTGAACAGGTCGGCAGCTGGCCATGGTCGCGCGATATTATGGCTGACGTTCTTTTAAAACTGCGAGAGTTCGGGGCAACAACTGCGGTGTTTGATATTGAATATCTATCACCGGGACAATCGGGCGTTAATAAAACCTACGTTGAAAATGATTTACCGAAAGCGTACCAAAGTGTCCGCCAAGAAATGGACGAGTATATTACGCAGTTTTCAGCCGCGATTGCAGAAAAGAACATTCCGGCACACGATGCTCCGGAATTTGCCGACATGATGAAAAAAGATTTGGACGAACGAATGCAGCAGTTAAGCGATTCGGTTGTAGAAAATATTTTTCGTGATAACGATACGTACCTCGGACAAGCGATTGGCTTTTTCGGAAATACGTTTGTAACGATAAATGCCGCTAATGTTAACGTCAACACGGAAAACGCGGAGCTGAAAAATTTTGCGTGTGAGCATTTTCTTTTCGAAAATATCACCGATACAAAAAAGCTTTTTAAAACGGAATCGCAAAAAATACGCGAAGAAAATTCCGCCGTGTACGGCATTTCACCGGCGATCATGCTGGTGCTGCAATACGCAAAGGGTGCGGGTTTTCCGAATGTTGTCATTGATACGGACGGTGTCCGCCGCCGTATTCAGCTTTTTACGGAATATAACGGCAAGTATGTTGCGCAGCTCGTGCTTTCGCCCATTCTCAATATTCTCAAACCGGAACAAATTATTCGCAACAAGCGGAGCCTTATTTTAAAAAATTGTACGCATCCCGATTTTAATCAAAAACAGGATATTAAAATTCCGCTTGATGCGAACGGTTGTCTTATGATTAACTGGCTCAAGAAAAATTTTTTGGATGCAAATAACCCGGAAAATACGAGTTTTAAAAATATTTCAATTTATGTGTTAATTTACGCGGATAAAATAGAAAATAATCTCGTTGAAAACTTGCACAATATTACCGATTTGAAAATCAGAACGCAAAACGGGTATTTGCAATACGACGGAGCGGTGCAATTTTTACTTGACAGCTATCAAAAAATTCAACAGCAGCGATCGGCACTTTTAAGCGGTGAAAGCGCGGAGTTTGATGCGTACTTCGCTGAACGGAATGAGTTTTTTCAAAATGTTGATGAGTTCCTCAAAGGGGACTTTGAAGCGGAAATCCATCAGTTGTTTGCCGATATTCAAGCTCAAACCGGAACCGATGAATATACCGCTTTTGATTCATACGTGACGGATGTGTTTAAAGCTGCCCGCAGTAACTATGCGCTGTATCGGGAAAACGAGCAGGTCGCCCGCGCCAACTGCAAAGATGCGTTTGCGATTATCGGATACAGCGGAGTCGGCACTTCCGATTTGGGCGTCAATCCTTTTTGGGCTTCCTACCCGAATGTGGGAACACACGCGAATATTTACAACACGATTATGAGTGGACAGTTTATTACGCCGCTGCCGTTTTGGCTGAGCATTGTCTGTGCTGTGCTTTTTGTGTTTTTTACCGCTTTGGTGTTATCGAAACTGAGCAAAGTATTTGCTAAGCTTCTGTTCGGCATTCTCATGGTGTGTGCGATTTTTATTATTTCGGTTTTTCTTTTTTCATTTTTCGGAATATATGCGCGGGCGGTTTTACCGATGCTCAGCGTATCGGTTTGTTTTCTCGGAATAACGTTTTTTGATTTTCTCTTTGCGGAAAAAGAAAAAAGCTTTTTGCGGAAAGCATTCGGGGTGTATCTTTCAAAAAATGTGGTTGATGAAATTGTAAAAGATCCGTCGAAACTGGCACTCGGCGGTGAAGAAAAACGGATTACCGCATTGTTTACCGATATTCGCTCATTCTCAACTCTCTCGGAAAAAATTACGCCGACTCACTTGGTGCAGGTGCTGAATGAGTATTTAACTATCATGAGCGATTTAATTTTTGAAGAACGCGGAACCGTTGATAAATATATCGGGGACGCTATTGTGTCCTTTTTCGGAGCGCCGCTTGACGTATCCGATCACGCCGCCTGTGCGTGCCGTGCCGCCGTTAAAATGAAAGCGGCTGAAGCGGTGTTGAATCAGCGGCTCTTTGAAACCGGTGAAATCCCGATGCCGATATATACGCGAATCGGGATCAACACGGGGCAGATGGTGGTCGGCAATATGGGAACGGATACAAAAATGAACTATACGATTATGGGCAACGATGTAAACTTGGCTGCCCGTCTCGAAGGTGTGAACAAATTATACGGTTCATGGATTTTAGTTTCGCAGTCGACGTGGAAAGACACGCACGGGGAATTTTTGGGGAGGCGATTTGACAGGGTTCGTGTTGTCGGAATCAATACGCCCGTGCAGCTTTATAACATTATGTCGCTGAAATCGGATGCCTCCGATCGCGATTTGGAATTGGTTGACCGCTTTGAAAAAGGCATCGATAAATATCACGAACGGGATTATGCCGGAGCGTTGCAAACCTTTGAATCCTGTTTGAAGGTAAATCCCGATGACGCGCCGTCAAAAGTTTTTATACAAAAACTTGCCGAGCTGGTTGCAAATCCAGAATTAGCAAAAACACATGACGATGTCGTTAATATGACTTCCAAATAATTTGAGGATTTTGTTTTTTATGTAGAGATAGGATATTTAAAAATATCATGTAATTTTACCCTCGTAATTTTGTTTAATTAATACCTACATTACATACAAAATTTTGGAGAATTTTATGAAAAAATTTTTTGCATTTGTTTTAAGTGTTTGTTTGTTGGTTCCCGCTTTTTCGATGGGAAACAAAGAAACCCCCGTTTCACAGGATCGGGCGGGAAATCCCGTTACTGTTCCTGCATCAATCGAAAAAGTTGCGGTGTTTGCGCCGTCGAGTGTTAAAATTGTTGACGGACTTGGATTGCACGATAAAATCGTCGCGGTTGATACCTACAGCGCCAAAGACGATGAAACGCTCAAAGATTTACCCGCGTTTGATATGATGAAACCGGACACGGAAAAGATTATCGCGCTGAACCCCGATGTTGTGTTTACAACCGGAATGTCAAATGCGGGTGGCGCCGATCCGTACAAAACGGTTCGGGATGCCGGTATTTGTGTGTTGAATATTCCGTCAAGCACTTCCATTCAAGGCATTTATGACGATATTATTTTTGTTGCCGATGTGTTGGGCGTTCACAAAAAAGGAAGCGATATGGTTGCTTCGATGAAAAAAGAGATTGCAAAGTATGAACAGATTGCAAAAACAATCCCTGCTGAAAAACAAAAAACCGTGTACTTTGAAATCAGCGCCGCTCCGTACATGTATACCGCCGGTAGCAATACGTTTATCAATGAAATTATTCACTTGCTCGGTGCGAAAAACATTTTCGAAGATTTGGACAGTTGGGCATCCGTTTCAACCGAACAGATTTTAGCAAAAAATCCCGATGTGATTATTACTCAGGTTCATTACGTTGACGCTCCTGTTGATGAAATCAAAGGTCGTGACGGCTGGAATGTTATCACCGCGGTACAAAAAGATGCGGTGTATTTGGTAACGGCTGACAATGTTTCGCAGCCCTGTCAATACATCGTAAAAGGTATCGACGAAATGGCAAAAGCGATTTATCCTGAATACTTTAAATAAATCGAAATCGATTTTGTTGAGAGGGGATACGGATGTATCCCCTTTATTTTTTGTAAATTAAAATATGAAAACGAAAGTGATTTTCTCCGTTGTTGTTTCTCTGTGCGTTATCATTTTGGGAGTTGGCATCGGATCGGTATATGTTTCACCGACATTGACGATAAAAATATTTTTGTCGAAACTGCCTTTTACCGCGCCGCTTCCGGCTTCGTTAAAAACGATGGAAGTGATTATTATGCGCGTGCGTCTTCCGCGTGTGTTGACGGCGTTTTTGTGCGGCGGCGCTTTTGCGATGACCGGCGTGATTATGCAAGGCTGTTTAAAAAACTTACTTGCATCGGCGTACACCATCGGTGTCTCGTCGGGGGCGTCTCTCTGCGCCGCCTGTACGCTTTTTTTTACATCGAGCTTTTCAGCGGTGTCCCTGCCGCTTGCCGGCTCTTTCGGTGCGGTTGTTACCGTGTTTGCCGTTGTCAAGTTTGCACAAACCGTTGATCGATCGCTTTCGGATAATACGCTTATTTTAGCCGGTATGATTTTTTCGCTTTTTATCAATGCGGTGCTGACCGTCATTGTGTCGCTCAATGCGGAAAAAGTCGGACATTTGCTTTTTTGGCAAATGGGAAATTTTGCGTGGCACGGCTGGAACGGTTTACTAATTATGTTTCCGTGTACGATATTCACGTTTCTTTTTTTGATGCATTATGCAACGGAAGCGGATATTTTAACCTTTGGGGACGAGCGGGCGCTGAGCTTAGGAGTACAGGCGGAAAGCCTCAAGAAAAAATTGCTCGTTGTTTCTTCTGTGTTGATCGGCATTATTGTTTCGTTTGTCGGAATTATCGGTTTCGTTGATTTGATCGCCCCACATGTTGTGCGAAAATTTTTCGGAGCAAAACACAAAATAGTACTTCCAATGGCTTTTTTATTCGGCGGCACGCTGATGGTTGTGTGTGATTTAATCGCACGAACGATTTTGTCTCCGCGTGAACTTGCCGTCGGTGCGGTAACCGCAATTATCGGAGCGCCGTTTTTCGCTTACATTTATTTTACCAAGCGGGTGCGTTATGCTTGAAGTAAAAAACATAACGGCAGGATATAACGGCACGCCGATTGTCCGTGACGTTTCGTTTAAAGTCGGCTCAGGTGAAATTGCGTGTGTGCTGGGACAAAACGGCTGCGGTAAAACAACACTGCTGAAAGCATGTACAAAAATAATTCCGGCGATGAGCGGTTCGGTATACATTGCCGATGATAATATTTTACAAAAAAAGCGGAAAGATATTGCAAAGCTGATTACGCTGATGGGCGGTCGGCAGCAGTCGTATTTTTCATACACGGTGTTTCAAACGGTACTGCTCGCTCGATATGCGCAAAGCGATAAAAAGCTTTTAGCGGAAACGTTTTCAAAAGCGGATTGTGAAAAGACGGATGCCGTTTTACGACAATGCAATATTGCTCATCTGCGGGAGCGTTTTTTAACGGAACTGTCGTCGGGTCAGCTGCAAAAAGTTTTTTTTGCTCAAGCAATCGCGCAAGAAACGCCGGTGATTTTTTTGGACGAACCGACAAGTCATCTGGATTTAAAAGCGCAAATCGATTTAGCGGAAATACTTTCCCGCCTCACCCGAGAAAAAAAACTTTCGGTGCTTGCCGTTTTTCATGATATTAATTTTGCCTTGCAGTTTGCCGACAGAATCATTTTAATGAAAGACGGTGCCGTTTTTTCAAACACAAAAAAGTCCGATGTGGATTTTGAAAAATTGAATACGCTCTACGACACGGATGTCAAAGGTTTTATGCGCAAAAGTTTGGCGTTTTGGAAGTAAATGAAGAAACTTTTTATATGGAAATGATAAAGACTGACTCAGCGAAAAACAATACCCTCACTGCCGAGCGATGCAAAATATTTCAAAGCGAAGTGTGGAATTTTTACCGTGAACACGGACGGAGTTTTCAATGGCGGGAAACACAAGATCCGTACGCTATTTTAGTTTCGGAAGTAATGTTGCAGCAAACGCAAACCGCCCGCGTAATACAAAAGTTTGCAGCGTGGATGTATCGATTTCCGACGCTTGAATCGCTTGCTAAGGCTCCACTTTCCGAAGTGCTCTCGTTGTGGAACGGACTCGGATATAACCGGCGGGCTGTGTATCTCCAGGCGGCATGCCGCGAAATAGGCAGCCGCTTCGGCGGTGTTTTTCCGCAAACTACAAACGAATTGAAAACGCTCCCCGGTGTGGGACCGTATACTGCGGGTGCGGTTTGTGCATTTGGATTTAACCAGCCTGTGGTGTTTCTGGAAACGAATATTCGCTCTGTATTTATTCACCGTTTTTTTTCCGAAAATACTGAAAAAATTGACGATAAACTCCTTTTACCGCTCGTTATACAAACGCTCGATAGAAAAAATCCGCGGGAATGGTATTATGCGCTGATGGACTTGGGGGCGGATATAAAATCAAAACTGCCGAATCCGTCACGAAAGTCGAAATCCTATACCAAGCAATCCCGATTTCAAGGGTCTTTTCGGCAAGCCCGCGGCGCAATCCTTCGTCAGCTTTCATTAAAAAAGCGGACAACCCTTGCCGAAATTTCCGAATCTGAACATATTGAATGTGAGCGGCTCATTACCGCCTGTGAAAAACTTGTTGCAGAGCGTCTCATTGTGCAGGAAGGTGAAGTACTGGCGTTTCGAGAATGATTTCTCTATGAGAATGATCGTTTTATGCGTTTTAGAAAGGATTAATTTTATGCAAATAGAAGTTCTCAAAAAAAGTGGCAGATATTTCTCATGAGTTTTTTGGTGTTATATTGCAAATAGCTGATAAATTTATAACACCTCGTTGTTATGGCATAAAAATAAATGGTGAGCCTCTAAAAACTATCTTTGCGGAAACGCTGAAAGGCTTGACGCCGTTTACCGGCAAACTTTGCAACGCAAAGTTTTTTGCAGAAGCAAAGTATCTCCATCGTTGTTTCTCGATGTTCAGTCCCGGTATAAAATAGTAGGATTAAAGGTGGGCACTGAAAAGAAGCCTCTAAAAAACATTAGTTTTTAATTCTCGGTTGAATTAATCAGTGCCTCCTTGCGAGTAAGCTATTTTTGCAGTTGCTTAAATTTTAAGAAAACGGTATAATAGCGCTTCAAGTTTTGAAATCGATAAGAGGTGAACATGTCAAAGTATAATTTTACGCAAATTGAAAAAAAGTGGCAGCAATATTGGGATGAGTATCGATTATTTCAAGTTACTGAAGATGCCCGTTTTCCGAAAGAAAAAAGACGTTATGTGCTGGATATGTTTCCCTATCCGTCAGGCGCGGGGCTTCACGTCGGACACTTGGAAGGCTATACGGCAACCGATATTTATTCCCGTTTTTTGCGGATGCGCGGCTACAATGTGCTGCACCCGATGGGCTTTGATGCGTTCGGACTTCCTGCGGAAAATTATGCGATAAAAACAGGAACGCATCCGCGTGCTATTACGAAAAAAAACATAGCGCGTTTTAAAGAGCAGCTGCATGCGATGGGCTACAGCTATGATTATGAGCGGGAAATTCAAACCTGCGATGCGGATTATTATAAATGGACGCAGTTGATTTTTTTACGCCTTTTTAAAAAAGGATTGGCGTATGAAAAAGAAGCACCGATTAACTGGTGTCCTTCGTGTAAAACGGGGCTTGCAAACGAAGAAGTAAAGGAAGGAAAGTGCGAACGCTGCGGCGCTCCGGTGGAGCGGAAAAATTTACGCCAGTGGATGTTAAAAATTACCGCGTATGCGGAAAAATTATTAATAGGGCTGGATGATTTGGACTGGCCGGAATCCATCAAAACGATGCAGCGGAACTGGATCGGAAAAAGCGAAGGCGCGGAAGTTATCTTTACAGTGCTTGACGCTGCCGGAAACGAAACGCCCGATACGATTACCGTGTATACCACCCGTCCCGACACACTTTTCGGGGCATCCTATATCAGCCTTGCGCCGGAGCATACCTTAGTTCCAAAAATTACAACGCCCGCTCAAAAAGAAAGCATTGAAGCGTATATTCGAGAAAGCGCTTTAAAAAGCGATTTACAACGAACCGAGCTTTCAAAGGAAAAAACGGGCGTTTTCACCGGAAGTTATGCAAAAAATCCGATTAACGGCGAAAAACTTCCGATTTGGATTTCGGACTATATTTTAGCGTCCTACGGAACGGGGGCGATTATGGCAGTTCCTGCTCATGACGAGCGGGACTGGGAATTTGCAAAAAAATTTCATTTGCCGATTAAAACCGTTGTAGTCAATCAAGCCGACTATGAAGCGGGAACTGATTTTTCAAAAGAGCCGGAAACCTGTATGGCGGCTGACGGCGTTTGTGTTAATTCGGGAGCGTTTTCCGGGTTACCGACAGCGGAAGCGAAAAAGAATATTACCGCCGTACTTGAAAAACAAGGTGCCGGAAAACCGACTGTCAATTACAAGTTGCGGGATTGGGTATTCAGTAGGCAGCGTTACTGGGGGGAGCCGATACCGATTGTGCATTGTCCGCACTGCGGTGCCGTGCCGGTGCCTGAACGCGAATTGCCGCTCACGCTGCCGGAAGTTGAAAAGTACGAACCGTCCGGCACGGGTGAAAGCCCGCTCAGTGCAATCGAAACTTGGGTGAATACCACCTGTCCGGTGTGCGGCGCAAAAGCAAAACGGGAAACCAACACAATGCCGCAGTGGGCGGGCAGCTGCTGGTATTATTTACGGTATCTCGACCCGCATAATGATAAGGCTTTTGTCGCGCCCGAAAAAGAACAATACTGGATGCCGGTTGATCTTTATGTGGGAGGAGCGGAACATGCGGTGCTGCACCTCCTGTATGCACGCTTTTGGCACCGGTTTTTATTTGATGAAGGCTTACTTTCTACACCGGAACCGTTTCAGCGGCTTATCAATCAGGGACTCATTACTTCATTCGGCTATATGCGTGCCAATAAAAGTTTAGTTCCGGTTGACATGGTAAAAAGAATAGGCGATAACGCCTTTGAAGAAATCGGTACCGGTGAAAAATTAACGCAAATTGTTACGAAAATGTCAAAGAGTTTGAAAAATGTTGTATCTCCCGACGGTCCGATTGCCGATTACGGTGCCGACGCCTGCCGTTTATACGTGATGTTTATGGGACCGCTTCAGATGTCAAAACCGTGGAATACGCAAGGACTTATCGGGGTGTATCGCTTTTTGGAAAAAGTGTGGGCACTCTGCGACAAGGAAATTATCGAAACGCCTGAAAATGATGTTTCAACGGCGGAGTTGAAAAAAATTGCGCAAGTTACCGCAAAGACGGTTAAAGCCGTGACCGAGCAAACTGCGAGTTTGGACTTTAACACGGCAATCAGCCAAATGATGATCTTTGTCAACGAAGTAGGAAGGGGGAAAAAAATACCGCACTATGTGTTGAAAAATTTTATTCTCTGCCTTGCGCCTTACGCACCGCACCTTGCCGAAGAATTGTACGAAAAAATCGGCGAAAAGCCTTCCGTGCTGCAGGCTGCATGGCCGGCTTACGAGGAAAAACTTTGCGTTGACAGCAGCGTCACGATTGCCGTGCAAATCAACGGAAAACTACGGGCAAAGTTTGACGCGGAACTGAATACGGCAAAAGATACCCTTGAAAAAACGGCTCTTGCAGATAAAACCGTCCAAAAGTGGATTGCCGGCAAGCCGATCAAAAAAATCATTGTCGTTCCCAACAAAATCGTCAACATCGTGATATAGCGAGTGATTTTTTATAACGGTTTCCATATAATGCGTTGTGAAACCGTTTATAAAAGCGCTTCCAACTTCCGCTTGTCATACAGTTCAAAGGGACGGCTTTCGGCAAATTTGAGAGCACTGGCGGTGAATCCCGCTTGCGTGAATACATAAATTTTATCTATGCCGTCCTTTTTCATTTTATCGTGGCAATTCTGCATAAACTCGAATCCGAGTACGTTATCACCGCGGTAAAAATAGAGGCGGTACGTTCGCGTTCGAACATTCCGCCATTGTTTCGTATCGCGAGTTTTTGCGGTGAGTAAAACGCCGTCCGGTATCGGCTCCGCTACCGTAACATCAAAGTTCAACTTTTTATCGGTAATCTCCGTCACAAAGCGGGTAAAGTCTTCATTGGTGCTGGTTAGATATTCTTTCATTGCATCGTTATGCGCAAGATCGGCGTAATCCGCCAATTTTTTTTCAACGTCACGAAACCCCGGTGAAATTTTTTGGATCGCATGCCACTGTTCAATCGCTTTATCGAGCTTGCGGTCTTTTTCATAGCAAGCCGCCAATAAATGCCGCGAATAAAGAGCGGCGGTACTTGCCGGTTTACTTATCTCAATTGCGCGGTTAAATTCATACGCCGCTTTGTGGAAATCCTGCGCATCAAAATAGCAACGTCCCCGCTCAAAATAGCATTTTTCCCGTAAAGTTTGATTACGGCTCGCTTTGTCAAACGCGGAAAGTGCGGTCGCATAATCTTTTTTTGCCAGAGCAATTTTTCCCTGATAATACCGCGTCGTGGTATTTTCACCGTCAAGCCGCAATGCCTTTGCAATCAGTTCTTCCGCTTCTTCAAATTCCTGCTCGCGGTATTTAATTAAACCAAGCGCCGCATAGGCTTCAACGAGTTTTGAATCCCGATCCAATGCCAGCTGATAATACCGTGCCGCCTTGGCGGTGTCATTTTTAAATTCAAATATTTGCCCGATTTTAAAAAGCGTGTCGGGATTATTGGGTTGCAATTTCAACAAAAGCGACAGTTCTTCAAAGGCTCTGTCGTAGTACTGGAATTTAAATAATAAATTTGATATAATGTTTCTAAATTCTATTTCGGCTGTTATACTTTCAAAGACAGCTGTTTTGCTGACGGTGGAAAATTCCGATAGGGCAGCATCGGTATATCCTTCAGCGAGGTATGCTTTTCCTAAAAGGTAGCGTACCTGCCAGTTGCCCGGATTTTTTTGTAGGATGCTTGATGCTTTTTTGATAAGCGGTTTGTACTTTTTGTTTTTGAGCATCTTGGTAAGTGAAGATATGTCTTTCGGTCCGGTAAATAATTTGAGTGTCGAGAATACGAGAATAAAGATAATAAAAGTAATAGCTATGAATAATATTACAAGTACCATTCTGTTATGATATAAACTTTGAAGGATAATGTCAAATGAAAAAAAGAAAAGTTTTATGCTGGTACGTTCTGATGTGCTGCAGCCTTTTTGCACAAAATACATCCGAATTTAATAAAGGCATACAATATTTAAAAAACAATATTCCCGAAAAGGCATTACCGATTTTTTTTGCGGAAACGGAAAAACCGGACGGAGAGAGAAAAGCGTATCTGTATCTTTCGGTTGCCTGTATCCAAATGCAAAAATACAGCGATGCAATTACTTGGCTGAATAAAGGCAAAAACGCCGATCCGACCGATGCGTATCTGTATTCGTACAATTTAGGAAATGCGTACTATATGCAGGGCGCATACGATTTGGCGTTTGCCGCATACCAACAGGCGACTGCCGAAAATCCGTACTATGCCGCATCTTTTTTGAACAAAGCGAATACGGCAATGCAGCTCGGAAAACAGCAGGATGCCCTTTCCGGCTATAAAACCTATTTGCAGCTTGAGCCGGCTAGTTATCAGCGTGCTTCAATCGAACGGCTGATCGGGATTTTGCAGGGCGAAGAAGAAGCGGCACAAGCCGAAGTACTGCGTAAGCAAGCGGAAGAAAAAGCCCGTATTGAACGGGAACAAGCCTTGCTGGATAAAGTAAACGAAGATTTAACTAAATCCGATTCTGCAACAACAATTTCTGCAGGTTCGGAAGACACAATAGATTATACTGAGGAGGAAGGATCCCTTGAATGATACGGTAAAATATGTTCTCGTTGCACTGGGCGGTGCAGCGCTGGCAGTATTGATTTTTTTGTTACTATTGTTCTTTCGTAAAAAAGATACGACGAACACCGTTACACAAACGGAAACTGAAGTTACATTGAGTGCGGAACAGCAAGCGAAACTCGATAAACAAAAAGCGGAACTTGCACAGATGGAAGCAGAAAAACGCGCCATTGAAGCGGAAATGCAAAAACAGCGTGAAGAGGCGGAAGCCGAACTAAAACGCCTGGAAGAAGAGCGGCTGCAAAAACAAGCCCAAGCCGCTGCAGAAAAAAAATCGAAAGAGCAAGCTGAAAAAGCTCGGCTTGCAAAAGAGGCGCAGCGTGCGGAAGCTGAGCGGCTCGCAAAAGAAGCAAAAAAGCGTCAAGAAGAGCTTGAAGCGAAATTAAAACAGGCGGAAGAAGCCGAAGCAAAAAAACGGGCTGAATTTGCCGCCGCGGAAGTACGGGCAAAAAAGGAAGCCGCGGAAAGAGCCGCGGCTGAAAAGGCGGCTCGCGAAAAAGCCGATGTTACCGCGTTGGTTGAATCCGGCAAACGCGAAGCGAAAAAGGGCAATCTTGCAAATGCAAAAGGACAATTCAGTAAAGCCGATCGCAAAATGCCGACGGGCGATAAAAACTTCGCCGCCGACCAATATACTCAAATGGCAAATTCGCTTATCGGGCTTGCGGACGCGTCAAGTTCCGCGGACACAAAAGCGGACGCCCTTGCAGAAGCAAAAAAGTATGCCGACAAGGCGCTTGCAAATAACCCGAACAGTGCGGCAGCGCGTCTTGCAAAAAAACAGGCGGAAGAAAAAGCGGCGGCAGCAAAAGCGCTTGCGAAAAAGCAAGCCGATGAAAAGGCTGCAGCTGAAAAAGCTGCTCGAGAAAAAGCCGACGTTACCGCGTTGGTTGAAGCCGGCAAACGCGAAGCGAAAAACGGCAATCTTGCAAATGCAAAAGGACAATTCAGCCAAGCCGATCGCAAAATGCCGATGGGCGATAAAAACTTCGCCGCCGACCAATATACTCAAATGGCAAATTCGCTTATTGGGCTTGCGGACGCGTCAAATTCCGCGGACACAAAAGCGGACGCCCTTGTGGAAGCGAGAAAGTATGCCGACAAAGCGCTTGCAAATAACCCGAACAGTGCGGCAGCGCGTCTTGCAAAAAAACAGGTGGAAGAAAAAGCGGCGGTAGCAAAAGCGCTTGCGCAAAAACAAGCCGATGAAAAGGATGCAGCTGAAAAAGCGGCTCGCGAAAAAGATGCCGCAGATGCGCTTGCAAATCGGCAAACCGGCAACGGAACGACTACCGGAACTACCCATGCAGGTGCGGATACAACCGCTGACGGAACCGGCGGCACCAATACGATTGCCGGCGGCGGAACCCCGCCAAGCACGATCGACCGTGCCGCTTCAACAAAGCAAAAAGAAGCCGTTACCGCATTGGTTGAAGCCGGCGAACGTGCGGCTGAATCCGGTAATCTTGCAAATGCAAAGGGGCAATTCAGTCAAGCGGACAGCAAAATGCCGGCGGGCGATAAAAATTTTGACGCCGAAGCATATGCCAAAATGGCAAAATCCCTTGCGGCTTTGGCGGGCGCAACCGACTCCGCGAGTACCAAAGCGGACGCCCTCGCGGAAGCGAATAAGTATGCCGACAAAGCACTCTCAAGTGATCCGAACAGCCCCGCGGCACACCTTGCAAAGGGCTTAGTGTACTCACAGCAAAAGAACACCCCCAAAGCGATTTCGGAATTGGAACAGGCGGTTTCTCTGGACGGAAACAATTACGAAGCTATAACCGAGCTTGCAAAAAAATACTATGTCGTCAAGCAGTATGCAAAAGCGAGAAATTTATTTCAAAAAGCGACGGGAATTCGTCCCAATGAACCGGCAACGTGGTATAATCTCGGTTTAACGGAGCGTAAACTTAATAATGATGCAAGTGCGAAAAACGCTTTTTCAAAAACACTGCAAATAAACCCCTCGCATATAAAAGCACTTTTGGAACTTGCCCGCATAGAAAAAAAAGCGGAAAACTATTCCGAAGCAATCAATTGCTATAAAAAAGTACTGGCGTTGGAATCGACTGAAATCAATGCACTCAAAGAAATCGCCCAAGTGTATGCAACTACCGGCAGTAACGTCAATGCCGAAAAATACTTTTTGAATGCGCTCGCTGCAGGCGACAACGATAGCATTACCTATTTTAACCTTGCAACGGTGCAGCTGGATATGAGCAAAAATACTGAAGCGCTGCAAAATGCAAAAAAAGCGTACACGCTCAACTCGACGGATAGCCGTTTTGCCTATACCCACGCATTGGCGCTGGAACAAAACGGACGGATTGCCGAGGCAATCAGCTCTTACAAAGAAGCCGTTGCATTACAGGCAAATTATGTCAAGCCGAAAATTAACTTGGGACAAATTTATATTTCGCAAGGACAGTATGATGCGGCAGAGACTATCTTAAAAAGTGCGGCTCAAAACGAACCGAACAACTTTGAAGTCAACACCAATTTGGGAAAAGTGTATGCAATGCGAGGAAACTACCAAGCGGCAATTTCGTATTATACGCGAGCGTGCAACGCCGATCCGAAAAATATGACGGCAAAGCAAAACCTTGCGGCAAGCTATGTTTCCGGCGGACAAAAAGACGAAGCCATCTCCGTGTATAAACAGATTGTTGCGGCAGAACCAACCAACTGGGATGCCCAATACGAACTCGGAAAATTGTACGTCAGTTTAGGACAAAAAGCGGAAGCGCGCTCAACGCTCGAAAGCATTATTGCAAAAAATCCATCTTACCGCGAAGCCGCGTCCATCCGCTCTATTTTGAACTCTCTCTAATTGCACGGTTTACCCTGCCGAATTTTTTTGTCGGCGGGGTTTAGACTAATAATCAAGGGCGTTCTATGCGGCATTCGCTCAATGCCTTGTACGCAATGGCCGCACCCCGTATTTCGCAAATCCTTGCGGTAATCCCGACGGAAACGGGGTGCGGCGTTTTTACTTTTTTTATTCTTTTTCCACACTTTTATGTTTTTTTAAACTACTTTTTTTGCGTTAAAACACGCTTTCACCATGATGAGTGAAACAACGGAAAGCGCAATCAGCAGCGTAACGGCAACAATGAATTCCCTGCTTTCAGGGTGCAACGCTTTATCGCCCGGATTCAAAAACACGATTACACCGGGCAGCAGCGCGACAAGGAGACACTGATTATTTCAATCGAGAATTGAGGGTATCTTTCAAAAACTCGGGTTAGATTTTTTAAAAACGACCTTTCAGGCCTCCTAAAAGCCCTCTATAAGCGCCTGATGGGCGGTTTATTTTGCTAAATAGTTCTTTTTGTTTTTTTGCTTCTCGGTTAGTTTTTCTTTATAAAATAATATATAGTTGACATAATAATCTATATAGTATATCTTTTAAAATATCCGTAATATATTTTTTCATTTTAAATGTTCTTTACTATATACTAAAAAATCAAACCCTAATTTTCCGCTAAATTTCGACATTACTTTTGAGTAAAATATAAGTTCTTCGTTAAGCTCTAATATCACCCCTGTTTTTTCTGTAAATAAGTATTTATACCCAATTGCAAAGTTCATGCCAAATCCACTGAATGCGTTTATTTTCGCCTTATCATACATATCTTTGTAGTGTATTATATCAAGAGTGTATAAAAGACCAAAATCTAAATAAACCGAATGTATATCATGTATCGTAAAATAAGTATTCGTAAATAAATTCGTAGTTAATGTATTCAAGTAAGCCGGAATACTATTCTTTTTGCCTACTCCCAATAAATAATCTAAATCTAAGCCTACAGAAAAACAAACTTTCGCTTTTCTTGCATATCCAACAATATCAACGGGAATAATTTCAAAACCATTAGTCAATTTTATAATACCCGTTATATGATTTGCCCATGCTTTATTGGTAAAAAGCCAATAACCTATTCCCGTATGTACATTTATTAATGTAGTAAAAATATCATCTTTTTCAGGTACATAAAATAGTTCTCTAAATTTTTCAATTATCTTTTCTGAAGAGTTTTCTATAAACTTTTCTCTATCTCCCACTTCATCTTTGTTGTATATTGTATAAATATTTTTCCGTCCCTCTCCGTCAAAGAGACGAATTTCGCATTCATAAACATATTCCGTCTTTTTAATCCAACCGTATAGTAAGTATGCAATCTTTGCCCTTTTGCAAAGACTTAAAGCATCGTAACGGGAGCGGACTTCCGTTTTATCATTCGTCTTTTTTATTTCAACTTGTAATAAGCTCTTCTTTTTATTAAGCTCTTTTACAAACGCTTCTTGAAAATCTTGATCCAAAACATAATCTTCATTTCCGCCGTCGACAAATAAAAACGGGGCTACATAGATTTCTTCAGCTGCTAACCGTATACTCAAAAGAAACATAATTACCGGCAGTAAAACTTTTTTCATCGGTTTAATCTATTCCCCTTTTAATATGTTCTGCTCCGCTTTCATTCCGGATTCTATTTCTGATAATTCAGGTTCTATTATTCCTTTACTTCGTAAATAGTGTATCTCTTCAAGTATTTCTGCAAAGCTGTCTACATCCATCGGATTTGAATAATATCGACTGCATACCCAATAGTACCGAGACTTAATTCGACTTGGATCTAATTCTCTTATTTCATCATATATTTTATAGGATTGTGCATACTTACCCGCCTTGTATAATTTGTACGCCGCTTTTTCTTTATCAAGCAATTCGCTTTCTTTGTATAAAACTGCTACGGTATTATTACCGCCGCTCTTTGCATTTTTCCCATCAACCGAGAGAGCCTCAAGGAGTTCTTTTAATTTGAGACTTTCCTTATCAGACGATGAAACTCGTAAAGTTTGTTCACTTATTAATTCCGCTAATCTATTGATACTATTGTTTTGCTTTGCCAATTTCTCTATGGCTTTATCTAATTTGCTGTCCAGTAAATCATGTTTTAGTTTCCATTCTTTTTGCTTTGATAAAATGACAAGCTGCAATATAATAATTGTAATAAAAAATACTGCCGCAATAATTTCTTTGAGATATTTTTTTATAAAAATTTTTTCCATATTATTTTATCTTTTCCAATAACTTTTTTACATACGGATTGTTCTTATTTTCCATATTTTCTAAAAGTTGAACCGCTTCTGCTTGCTTTCCTTCCTTAACGCGTAGTATCGCTAATAGGTAAAGAGCAATATCTTTCTTATCTTCTATTTTCAATAATCTGTTAAGTTCCGTATCCGCATCATTATAATTTTCGCTATCTATCAATGCTTCAGCTTTACTCAGTATAGCATCCCCGCTTTCCATTTTAAAATATAATAAGCTCATCGGATCGTAGAATATGGACTCTGTAATCGGCTCATATCCTTTTTTATGTAACTCGATTACATGCCGCTTTTCTTCCAATATATTTCCGTATGTGTATTTTAGTATAAACCTCCCTTGCATATCGGAAATTGCTTTTAATTTTCCGTCAATCAGTACCTCGACTTCCCGTAATGACTCATCGTTTTCATCATATACCATTCCATACATCATCGCTTCATCATCTTTAAATTTTTTGCCACGCACAGTAGAGCAACCCACAAGCAAAATCATCTGAAGCGTCATTAAAAATAATATGTGGTGTCTGATTTTTTTATTCATGTTTTATTATAATATCCCATTGCATCTTATTTTGCTGCAAAATGATACGGTTACAGCAAAATATGAATTTATTTTAGCATGTGGACGGAAAAAGAGCAAGAGACAAATTTATGATAAATTTATTGCTCGTCTTTGTTAGTACAGATCAAAATACTCATCACCAAAAAAATAAAATTCGTGGCTTATTCATACTACCTCCATAAATAAAGAGAGCGGACTACTCATTATGATTTTTCATCATCCATATCAACAAACCGTATGCGACCATTCTGAGTACAGAAAAAAAATAGTCTGCTCGGCTTTGGTTTTTACATTATCTTTGATAAAATTTAGGGTTTCTATCAAACTCAAAAATGTAGGTTTATCCTCGATCTCTTTTCCATCCGGATCATTATACTTCACCGGATTATTGGCTTGAAGCTCGCTATCGCTTCGCTGCCCGATGCCCGCGAGTGGTACAAGTGCAAGTTCACCACATTGAAAACACCGCCCATACCCGGCACAGTTAATTTCGCCACAAAATGCTGTGGCACATTAACCGGTCGAGTTTTGAATTTTCGATTGGTTTTAGGAAAATTCAAAACATCGCATTATCGTAATGTGTGCGCACCCACACGGAAAACCGCCTCTTTCGCAAATTGATATTTGCTCAAGTGTCGATTTTAGAGGTAGGTTTTCGTTGTGATTCTTCGCTTCATCATCGGTTGGGGCTATCGGTATATAATCATTAAGTGCAGTGTACCTAGTAGCAATCTTATAATCGTACACGCCTACCATACCATACGAAATACCTTAAAAGGTTCTAAAAAAGGGTTGCATAATCGTAACAATATCACGCAATTTTTTTCCATTAATTTCATGATCAAGCAAACCCTCCACAGAATCAAAGTATTTCTCGCTTTCATAATTATATGCTTCCATGAAACATATTACTCCTTCTGGATGCGTTATTGAATAATTCTTATTTTCAAATGTAAATTCAACTTCACCACCATGTGAAATAAGAGTTTTAAACTCTTCTATCGTTTCAAATTTTTCATCATATTCTTTAGCCTTAAATTCCATATCTCATATCTCCTCAGTTTTAATTACAATTCTGGAATATCTCCATCTCGGTAATTAATCGGTTTACTCTGTTCCGGTTTTCAGTTATAGCGCTTTAAGATGATTTTATTTATTTTTAAAAATTCAACAAACAACTCTTTATTATTTAAAAGTAAAAAATTTGTTCGATAACCTCGAGTTGTATCAAATGTTTCGTCATATAAAATCTCAATAGGCAATATATTAAAATCAGCAGCATTTGTCGCTAAACATTTAAACTCAATATTGCATTTAAAATACCCTAATTCATTATCACCAAGCAGAAACTTTATTTTTAAAATATCTTTTTTCAACTTTACCATATGAATCACTGCATCATGAAATATTAACTTCCTTGCATATATATGTAACAATATATCATGATCAGCACAAAGCATTTTTTGAATATGATGATTATAAGTTTTTAATGTTTTTTCTGCTTTTTTATCATTATCATACCAATGTTTTTTAAAATATCTCATAGTGATTAATCCGACGGCAGTTTCCAATTATGTTTATCCAACCATTTCTTTTCTTTATTGGTTAAGTCTCGCTTGCGATGTTTTCATGTACCATCATTGTTTAAAGCTGAACCGTCTTTAAAATGAACATGATCTTTTTCAAAATCACCTCTTCCTTTATCAACTCTATCTACATCTTGAGGAGCTTGTCCTCTTTTAGCTTCATCATTCATATGTCCAGCAGAATCAGGCTTATTATTCTTCGCTCTAAAAAACCTATTCCAAACACTTTTCGCCTTACCGCCAAGCCATGTTCCAAATTCTTTGCCTTTTTCACCAATCCACTTTATGACTTCTTTTTAGCAATTGAGAGCTATCTATAAGTTTTCGTATATTTTTTTACAAAAATAGCACCATATGCTCCATAGCTTTATTTTAATAATGGATTGCAAGCATATAATCTTCGCCCTATACAATTATATGGATTCAAGAATTATTGATTCGCTATATAAATTTTCAATCCATTTATATTCAAAAAACACAGTAGTTGCACTGAATGCTAATTGTTCCAGTTCAAAAATAATATCTAAAAAATTCTCATATGTCATTCCAATAATTAAAGTATTAGCTTGATGCAATAATTCTGTTTTATTTTGAATTAAAAACACAATCGTATCAAATTTTATATTACTGTCTATTAATAGTCCAGTCTCTTGTAGTTCGATCTTATGTATTTTCAATCTCAATTTATTTATCATTGTTAGCAACGCATTATGAAAACGAATCCTCTCGCCTCTAATGTATATTATAGGCGGCGACTCGTCATTAATCTTTTCATCTGTTTCTAATTTTAAAAAAAACATATCCACCACACCTCTATTCCATTGTAACATCTTGCCAGCTAGGGTAAGGGTTTCCCTGAGTTATCGGCGGTTTATAGTCCCAATGCATTTTTGGATGATATTTATCAGGTTTATGAACTCGTCATTCACCACCATTTTCATCATAAAGGCTTTTTTCACCTCTATTTTTAGGTTCAACATATCTACCATATAATAGTTAGCGTATTTCAGGATCAAGCCCATACCACACATCAAGCAAATATTTTTCATCAAGTCCTTTTTTCCATGCAATGCTCACCTTTATAGAATCAACGGCAGGCTCAGATATAATTGCTCTTATACCGTTATTTAAATACTCGTATTTTATTCCCGCTATATCTCCATCAACACCAATACCAAAATAAAAATTATTCAAGCTAAAGATTGTTAAAAATAGTCTTTCGTCACTATCTCTGTCTTCAACTTCAATGTTGTAGTGTGTCTCTAAATAGAAATCAATCACAGCATCTTTACCGAGATTAGAAAGATTGGTTTGGTATCGACCGTCTACAGTGAAATTCAAAAAATTTGTATTCAATATATCCATAGAAAATGGTATATTATTGCTGCTTTTTTTTATATTAAATAATCCTATAGGAGTTTTAAACATAATACCTACCTTTCCTTAAATTATTAAATACCTGCAGATTAGTTGAGTTATATACCCCACCGTTCGGTAGTTTACTTGTGTCGGCTCCGACCTGTGGTATATACTCCCCAATAGCCGGATCCCCACTGAGCCACCGACTGTTGATTTAGTTTTTCACTACTTATTTTAAATCATACTTTACTTTTTAATCAAGAATCAATATTTCTGTTATTATAAATATTTTATCATACTTTGTTTAAAAGCCGGTAATATTTCTGTAAAAATACTCTTATCATTTATGCTTAATGCTATTAATTCATCAATATGATCCCAATTATTATGAAATTCATTTTGAAAATCAATAGTACTTTGATCTTTTATCAATTTATATATTCCCCATGTATTTTCTAAAAAAGTATACAAATCAATCTTTTTCAAGTTGCACTGAATAATTTGCTCAATAATTCTAGACACACCTAAATGAAAATCCATTTATATATTCCCTTTGTAAAGAAAAACATCCCCAAGACGTTACATTATATTCTACACCATCTAAACCTACGTAATTTCCACCAACATGAATTTCTCTTGTTTTATCATTTGCTCCTCCAGTATCAGATCGAAATAAATCACCTCTTAAACTTGGATTTTTATAGTTTCTTAATTCAATAGCAAATCCATAATTCTTTCTCGAAATAAAACATTTGAAAAATGAGCTTTTCCTTCACCTTGTTATTATTTTTAAGTTTTCGTTCTATCCTCCTATTACTTTTATTTTATCGTGTATTCCGATTTTGAACAAGTATGCGCTTTACACAAGTTTAGGGACTTGACCATATTTTCATTCTAAGTGTGTGCTCGCCATATTTTTAAGTTTAAATAAAATCATTAGCCTATTATTTAGATGCTTCTAATCGATAATACGGAACATTTTCTTTAAAGCACAACAATGTATAATCAGCTTCAGAGGAAGCGGGAATATACTCAAATATACACGTATTGTTGTCAATGAAAACCATTTTAACTGTTCGTGTTATGTTCTCCGCAAAAATTATTGCTTCTGTTTTGGAATCAGTTTTATAACCTCTGCCACGAATCGTTAAAATATAACCGTCTTCACTTGTAGGAGATTTTTCAATATAAGCCCACTCAGGTGTAGGAGATCCTAACAATGGAGCTTTTGCATACATCGACGGACCTCGCTGACCTAAGTATGAATGGCAAACCGGTACAATTAAAAGCCCTGCGACCCGTTAGCTATCCCTGCACTGTAGCTTCCTGCTCCGCCATAAACTGCCTTGTATACAATTCGTAGTAATGTCCTTTACGCCGCATCAGTTCGTCATGCTTGCCTTGCTCTAAAATTGCGCCGTGCTCAACGACGATGATTTTATCGGCATTGCGGATCGTTGAAAGTCGGTGCGCAACCACAAACGAGGTGCGTCCTTTTAAAACTTGTGCAATCGCTTTTTGGATTTTCTGCTCCGTTTCCGTATCGATCGAAGAAGTGGCTTCGTCCAAAACAAAGAGCCGCGGATTGCGCACCAAAGTTCTGGCAAAAGAAATGAGTTGCTTTTGTCCGGTTGAAAGCATACCGCCGCCTTCACCGACTTGTGTCTCATATCCGTTTTCAAGGTTCACAATAAACTCGTGTGCGTCAACGAGTTTTGCCGCTTCGATGATTTGTTCGTCCGTTGCAGCGAGGTTCCCGTAGCGAATGTTTTCCGCAATCGTGCCCGAAAACAAATGAGGCGATTGCAACACATAGCCTAAATTTTGGTGTATCCAGTTTTCAGGCATTTCCGTGTAGTCAATGCCGTCAACCAAAATCCGTCCCGCTTTCGGCTCGTAAAAACGGCAAAACAAATTTACAATCGTAGATTTTCCGGCACCCGTCGCTCCGACGAGCGCAATCGTCTCTCCGGGTTTAACTTCCAGCGAAAAATCTTTTAACACTGGTTCGCCTTCTTTGTACCAAAACGAAACGGAATCAAACGAAACCGCACCTTTGATTTCAGGACGTTCAGCATCGGTCGGTGCAATTGCCGTCCCGTATTTTTGGATAACCGCTTTGCTGTCTTTAATATCGGGTTCTTCTTCAAGCAGCCCGAAGATTCGTTCGGCAGCCGCTTGCGCGGAAATAAATTCGGCGAATAGATCTGCGGCTTCGGCGAGCGGCATATTAAATTGCGTTACATAGGAAAAAAAAGCAACAAGCATACCGAGTGAAATTGCGCCCGTTAAAACGCCGCTGCCGCCGTACATTACCATCAAGCCGGTACCGACCGCCCCGATGAGCTGTACCGTCGGCATCAAAACCGACGAAATAAGAATACCGCGGATAGAGCTTGTTTTCATCTCTTCGGTTTTTCTCAAAAATTCTTCGGCGTTTAATTTTTCTCGCACCAGCGTTTTTGTCGTTTTCGCTCCTTGAATGTCTTCGTTGTATGCAGCCGTTAATTGCGAATTTACTTTGCGGACGCGCCGCTGTGCATGGAGGATTTTCTTCCGTAAATAGATACTGAACAAAATCACAATCGGAAGCGTAATGAGAGCAATCAATGCAAGTTTAACACTTTCACTGAACATTGCAACGAGAACGGCGACCATCATACAAAATCCGAAAAGAATTCCCGTCATGCCCCATGAAACAATATCGGAAAGTTTATTGATATCGGAAGTCATTCGCGCCATCAGCCAACCGACCGCATTTTTATCAAAAAAAGAAAGCGATAACGACTGTAATTTTACAAAACATTTCATACGAAGCCGGTGGCACATGTATATTTCAAGCCTGCCTGCAAGTGTTACAAAAACCAACGTTGTTACAAAAGTGACAAGTAAAAATAAAACAGCCGCAATCACTGCCGGAATAAATGCGGATAAATCTCCTTTGTCAATAAAATTATCAAGCACATATTTGGTAAATTTCGGCTGAATAATTTCCATACATCCGGTAATACCGCCTACTATCATAGTACCGATAAAAAGCATTTTGAAAAAGCTGAATTCTTTTAAAACTTTTTTCCAGATTCCGCTTTTGAATTTTTCATTTTGTTCATCTATTGTTAATTCTTCCATACAAATTTTCCCGATTAGTTTTCCGTAATAGTATTGCCCGCATTTTGAATGTCATAAATTCGTTTGTATAATCCTTCCTGCCGGATCAACTGCGCATGCGTTCCCATTTCCGTAATCTTTCCGTGCTCCAAAACTAAAATCTTATCCGCATCGCAAATCGTCGAAATGCGGTGCGAAATAATAATCACGGTTTTATTTCCTTTTTCCTCATTGAGCGCATGCCTGATATACATATCGGTTTCCGTATCAACGGCGGAAAGTGAGTCGTCGAAAATCAATACGGGCGAGTTTTTTATCAAGGTTCTGGCAATTGCAAGCCGCTGTTTTTGCCCGCCCGAAAGTGAAACGCCCCGTTCTCCGACAAGCGTATCATAGCCCGCTTCAAAGCTCTGTATTTCGGAATCGAGCGCTGCAACGCGCGAATAATGTTTCGCGTATTCATCGGAAATGTCCGGGCGAGCAAGTTTGATGTTTTCCATAATCGTCTTGCCGTATAAAAAAGGTTCTTGCAAAACCAAACCGACATTGGATCGGATCCATCCTTTGTCGATAGTGTTTAATTCATGACCGTCAACGGTGATTGAACCTTCATTATATTCATAAAGCCGCGCAAGCAAATGCACCAAAGAACTTTTTCCCGATCCCGTCGCTCCTAAAATTGCAACGGTTTCCCCTTTTTTAATTTCGAACGAAACATGTTCCAAAACCGGCTTTCCTTCGGTTCCCGGATACGAAAATGAAACGGAATTAAAAACAATGTTACCTTTTATTTCGGGTTTTTCTCCGGTCGGAAAAATTTCTTCCGCCGGTTCGTTTAAAATCGTTTCAATGCGGTTTGCGGAAACGAAGGCTTTTCCGATATTGCTGATAATTCTTCCGAGTCGGCGGATTGGCCAAATCAGCATACCGGTGTACGAAATAAACGCAACAAAATCTCCGGTCGTTACTTGACCGTGGGCGGCAAGCCAACCTCCGTATAAAATAACCGAAAATATTTGTGCGACGGAAAGCGCATCGCTTAAAGCCCAAAACCATGCAAAGCTGGTATTTATTTTTATATTTTGATTCCTATAATTTTCACTTCGTTCGGTAAGTTTTTCAATTTCGTAATTTTGCCTCGTAAAAGCTTTAACGACACGAATACCCGTTAAGTTTTCTTGAATCGTCGTTGTCATGAGCGCTTCATATTCGGTCGCTTTTTTGAACTGTGTTTGAATCTTTTTAAAAAAGAGCGCCGACGAAAGGAAGACAAACGGAATAGTGATAAAAGCTACCGCCGTAAGTTTTCCGTTTAAGTGTACCATGAGATACACCGAATACGCGACTAAAAAAACGGCACTGACGGTGTCCATAATTTGCGAATACAGCGCCATACGGACCGTTTCAATGTCGGAAGTACAGCGCTGAATTAAATCGCCCGTTGCCGCTTTTGCGTGGTAGGAGTACGGCAAAAGCTGGATATGATTATACAGGCGATTTCGGAGCGTTTTAATCGAGCGCTCGGTTGCAATACTTGCAAGGTTAATTCGTGCAAAAGTGAACAAACCTCGTACCGCAGCAAACACGACGATAAATAACGCCATCGTAATGAGTCCTGAAAATCCCGACAAAGAATTTTGGAACGGTGCAATGAGGCGTGAAAGAAAATCGCTTCCGAGCGGCTGAGTACCGAGCACGGAGTCAATGGTAATTTTTATTAGCTTCGGCTGCATTGCAATAACAACTTGCGCCAACAAGGTGAAGAGCAATGCAAGTACATAGAGCAGCCATTCATCTTTTGCGTAGGATAAGAGTTTTTTTAAGTTTTTCATCTGCACCTCATCTTGTGAAATTGCATTATATCGTAATAACGGTATTTTGTCCAGCGAATTAGCCGGCAAAGACCTTGAACTTGGTAATCGAACGTTTCATCAAAAATGAATTTGGTAAACAAATCAAAAAAGTAATTCGGGAAATACCGGCAGAGCTTGTAATGCTTGAGGAGCTACTGATTAATTCAATCGATAATTAATCAGTGTCCACCTTTAAAATCTGTTGTTTTAAAAATGTTCAGAGCCACTTATACTGAACATTGAGAAACAATAAAGGAGATACTTTGCTTCTGCAAAAAACTTTGCGAAGCAAAGTTGCCGGTAAACGGGGCCAAGCCTTTAATCAGCGTTTCCAAAAGCGTGCGGCGTACCGGTATAAAACAATACGGTGTCGGAAAAATATGAAAAGCGGAGCAAGCATCGACCGCCGCTCATTAACCGTTATCGCTCGTCAGTCGTCAAGGGAAGCGGCGGACGTCATTTTGCGGAAAAGCAGATTTCGGAAATACCGTAAAAATTGATTTGTTAATCACTTGAAATAATTATATAATTGTGCTATAATACTCTCATTCACATTAAAATGATATAACTTCAATGTGGTGAGTAGGGCTATGATTGTTTCAAAGATTACGGACATTGTACGTACAAGTGATTTGGTTTACTACATGGATGAATTTCAAGCAAATGCGATTTGTAATATTTTGGGCAATGAGCAGCAGACAAAAATAGAATTCCGCGTTGAAAATACGGCAACCGGTAAAAAGCACATAACGGTTCGGTTGCTTGATGAAATTGATTATCCTACTCTCCCGCTGCAAATAGAATTGAAAAAGATGATCAATGATCTGGTTGTCAATGAACAACTCCCCCTCTAACAGTGAATCCCACATGGATATAAACGACACGTTTACGGTTATCACGCATTCGGAAGCGGAAACGATTGCTCTCGGCGAAAGATTAGGAAAATGCTTATCTGCGAACACCGTCATTGCATTGGATGCACCGCTTGCGAGCGGAAAAACGTATTTTACGAAAGGCATTGCGCGGGGACTCGACATAGCGGAAGACGTTACCAGCCCGACGTTTACCATTGTGAGCGAGTACGAAGGGCGCCTGCACCTCTATCACATCGACGCTTACCGCTTGAGCGATGCCGACGATTTTTATGACATCGGTGCAGATGACATGATGTTCGGCGGCGGCGTGTGCGTTATCGAATGGGCAAACATCGTCCGTGCAGCCCTCCCCGCCTCCGCCATACATATCACCATCACGGTAAATCCCGACTCTAGCCGCACCTTTACGTTTTGCGGCATATTACCGTTTTGATACGAGAAGAAATTTCCATGACACAATTGACAATTGAGCGGTATTCTGCTACTCTTTTTTTAAGAGGTGCAGTTTATGAAAAATTATGTTTTTATCATGGTATTTTATTTAAATCCCGCAGGCGCTATTTTTAAAATAAATAACTTCGGTATGTAACGTTCTTCGTATGCTGCTTTCAGAAATTCACATTCCCGTTTCGCGCCTTTCCGGAGCCGGTGAAAAAACCTGTGCGAGCCTTGCAAAACTGCACATCACCGATATAGGAGACTTGCTTTCGTTTTGGCCGCGGAGCTGGGAAGACCGCAGTATTGAATATGCGCTGTCTGATTTTCAAAAAAAATACAAAATCGGCGTTTCGCTCGAAGTGATCGGCTTTGACTGGTTCGGCTTCGGGACCATGAAAACGCTGAAAATTATTGCACGCGATAAATCGGGACAAACCGCCGCTCTCGTGTGTTTTAACCGCAGCTTTTTAAAAGATCAATTTCCCTCCGGTTCACGCATTTTTGTATACGGACACTTTGAAGTAAAATACGGGCAGCTGCAATCAAGCAACTTTGAAATTGAAGTAGCTGAAAAAGCGGAACGAAAAATTTTACCGCTGTACCGGCTTACCGAAGGCATCAGCCAAAAAAAACTCAGAACACTCATTGCACAGGCGTTAAAAAATTACGCACACGGTATCAGCAATGCACTTCCGACTCACGTGAGGGCGGCTCATCACATACCCGAAAAAACAAAAGTGCTGTATGGTATGCATCAGCCGAAAACGCTCGACGAAGCCGCCGCGGCGACGCACACGGTTATTTTTGAAGAGTTTTACTTGTACCAATATGCGTTGGGTTTGCGTTCAATACAAAAGCGAGGGCGCCTCCCGAATGAAGCGGCAAGCAGTACCCTGTTTGCGTCATCTCCCGACGGGGAGCAAACAAACCAAGCACACAAAGAAATTACGGAGCATTTTTCATCCTCGTTGTGCAAACTCCAAACGCTCTTGCTGGAAAGGCTACCCTTTCAGTTGACCGCCGACCAAATGAGCTGCATTTACGAAAGCAACCTTGATTTAAAAAACGGAAACACGATTTCGACCTTGATACAAGGAGATGTCGGATCGGGAAAAACGATCGTGGCGTTTTTTGTCAGCGCAGCGATTATCGAAGCCGGCGGTCAAGTTGCGTTTTTAGCGCCAACTGAATTGCTCGCAAAGCAGCACGCAGAAAACGCCGCAAAATTTTTGGAGCCGCTTGGCGTGCGGATTGCGTTCCTCACCGGTAATATTAAAGCAAGGGGACGAACGCAGCTGTTGACTGCCCTCAAAAACAGTGAGCTTGATTTGGTCGTAGGAACGCATGCCCTTTTTTCAAACGATGTCCGGTATAAAAATTTACAGCTTGCCATTATCGATGAGCAGCACCGCTTCGGAGTTTTACAACGGCAAGCCATTATTCAAAAAGGAATTGAAAGTTCACCCGATAAAAAAGCCCCGCACGTAATTATGATGAGTGCGACTCCCATTCCCCGCTCGCTTACGCTTTCGATTTTTGGCGACATGGATGTTTCGCTCATTAAAACAAAGCCGGTCGGAAGGAAACCGGTTATCACCTATGTGTCAAAAAAAACAAACCGGCATAAAGTTTACGGCTTTGTCAAAAACGAAATTGAAGCGGGACATCAAGCCTACGTGGTTGCTCCGCTCATTGATGATGAAAGCGAATCCGAATTGCGTTCGGCAACGGAGATTTTTAATCAACTAAAGGCGTTGTTTCCGCATTTTAAACTCGCCCTCTTGCATTCAAAAGTTGCAACGGAAAGTCAAGAAAAAATTATGCTCGATTTTAAAAACGGCTCCATCGATATTTTAATCGCGACCAGCATTATCGAAGTCGGTGTCGATGTTCCAAACGCAACCTGCATTGTTATTGAACAAGCGGAGCGATTTGGGCTTGCTGCACTACACCAGCTACGCGGACGGGTCGGGCGCGGAAGCGAACAGGCGTATTGTTTTTTACTATACGGAAAAAACAGTTCCCGCGAATTAACCGAGCAGGGAATCGAACGGCTGCGGATTTTACGCGACAGCACCGACGGTTTTGAAATTGCCGAAAAAGATTTGGAACTTCGCGGACCCGGCGATATTTTGGGCGTAGCTCAATCGGGATACGATTTAGGGTTTAAACTCGCCGACCCACAGCGGGATTTTAAAATATTGCAGGAAGCAATGGAAGCCGCTTTTGACGTTATACGAAACGGCGAATAAACGACCCGCTGTTCGCACACAGTAATCCATTCGCCGTTCGTTTACTTTTTTTCCATGATTCTCTACTTCATTGAACCGTTTTTCCGCATTTGTGTAAACACGCTCTCGCTGCCGATAAAGTGTCCGGCACCTGCAAACACAAAGGTTTTACCGCCGGCGTCTAAATACTGTTCAATTTTTTTTGCCCATTCAATATTCCGCTCTTTATACACCGTGTTGATATATGCCGTATACGTTTTTTCCGAAACGCCATCAGGAACTTCACTTTCGTAAATAAGCTCTTCCAAACCTTTGCGGTCATCAGCCAAATACCGTGCAGCCAGTTCGCGAAATTCGCTCGCCACTTTTTCCGTATCTTTCAGTTGACTGATCGTACCCTTCAACATTTCCAGTCGCTCGTCAAATGTCCCGACCGCTAAAAGGTTTAACTGCGTATCAATACTTTCAAGCGCTTCAATCGGTCTACTTCCCGCACGCTGCATAAGATATAAATCAATTCCCGCATCGGCATTGAGCTGCGTCTTAGCAAGCAGTTGTCCCGTGAGTGCCGTATCCAATACCCAAGGATCAAACATAAAAAATTGTTTTGCCGAATCCCGCAATTCGGATATCACAACGGAAATTTCTTCATCCGATAAAAGTTTACTTAAATTTTTACTTTCATCGCTGTTCATACTATTCATGATTTTTTCCTGTGTCTTCGTTTGCATCGCATTCATATCCAAGGTGCCGACTTCACTTACCAATACATCAGCCGAATCGAATGCGGCAAGAATCGCATCATCAAGCGGAAAAAAACGATTGTCGGCAACATGAATAGTTCCCAAAACAAAAACCGACGCATCGCCTTTTTTGATTTCCCAAAACATCCGTTCCGGTCGTTTAATTAAAACGGCGCGTTCTGTTTTCGGTTTGCCGATACACCCGAATAAAACAAACGTAAAAAATATCGATAATACGACCCGTTGTAATTTTTTCATAATAAACCCCTCTAAGAAGGCACTGATTAATTCAATCGAGAATTGAGGGCATCTTTCAAAAACTGATGTTTTTAAAAGACTTCTTTTCAGTGTCACCTTTAAAATCTGTTGTTTCGTAAATGTTCAGAGCCACTTATGCTGAACATCGAGAAACAATTTAAAAAACGATGTTAAACGGCGTCAAGCCTTTAATCAGCGCTTCCCTAATACTATTGTACGAAAAGCACCAAGAAGTTCAAGGCGACAATCAACGCACACTAAAGATACAAGATAGCTATCACGATAAGCGTTTGCGAAAAATTTCTTTAAAATTTCGCAGCTCTTTTACACAAGATAAAATCGCCTTAAAACCGTTACCCTCATTATGATAAAAAACCTCAAAAAATTTTTTATTTCGTTGTTAAAACAACAGATGTTTATTCTGAATTTTAGTATATTAGTACCGGAAAATCAAGATAAGAAGGAAGGTGAATATATTATGACAAAAGCTTATGTAAACGAAGAAACTCTGGTCGGGGAAATCGTACAAAAGCACCCGGAATGTGCGGAGATTTTGATGGGAATCGGCATGCACTGTCTCGGCTGTCCTGCATCGCAGGCGGAGTCTTTGCGGGATGCTTGTGCGGTTCATGATATGGAAGTGCAGCCGGTAATTGATGCACTCAATGCAAAAATTGCCGAAGGCGAAAAGTGAGGTGATGGACAATGTGAGGTGAGAGGAAAAAGATGAAAGAAAAAACGGGAGCAATCTTTTCGATTGCAAAGGATAATGCGCCGGTTCCGGCATGCACGGTATCCAAAGCGGTTCAGAATGGAAAAAATGCGGTAAACTATTTTTCCCTTGCCGCTCAAACCGATATCAGTGCGGAAATCTACCCGTACCATAAGCTGATGCTCGTTGCGTCAGGGAGTATGGAAGTATACGGAAGCGACGATCTGCAAAAAAGGCTGCATGCCGGTGAAGCGATTTTCACGCCGGTCGATGTACCGGTTGGAGTTCGAAGTACAAACGGCGCAGTGTACACGGAAATTTTAATTCAAAAGGAAGATACTATGAACGAAAAAATAAAAATAGGCGAAGCTTTTACGCTTGCGGAAACGGTTCCTTATCAGGAAGGAAAAATTGTGAATATGGATATTGTCCATAACGATAAAATGAAATTTGTCGTGATGGCATTTGATAAAGGAACGGGCTTGTCCGAACATGCGGCTCCCGGCGATGCGCTTGTGTTCGCACTGGAAGGAAGCGGCGTTATCCGCTACGAAGGAAAAGAGCATCCGATTAAAGCGGGTGAAAATTTTCGATTTGCAAAAGGCGGTCTTCATTCGGTAAAGGCAAATGAAAAGTTTAAGATGGGGCTGCTTATCAGCTTGGAATAATGGTAAAAGAATGAAAAAATTATCAAGAAATTCGAGGAGGATTTTATGAATATTTTTTCAATGATCAACGTATCGGCTACGGAATGTGTTCGGGAGCTTGCCCTGAAGTTTTTTCGATGACCGATGATAATGTCGCAAAAGCGATTGAAAGCGATGTATCGACTGAGGCATTGGAAACTGCAAAACAAGCCCAGGAAGAATGTCCGGTCGGGGCAATCGAGAACGCCTAGCGTTTTGTACGAAAGCGTGATGCGTAATTCGTGCATTGTATGACAGTTACGCCGTCACGGTTCAAAAATAGAAGATACAATAATCTAAATCACTTTACGATAAGGAGAAAATTATGGACAATGCAATGTTTTGTTATCAGTGTCAAGAAACGGCACGAGGTACCGGTTGTACGATGAGCGGCGTTTGCGGAAAAAAGCCGGATGTCGCTCGTATGCAGGATTTATTGGTCTACGTGACTAAAGGGCTTTCCGCGGTAACGACGAGACTGCGCGAAGAAGGAAAACGCGTTAGTAAGGAAATCAATCACCGCGTAACGGAAAACCTTTTTATAACCATTACCAATGCAAACTTTGATAAGGCAGCAATTGCCGAAAAGATAAAAACGACGCTTGCGGTAAAAGAAAAACTTTTGGAGACGCTCGACAATAAAAACGGGCTTCCCGTTACAGCGTTGTGGAACGGAGAGGAAAACGAATTTGAAACAAAGGCTGCGTCTCCGGAAGTCGGCGTGCTTGCAACAAAAAACGAAGATGTCCGCAGTCTCCGCGAACTTACGATGTACGGCTTAAAAGGACTTTCCGCCTATTCAAAACATGCAAATGCACTCGGCAAAGACAACGAAGAGGTTGATGCCTTTATCCAAAAGGCACTTGTGAAAACGACGGACGATACTTTGAGCGTTGAAGAGCTCGTTTCGTTAGTGCTTGAAACGGGACGGTACGGTGTGGAAGGCATGGCACTTCTTGATGCTGCCAACAGCGGAACATACGGTAACCCAGAAATTACGACGGTAGATATCGGCGTGCGAAATAATCCCGGCATTCTCGTTTCGGGGCACGACTTAAAAGATCTTGAAGAACTTTTGGAACAAACGAAAGGAACCGGCGTTGATGTGTACACGCACTCGGAAATGCTTCCCGCACAGTATTACCCCGCGTTCAAAAAGTATCCGCACTTTGCGGGAAACTACGGAAATGCATGGTGGCAGCAAAAGGAAGAATTCGCGTCGTTTAACGGTCCCGTTCTGATGACGACAAACTGCATTGTGCCGCCTGCGGAAAGCTACAAAGACCGGCTTTGGACAACGGGCGCGGCAGGCTATCCCGGCTGCCGTCACATCGAAGGAGATATCGGCACGGTCAAAGATTTTTCGCCGATTATTGCACAGGCAAAAAAATGTCCGCCGCCGAAAGAAATAGAAACGGGACATATTGTCGGCGGTTTTGCCCACGCGCAAGTCTTCGCCCTCGCCGATAAAATCGTTAACGCGGTCAAGTCGGGTGCAATCAGAAAGTTCGTGGTAATGGGCGGCTGCGACGGCAGAATGAAGTCGCGGGATTACTATCGCGAGTTTGCCGAAAAGCTCCCAAACGATGTCATCATTTTGACCGCAGGCTGTGCAAAGTACCGCTACAATAAATTAAAGCTTGGCGATATCGGAGGCATTCCGCGCGTTCTTGATGCGGGACAGTGCAACGACTCGTATTCACTCGCCGTTATCGCGCTGAAGCTCAAAGAACTTTTTAATGTAAACGATATTAACGATCTTCCGATTGCGTTTAACATTGCATGGTACGAGCAAAAAGCGGTGATTGTGCTTTTGGCGCTTCTTTCGCTCGGCGTGAAAAACATTCATCTCGGGCCGACACTTCCGGGCTTTCTTTCTCCGAATGTGACAAAGGTGCTGGTTGAGAAATTCGGCATTGCGGGAATAACTTCGGTTGATGAAGATTTAAATCTGCTCGTCGGATAAACACTTGCCGCACGAATTAAAAACCGTCTGCGTCGTCTGTGAACTTACGCGCCGGATGCGGGCGGTCATAAAATTTTAGCGTTGCAGCACTGTGAAAATATCCCCTTCTGCTTTTATAATACCGAGGATAAGAGATGCGGAGGGAGGAGGCTTAACCGTGAGTCCGGAGGCAAGAGGCGTGAGATTAGAAGGTTTTTCTACTACCTAATGCCTGTTGCCTCACGCCTTCCTCACTAATTCCCTGCTCCCTAAATCCTAAATTTTTCTCTATCACCCCTCTGTCAATATCAAATGTAAATTTTAATTAGTGTTTTTTTGATTTCGTAGCGTTTGGGCGATAAGCGTCTGTAAAATAAAAAAAGGCACTTGCGTAATAAGCCGGGTTCTGTTACCGTAAGGTACCGGAATCATCTGACTATCGCGACACCTTGCGATGCCGCTTGAGCAGGCAACCCGTAAACTATACATCGGAAAATTAACGTTTACTGCTTGCCCTTGCTTAAGATGAGGTTTGCCGTGCCGTGCCGGTTACCCGTCACGCGGTGAGCTCTTACCTCACCGTTTCACCCTTACCGAAATCGGCGGTATACTTTCTGTTGCACTTTCTGTCAGGTTTCCCCGCTCGGCTATTAGCCGACATCTTTCCGATTTAAGCCCGGACTTTCCTCTTGCAGTCAACCGCTACAAGCGATTCCGTAACGCAAGTACCAAAAATTCTAAATTCTAATCGATATCCTCGAGGTCGGACAATCCGCCGATATCCGAGTCATCAAACGCAAATTCGTCCGCATCTTCCAGTTCAATATCCGAAGCTTCATAGTATAAAACGCGGCTGCAATACGGACAGTACTTCAGCTCGGTTTCGCTTTGAATTTCATTTGCAAACTGCGAGGGCAAAATCATATTGCAGCCGGTGCAAACGCCCGATTTTACTGCCACAATACCGTCGCCTTTTTTGTTTTTGATAATGCGCTCAAACTTAAACAGCGTTTCGCTGTCAAGGTCTTTCGAAATTTCTTCTTTCTGTGCATCCAAGTTGCTAATCTCGGCAGTCATCGCTTCATTTTCCGCGTCAATCGAGTTTTTCATTTTTTCAATTTCATCTTCGTTTTCGGCAATAATCTGCTCCAATTCTTTTATATCCTCGTTCATTTTTTCATAGCGGTTTGATTCCTGCTGTAAATTATTTCGGAGACTTTCTTCTTCGGCACGGGCATCATTAATCGCTTTTTCCAAAACTTCATAATCGCGTTGTGTTTCAACGCTTTCCATGCATTTTTCCGAATGCTCCCGTTTTTTATCCACTTCAAAAAGTGCTGTTTTTAAGTTTTGTACTTCCAAGCGCACTTCGTCAAAACGGGCATTTTTTTCAATGTATTCCTGTTTCAAACGTGCCAGCAGCTCTTCGTGTTTTTTTAATACATTCGGCGCATCAGAAATTTTACTTGCAAGCTCATTCCTTCGAATCAGCACTGCTTGCAAATCTTTCAATTTTGCAAAAATTTCACTCATATTCATAAAAGTTTCTCCTAACTATTTAAATGATCTTTGATTCTCTTGTTCTTTTTCGGGTGGCGCAAACGGCGTAATCCTTTTGCTTCAATTTGCCGAATACGTTCCCGCGTTACACCGAAATAAAGCCCGACTTCTTCGAGAGTGAGTTGGTAGCCGCCGTCCAAACCGAAACGCATTTTTAACACATCCCGCTCCCGATCCGGCAAGGTCGCCAACAAAGCATCCACTTCTTCCTGAAAAAGTTTATCTTCCGTTTCGTGGTACGGATCTTCCGCGGTTTTATCCTCAATGTAGTCTCCGAAAAACGAATCTTCTTCGTCATTAATCGGCGATTCGAGTGAAATCGGATCGCGGGCAACATTTTTGACGCTTTTTACTTTGTCCGCCGTCCATCCAAGCTGAACCGCGACTTCTTCATCGGTCGGCTCCCGTCCCAATTTTTGCATGAGCGCCCGCGCTTCCCGATTAACTTTATTCATCTGCTCAATCATATGTACGGGAACACGAATCGTACGGGCTTGGTCGGAAATCGAACGCGTAATTGCTTGCCGAATCCACCACGTCGCGTAGGTTGAAAACTTAAAGCCTTTTCGATATTCAAACTTTTCAATCGCTTTTACCAAGCCGATATTTCCTTCCTGAATTAAATCAAACAAATGCAAACCGCGATTGATATATTTTTTTGCAAGTGAAACCACCAAGCGCAAGTTTGCCGTAATGAGCTTATCTTTTGCCGCTTTCAGCATTTCGTTGCCGGCTTTGATTTCATCGTACATTTTCAAAATATCCGCGCTCGAGCATTCAAAGCGGTACTCAATTTCTTTGGTTTTGCGCAAAATCGACTGAATACTGGCATAGTTTTCTTTAATTTCGGCAACACTTAAATTGAGCCGCTCGGAAAGTTTTGCACTTTCTTTGGTGACTGCAAGCTGTTTCCCGATTTTCCGTAAACCGGCATAATCGTTAATTTGCAACCGCCGCTGCCGGCGCTCTATTTCGCTATTGGCACTTTTGATTTCATTGCTGGCAATTTCAAAAGACGCCGACCATTGTTCAATCTCTTCCGGTAAAATCCGCGCTTTTGCAAAATACGCTAACAGTTTTTCACGCAACTCTTTAATTTTCGGATTTTCCAAAAAGCTGTCGATTTTTTCGTTGTCGTATAATTTTTCTTTTAAAGCAAAATATTGTTTCAGCTCAGGATAAATCGGTTTTAAAACATCGCCGTAGGCGGAACGGACACGCTTCCGTTCGTCCATCGCTTCTTTTATCTCTTTGCGGCTTTTATTTTCCTGTTCCGGGTCGATTCGAGTAAATGCTTTTTTTCCGAGTTCATAAAACTTTGTTAAAATAATCCCCGAACTTTTGATGACGTTTTTGATAATTTCCTGTCCGCGTTCAATTTGTTTTGCAAGGATTACTTCTTCTTCTGCAGTTAAAAGGTTTTCTTTACCGATGTCACGAAGGTACAGTTTAATCGGATCATCCGTTGTCGCGTTTTTCGCAATTTTGACGGTTGCCCGAATTTCCGGTTTTTTTTCCATTAAAACGGAAAATCCGGTTTCGTCGCCCTCATCTTCATCAATTTTGTAATCTCCAAACGCTTCAAAACGCTCATCGTACTCCGAATCATCTTCATCACCGGAAAACTCCGCATCATCAACTAACTTTATGCCGCAGGCTTCCAGTTTATCCATAATCGTACTGAGATCTTCAGGAGTAAACACATGTACGGGAATAAAATCCTCAAACTCTAAAAGCGTGATAATCTTTTCAGAGCCGGCATAATTCAAAAGTTTTGCTATTGCATTATCAATAGCGATTTCATCTGCAGTCATAGTTCTCCTTATCGTTTACATATGCTACTGCCGTTCCAATTCGGCAATTTGCCTATCCAAATCCGCAATATCATTTATAATATCATTTGCTTCGGTTTCATTTTGCTGAACCGATGCAATGTGCAGCTTATCGACCTGCATTTTCCGCACCGTTTTCAGTTTTTTGAGCTTTATATGCTTGATGCTGTCCTTGACGATGAGATTCGGTTGCGCGGCAAATTCGCCTTGAACGATCGAAGCCGCTATGCTGTTTTTTAATTTTTCATCCGTTAAACGGTTCATAATTTCCGTTTCATTTTGAACTTCATCACGATAGCACTCTTCCATTAAAATAAAAAGTTTTTTTGCAGTTTCATCTTGAAAATCATCCGAAGTGAGCGAAGACCGCATAATTTTAAAAAGCTCCGGTTTTGCAAACACGGCGACCATCGCCCGTGTTTCTGCATTCTTTCTGAACGGTGCTTCTTTCGGCTGAATCGATTCATCAAACTCCTTTTTTACGGTTTGGTTTCGTGTACCGGCAGTTTTTAAAAAATCGGCATACACCGCTTGCGGACTCACATTCAGTTTTGAAGCAAATTTATCCACGAGCGATTCGCGCTTTACCTGCGATTGTATTGTTTGCAAATACGGAAACAAAAACGCACAGGCTTTCGCCTTGCCTTCAGCGGTTAAAACATCAAACTTGGTCATAGCTTTTTGCACAAAGAAATCCGATTCTATTATAGCATTTTTACAAGAATTTTTCAAGCCTTCCGCACCATATTTTTCTAAAAGCTCCGATGAATCTTTTGCACCGGTGATTTGAATAATCCGTATTTCAAAGTTTTGTCGCGAAGCCATTTCAATGGCGCGAAAAGTCGCATTTAAGCCGGCTTCATCGCTGTCAAAACAAAAAAACACTGTGTCAACGAGCGGACGGACAAGCTGCAGCTGCTCTTCCGTCAGCGCCGTACCGAGCGGCGCAACCGCATTGGTGATGCCCGCTTGGTGAAACGCCAGCACATCCATGTAGCCTTCACAAAAAATCACCGCTTTCGTTTTCCTCATTTCGGTGAGCGCCAGATGGAGCGCAAACAGATTGTACTTTTTTTGGTACTGCACCATATCCGACGAATTGAGGTACTTCGGGCTTTTCGGATCGTTGGATAAATCTCGTCCTCCGTATGCAATGACCCGCCCGTGCCTATCCGCAATCGGAAACATAATGCGGTTTGAAAAAAATGCAATATCAGGATACTTTTTTGAAAAAAGCCCCGATTGCTGCAAAAACTGCGGTGAATATCCTTTTTTTGTTAAAAACCGATGGAGCCACTTTCGATTTTTCGGTGCAAGTCCCAGCTGAAACATTTCAATCATTTCATCACTCACCTGCCGGTTTTTAAGATACTGCAAAGCTCCGTTTCCTTCCTTAGTGTGCAAGAGAATATGATGAAACGCGCGGGTTACTTTTTCGTACAAAAGAATAATTTCGTCCCGCCGCTTTTCCGTTTCGCTTTGCTCATACCCGCCGTTTTCATACCGGACAGAAATTCCACTCCGCTTTGCAAGTTCTATAATTGCTTGCGAAAATGAAAGACCTTCCATTTCCATAACAAATTGCAGTAAATTACCGCCCTTATGACAGCCGAAACAATAAAAAAGTTTTTTTTCGGGATTGACTTGAAAGGACGGCGTTTTTTCATGGTGAAAGGGACAACAGCCCCACCAGGTAGAACCGCGCCGTTCAAGCCGCGTATACTGCTCAACGACGGAAACAATATCCGTTGCATTAGTTACCGCCTCTATGGTGTCTCCGCTAATTTTTGCCATGATACTTCAGTTTTTAAGTTTTATGCCTTCGCCGGTGCGGTTATGCTCCGAAAGCGTTTTTGAAAAATGGTGCTGCCCCGTTTGCTCGTCAACTAATCGGAAATATAAGTAATCATGTTTTTCGGGATTTGCCGCGGCATATAATGCTACCGCACCCGGGCTGCAAATCGGCGTCGGCGGTAATCCCGGATACAAATACGTATTGTACGGATTATCGATTTCCAAATCCGCGAAAAAAATACGCGTCGGATGCGGTTTATGCTGTATTTCCGTGATAATATACTCAACCGTAGTACAAGACTGTAGCGCCATCTGAATCTCGAGCCGATTCGCAAAAACGCCCGCAATCGTAATCGCTTCCTCCGGCTTACGGTATTCGCGCTCGACAATACTGGCAAGTTTTACCGTGTCAAATATTTTTTGAGGATCAGTCGGAAAGTTTTCAATTTGTGCGGTTTTTTCAAAAAATGTTTTTACGAGAGTTTGCAGTACCGACTCCGCCGTTTCTGACTCGGTGAAAAAATACGTGTCGGGAAATAAAAAACCTTCGCAAGTTTCCGCTTCAATGCCGTACGGTTTGAGCGCTTCTCCCGAATCGGCAAGCGTTAAAAACTCGTCAGCCTGTACCAGTCCCGCCTGTTCCAAGGTTTGGGTTACTTTCGTGAGCGTTAAACCTTCGGCGACGGTAACTTTCACAGAGCGCTGTTTGCCCGTTTCCAGCTCCGAAAAAATTTCCCGAACGCTCATACTCGGCGACAGCCGATACGTTCCTGCTTTGAATGTCGGTTTTACAATACGGGCAAAATAATAAGCGACCTTTTCGCTCCGCAATAAGTGGCGAACGTGCAATGCTTTGATAATACCGGCTGCGGATTGACCTTTTTCAACGACGAACTCTTGCATGTCGGTATTTGACGTATCAACCGGCGTCAATGCAGAACGGCAATACCCTCCCCCTGCAACCAAACACGCCGCAATGAGAACAACCAGCACTCGAATAATCGAAACGCGTTTTGTTTTTTTCCTCGTAGGTGATTCTGTCACACGAACTCCTCAATAATGTAGCCCGAATAAATATCGGTTACTGCAATGCATCTGCATCAACCGGTAATCAGATTACTTTATACATTACTGTAATTAAACTCAACAACAACCGGGGAAAAAGGTTACAAAATTTTGATCATTTTTCGCGTGAAATTTTCAGCCGACTCATCGTTTCGGAAACCGTGTCCATCGCTTCTTTGTTTTCGGTTCCCAAACCTACAAGCGACGACACATTCTCGGCAATTTGATTTGCCCCCGTATCAATGTGCTGCAAGCTCTGTTGTATGGCGTCCGACAATTCGGCAAGAGCCGCCATTTCTTTTTGGATTTCGCCGCTTCCGATGAGCATTTCGCCGGAACCGTTTTTTATTTCACGCGTGATGTCGGTCATATCTTTCATTGCTTGCAGAACTTGCTCGTTGCCGGTACTCTGCTCCTGCATCGCATTCATGACGACATCTTCTTGTTCACGTACTTTGGTAGTCATCGCGTGCATGTTGGAAAAATGCTCATGAACCGCCGCATTTCCTTGCTGTACCGAATCAATTTGCTCTTTCAAGCCTTTGAGAACACCGGAAATTGATTTTCCCTGCATGCCGGCTTCTTCCGCCAATTTTCTGATTTCATCGGCAACAACGGCAAAACCCTTGCCGGCGTCTCCCGCATGAGCGGCTTCAATCGCGGCGTTCATTGCGAGCAAGTTCGTTTGACTCGCGATGTTTTGAATGACGTTACTCGCTTCCAAAAGTCCTTCTGAAGCGCCGGCAATATTATCGGTTAATGTAAGAGCATCATTAATCGCATGGTCAGCCGAAGCGGCTTCCTTTTCCAAGTTCATAATGCTTTTGCTGTTTTGTTCCAAAATGTCGGTTACCGACCGAATATTCGCCACCATTTGTTCGATTGAACTTGCCGACTCGACGACCGTTGCCGCATGCGTATCGATATTTTTATCGAGAGCTTGAATGTTACGAACAATTTGCTCCAACGTACTTTGCGTTTCCAAAACACTGGTTGCCTGATTTTCAATATCCGAATTGATTGAAGAAATTTTACTCACAATTTGTTGCACACCGGTCGCACTGTCCGATGTGTGCTGCATCAGGTTTTCCGAAACTGCTTTGGATTTATCAATCGAATCAAAAACAAGCCTGTAAAACTTCGTTGACGATTCTGCATAGATATTAAAGTTTGTAATGAGCTTTCCGAATTCATCTCGTGTCGTAACGGGTAATTTTAAATCTCGAAAATCTCCTTGTTGCAGTTTTTGCATGCGATCTTCCACCATATCGATTTGCTTGAGTACTTCACGCAAATAAATGATAGCACTTCCCGCACAACAAAAAAGAACAATAACAGCAAGCGGCAGCGAATTCATCAGAAAAATTTCCGAATGCGTTTTACTCTCATTTTCGACACTGATGTACGGCAAAATTGAAAAAACGCATACCACCACCAAACCCATAATAACAATCGTATACAAACGTACCGACGCTTTTGCCGCTTTAAGTGGGGCGTTGGTATCAATCGGAACAAATGCACAAGATCGTTCAAAGTATTTTACAAAAAGAAGCGCAAACGGTTCTCCAATCATCATTTGCGCGCCGACTGCTAAAATTAAAAATGAAAGCACTTCCTGCATGTCGGAAATCATGCCCAGTTCCAGTGAAATCACGAGAACCATCGACACGGACATAACGAACGGAAACAGGGTGGTTAACGCTTTTGTCGCGGCTATCGTATGGAGGGCTTTTTCCCAATCTTCTTTCCAATTCATAATTACTTTCCGATAGTTAAAAAATTTTATAATCGGAACCGCAATCAAAACAAGCGTCATAATCGGTAAACTGATTGAAGTTAAAATACTACCGATCGATGAATCTGCCGTATTTCCGCCGGCAGTAGAAATTTTTGCCAAAATCACTGCGCCAAAAATCCACGCAAGATGAGCCGCCAAATCCCAAAATAACAAACTGAGCGGAAACTGTTCAGGCTGTTTCGCATACTGCGATCTTCGAGAAATAGTAGTATCTATTGTTCGCATAATATTCTCCAATAAATTATAGTAAAATTAAAACGGAATGAGTTTCCATCGATGAATAATATAGAATTAAACTAAAAAAATCAACGCCTTTATAATTATTTAAAATAAAATACGAGACGAACATCCACCGGTGATAAGATATAAAAAACAGCCTCCAAAAACATCCGTTTTTAGAGGCTTTCTCTACTCTAATATAAATTCAAAACAAAAAAGCTTTCGGTGTATTGTCTCACCTATGAAAGTGAATCAAGGTAGGCGCTTCGGCCGCGCTCGTACAGGTTGTTGCCCTTGCTATCGATAATGCAGGTAACCGGAAAATTTTCGACGTAGAGTTTTCGCACCGCTTCCGAGCCGAGATCTTCGTAGCAAATCAACTCGGAGGTTTTAATTTTGCTTTTAATTAATGCCGCCGCACCGCCGATTGCCGCAAAGTAGCAGGCGCCGTGTTCAACGATTTTGTCGATAACCGCCTGATTGCGTTTTCCTTTGCCGATCATGCCCATCAAGCCTTGATCTAAAAGTTGAGGCGTGTAAGCATCCATGCGGTAACTGGTTGTTGGTCCCGCAGAACCGATCGGTTCTCCCGGTTTTGCCGGAGTCGGTCCCACATAGTAAATAATGTTTCCCTTGACATCAATCGGAAGTTTTTCGCCCTTGTCCAAAAGTTCGCACAGGCGTTTATGTGCCGCATCGCGAGCGGTATACACATAGCCGGTAATGTATACCATATCACCGGCTTCAATATCTTTTAAATCATCACGCGTCAGAGGCGTGGTTATTTTTACTGTTTTTGCCATAGTATTTCTCCTCAGCATTTTTAAAATTCGAGTTTCACGTGCCGCGTTACATGACAGTTGATATTCACGCAAACCGGCAACCCCGCAATATGGGTCGGAAAAGTTTCAATCAGCACGCGTAATGCGGTCGTTTTTCCGCCGAAACCTTGCGGACCAATGCCGAGTGCATTTATTTTTTCAAGCATTTCTTTTTCAAGCGCTGCATAAAACGGTTTCGGATTATACGAGTCAAGCGGGCGGAGCAATGCTCGTTTTGCTAAAAAGGTTACTTTGTCAACCGTTCCGCCAATTCCGACCCCAACGACAATCGGAGGACAAGGGTTCGGTCCCGCAAGTTCCACCGTTTCAAGGATAAATTTTTTCACGCCTTCCAAGCCATCGGACGGTTTTAACATAGCAAGGCGTGACATATTTTCCGAGCCGAAGCCTTTTGCCGCAAATTCAATCGAAAAAACATCGCCGGGTACAACATCATAGTGAATCACTGCCGGTGTGTTATCTTTTGTGTTAACCCGTCCGTCGACCGGATCCGAAACAACCGATTTACGTAAATAGCCGTCCTTGTACGCTTGCCGCACTCCTTCGTTGATAGTATCCGTCAGCGAACCGTTTACTACGTGGACATCCTGACCGATCGTTACAAACGCAACAATCATTCCGGTGTCTTGACAGATGGGAGAATTGGTATTCCGTGCAATTTCCGCATTTTGTAAAATCTGAGAAAGGGTTGATTTTGCAATCGTCCACTTTTCAGCCTCGTACGAGTTTTTCAAACCTTGTTCAACATCAGCCGGCAAAAAATAAGCCATTTTAATCAAGGCTGTTTTAATTTTTTCAACCAGCGTTCCGGCATCAACTTCTCGCATACAATCTCCTTCAGAAAAATCATCCAAAGCAAAAACGAGGATATCGTTTTTACATAAAGGTAATATGTTATGTTATGATAAACCGATACGGATAAAAAGTCAACGGAGTAAGCACTGCACCTCTTCTGGAGGCACTGATTAATTCAATCGAGAATTGAGGGCATCTTTCAAAAACTGATGTTTTTAAAAGACTATTTTTCAGTGCCCACCTTTAAAATCGTTGTTTCGTAAATGTTCAGAATTCTACATTATTATGTTGAACATTGAGAAACAATAGAGAAATGCTGTTAATGGTGTAAAACCTTTAATCAGCATTTTTCTCTGCTATCGTAAATACCGTTTTTATGCAATATCACCGTGCAGCAAAATTGCCTCATTCGCTAAAAAATATATGTATGGAGGCACTGATTAATTCAATCGAGAATTAATCAGTGCCCACATTTAAAATCTAT
>ERZ1673752.582-NODE-582-length-61893-cov-14.662295_pt1 | contig 61893 bp, 54 predicted proteins | sample MGYA00580195_ERZ1673752 | MGnify/ENA primary metagenome ERZ1673752 (study PRJEB41218, sample SAMN15661744) | gut metagenome | host: Homo sapiens | place: Canada: London | collected 2015-08-20/2019-03-30 | study: EMG produced TPA metagenomics assembly of...
CCTCTTGCCGGTACTTCCACGGCAAGCTCTCCACATCATACAATGCCTCCCTGCCGTTGCCACCAGCTACCACACGACGCACCTTGCCTCTATAGCAGAGTATCTTTAGACAAGATGGACTCATTATAGAGGGTACAAGGTCGTTGTAGTTGATAGCAGAGCAGGAGAGCATAATAGTAGTCTATCGTATAAGCGGTTCTACATTATACAGGAGTGTATCGCTATTTGTAGCTCCATCTATTATTTTGCGTACCATAGATACTGATATGTCATATTTTGCAGCCAATCGAGTATGCATCTGGTTCTCGCTTATCTGTAGCTCCTCAACAACCATACGGCGATATTCTTCCCATATAGCGGTATTACGCCGGTAGCGATCTACATCTCGTTGTGGTATTAAGAATTCCATATTTCCATTACCTTTGTTGTGTACTTACAGTACAAAGGTAAGAAATATTCTTACAATAGCAAGATTATATCTTATGACAGAGAGAGCGAATTTAGAATTTGCGTCCGAACGAATAAACCGTCTAATGCAAGAATTAGGCTACAATCCCTCAAGTATAGCAAGAGAAATAGGGGTTCTTCCGCAAAGAATACGAGATGTTGTAAGTGGAAAAACAAAAGAGATTTCCCCAGATTTAGCAAACAAGATTTTATCTTGCTTTCCAAGTGTAAATCGGGTTTGGCTTCTTGCAGGAGAGGGGGAAATGCTATTAGATGAGAGCGCAGTCAATATTTCACAGCACGTTAGCGGAAACAATAACACAGTAGCAGGAAGAGATTTATCTACTTTTAAGGGCGACCTTTCGGAATTAGCTTCCGTCATTGGCAAACAACAAGATATCATTTCCGAGCTAACACGGACTGTCAGTAGACAGCAAAAAGACATATCTAAATTGTTAGATCATCTCACCAAATCAAAGGACGAATAAAGTTGTAATCTCTCATCTGTTCTGTACACTATTTCATCACGATTCTTTCTTATTCATAATGTTCCACGGATCGGATTTGTAACCCCAACTGTAACCCCAACTGTAACCCCAACTCGATTTTAGCTGATATTATGTTTAGTTGAGAAGCCGGTAAATAGGCGTTTAATCCCCATTATTTACTGCTTTTTTCGTCGCTATTTACCGCTTTCTGAACGCTCCTAACCGCTTGCCGCATAACACAGCGCATGTCGCTCCTATAACGCAATAGAGGGGCTTTATTCGCCCCTCTTCGCATAGAATTAATTTACCGCTTTACCGTTTTCTAAACGCCCGCCCACTAAATTCACCTCCAATTCACCCCAATTCATCCAAAATGTACTTTTCGTTTTGTATCGTCATTTTACCTAAATCTGCCAACTCTCTGCATCCACACTGACTTTTCTCTGCATCCACCGCTCCCCTCCTCATTGTACTATTCGTTTTCTGCCCCATATGAGGGATAGGAATGTGTTGAGAAAGCTCCTTTACAAGGTCCTACTTTGCGTATTGTACGCTCTACCTATCCACTCCGAACCGTAGATCGACAATCACTATTTCACTGCTGGTACCCACACGAATAGCCGGTCCGGCGGCTCCCACTCCCGAAGATACGTAGAAGTGTGTATTTCCGCGTCGCTCATAACCATAAGCCAAAGGATAGTAGGCTTCAACTACCCACTTAAAGGGCCAAATTTGCCCATCGTGCGTATGTCCGTAGAGTGCTAAGTCGACCCATTGCGTAGGGAGTAGGTCCAATTCATTCGGTTGATGCTCAAAGTAGATAATGGGAAGCGAATGGTCTATTTCTGACATAATTTCGGCTGCATCCTTTCGATGTCGCTGTGTAGCATCGTCTCTACCAACGAGGTAGAAGCTGTGATCTATTAAAACGGCTGTATCGACCAATAAATTGGCATGACAATCCTTAATCCACTCTATTTTCTGTGAGGTATCCGCACGATAGTCATGATTACCCATTACCACATACACCCCCAAAGGGATCTCCGACGCCAAGTCTTGCATCAAAGGCACTATATCCCCATCATAGCCGTACCGGCTGTAGTAGTCAAATACATCTCCCCCGACTAAAACTATATCGGGCTGCTGACGTATAATGCGATCTACCATCTGCCGAATATGTCTCGGACGTATAGACTCACCAATGTGTATATCCGATACAAAAGCTATTCGCACACTATCCCGTGTAGAGCCACTTTGCTTTGGAGTAGACAAAGATAAATGCTTCACTTTAGGGTGCGAAACAACATATAACCCCTTTCCGACCACTATTAAGGCACCTACCAACACGACCCCAAAAGCTATGTACCGAACTACCTGCTTTCTGTGGAGAGGACTACGGGCAAACCACTTAACCGTATAGCGGTCAACAAATGCCAATAACTCGCAGAGCAGCACGCCCATCGTCGCATAGAGAGCCGCAAAGTAATAAGTATTGCAAATAGTTAGTATCCAGCTCATCGTACTACTACTGAATGACTTAAAAAAGAAAAGTCCGGTCAGATAAAGTATCAATACAGCCGTAATAAGGGAGTAGAAGAGATATTTCAGCCACCGAATGGGGGCTAATGCTTTTCCTCCGCGCCACAAGAAGAGCGCATTAAAAAGAAATAATGGCCAAAAAGCCTCAACATAAACGGACATAGCTATCAGTAATGGTTTTGGTTATACAGTATGCTATTGCTATTCACTATTCTTAGGCACTTCATTAGGCTCTACCCGACTGTAGGTTTTCCGTATGCGAGGCATAAAGAATAGGATCATTCCTATAGCGGTCACTCCGGAAAGCACATCTGCCACCGGCATAGCGATCCATACGCCCATAAGACCATAAATACGCGGGAAAATAATTAGCCCGGGAAGCAGGTATATAAGTTGTCGTGTAAGAGATAGAAACATGGCCTTACCACTGTGCCCTATTCCTTGGAAAAACTGCACACTGGTTAGCTGACAGGCAACCAGGGGGAAGCACAATAAAACGATCCCGAAAGCCATGTAGGTAAGCCTTGCCAAATCAGGTCCGGGATTAAACAAATCCACAAATATAGAGGGTTTGAGTAAAGCAATGAGCAGCCCTATCGTCGCAGACGTTACATTAACCAACAAAGCACACTTATAGGCTTTTATAGAGCGGTCTATTTTGCCCGCCCCAAGATTAAAGCCTACAATGGGCTGCATACCCATAGACACCCCTAACATAAACTGTATGAATAGCTGTACAATACCCAAAATAATCGCATAAGCAGCCATAGCACTAATAGTCTCTGCCTCCGTTGCTCCATACTGCGCAAACGCACGATTGAACGTAGTACTAACCACTGCCCCGACTAAATGCATAGCAAAAGGTGCTACCCCAACCGATATAATCTGAATAACCATCTGGCGAGAAAACTTCATACCCTTCCTTGTCAGATGGACGACAGAGCGCTTATCGAAGAAGTGACTCATTACATACACAGAGGTGGTAATCATCGAAATAACGGTAGCCCATGCAGCTCCGGCTATACCCCAGCCAAAACCTAAAATAAAAATAGCATCCAATACTATATTCATTACCGCCCCAATGAGCATGGAATACATTGCCTTTGTAGGATAGCCTGAGGCTCGCATCACGGCATTGAAGATAAAAGCCAGGTCGGAGAATATATTAAAGGGAATGATGATCCTCAAATAGGCCTTAGAATAGGGAATAATTGCATCATTACCACCGAAAAGCCTCAGGAGAGGATCCATAAATATGAGCGCCGCCACACAAAGAACGATGTTCATCGCAATGGTAAGTATCAGTGCATTGCCTAATATTTGCTCCGCTTTATGCAGCTCTTTACGTCCCATCAGGATAGAGACCCGCACCGATGTACCGGCACCTATGAGCAAGCTAAAAGCCAAAAGGAATAGCAATATAGGGAAGCTAATCCCCAATCCGGCAATGGCCAAGTCTCCCGCAGCTTGACCAATAAACACTCTATCAACTACATTGTAAAGCGCATTGACAACCGTACCCACGACTGAAGGCAAGGCATACTTGAATAGCAGTGGAGGTATAGGCTTATACTCAAGATCATGCAAGCGGGATGCATCGGAATCTTTCAAGTGTCCTTTTGTAGTAACTTCGCTCATTCGTTGTATTATTTTTTCTTTCGTAGTTACCCGCTACCTAATAATGAGTATACCTCGTAGTGAATAATACTATTGCTTTGTCTTATCTCGGTTTTAGTTGTACAGCCTTCAATAGCCGTTACCTACCTCTCTTGTCCAAACCCTGCTTAGGGCCTTTAATGTAATACAAAGATACCAAAAACAAAAAAGTGCACACGCCTTCACACAGAGCGCATAGCATTAATAAATCGAATGAGACTATATTGCTTTAGCTCGGACAAAGGGATATCTCGGGGCGTAAGAAACCCCTGATCGATAAGATACGCGCGTCTCACCCCTTCCAGCAAGGGCGTAAGTGGCGTGTACCACTTTCCATCCTGTAGTAAGGCCAAATTACTGAAACTGCTATCTGTCAGTAGCCCATCGTCATTGACAAGAAGTACCTCATCGGCACCACTTTGTGCCCTCAACTCATCCAGCACACGCCTATCGGCACTCTTGTAGCTGTATGTATAGCCTGCAGGTAGCCGCACAGGCACTACAGAGCGAATGGGGCGATAACTATACTCCGCAAAGCTGATCTCTTCAATTTCTTCCCGATAGAGAATGCGACACTTTACCACCTTTTGACCTAATTCTTTGGGCATTATCTGCACCAAATCCGGCAAACAGGGAGGAATAAACCCTTTTGCTAATCCGGTTCGGTCCATACGTTGTATATGGTAATGCAACAATTGAGGTACACCAAAGAAGATTCGGATACTTTCGATAAATAGTTCTTTCATCATCAGACGGGAATATATATTTTCTCTATCACCTCTTTATACTCATCTTCCGCTTTGCTGTTAATGGTTATTCCGCCTCCACTATGGAAATAGAAAGCGCCATCCCCTTGTTCCTCAATAAAGCGTATCATTACGGCAGACTCTAAGCAGGAGCCGTCGAAATAACCAAATACTCCTGAATAATACCCCCTCGGCTCTGTTTCAGCTTCTTGTATAGCCCTTATCGTAGCCTCTTTGGGAGCACCTGTGATACTACCGGCAGGGAGCAAGGTACCCAAGATAGTACCCAACCGATCCAAAGTATCAGTGGGCAGTGTGGCACTAATGAGCGAAGAAACCTGCAGTAAACCGCCATTTAGTGTTTCTATCCTATCAATGTACCGAAACTTATTAACCTGTACCCGCTGCCCTACTCGCGCCAGATCACTACGCATTAAATCAACTATTGTGTAGTGCTCCGCAGTTTCCTTATAGCTACTCAATATCACCTCCTCCGCATTTGGAATAGAAGCATCTATAGTACCCTTCATAGGACAAGTCTCTATTTGGTATTGTCCCCCTGTAGCAGGCCTAATAGAAACGAAACGCTCAGGAGAAAAACAGACAAAGCGACCGGGCACATAAAGCTTATAGGGTGCTACGGCATACTGAGCAATAGTTTCGAGACTACAATCTATCTCTATAGGAGTGGCTATCGTTAGATTAGCAAGAAAACTATTCCCCACAGCCAAAGCCCGATGTATTTTATTGAACTGCTGCTGATAGATAGCAAACTGACGCGGATTGCTCCTCAAAGCGAGGTGAAAAGAGCACCTCCCTATATTGGAGGGCATATTGCTAAACTCTTGCACCTTATAAAGTACACTCCGCTGTTGCTCCGGATAGGGAATAAGAATTCCCTCCCGCACCTCATAGTCAACCGCAAACAAAAAAGGGGTGCGCTCATGCCCCAAGCGGTTCATTTCATCAAATAAATTCGTTGCAGTAAGCGTAGTCATCATCATTTTCAATGCTAAGACGAGACAAATGTACTACCTTTGCGACAACTATGAGGAAAGTACTGATAGCAGATTGTCACGATTCATTCGTTTTCAATGTAGTTGAACTACTACGTAATATAGAGGATTGCGCAATAGAGGTACTCCCTACAGAGTATACGACAACTATGGATCTCTCATCCTATGACGGGATTATATTATCACCCGGCCCATCTACTCCGCAGGAAACTGAGGGCTTATTTCCCTTGCTGTCACGTTGCTACACAACCCATCCCATCTTAGGTATCTGCTTAGGCCATCAAGCAATTGCCCACTTCTTTGGGGCTAAGCTACAGCAGCTCCCCTCCCCCCTGCATGGTCATGGCGAGCAATTAACGGATATAGCAAAAGACGAACTACTCTTTACTCATTATCATGCTACTAAGGTGGCCCGGTATCATTCGTGGGTGGTAGAAAAAGACACTCTACCCAAAGAACTCTGTATAACAGCCTTGGCACGCAGTGATAAAAGTATCATGGGCATCCGACACACCTCGCTACCTATACGAGGGGTACAATTCCATCCCGAAAGCTATCTTACAGAAGAGGGCGCTGATATGCTTCGTGCTTGGATTCAAAGCATATAAAAGACTTTGCCATTTCTACAGAAAAATTAACCTCTCCATGCGTGGTGCTTTTCAGGGGATCTTATTTTCTCTCCTTCCCTACTGAATTGCCATTTCATTTAGCCAAGAATCATTACATGCTTCCTCATATATCCTATAACTATTTTATTTTAGTATAGTTTCAGTAAAATAATTATCTTTGTAGATGTATTTTATTGCATCATAAAGACCATATGGAATTAGAGTACGTTGTAGGAATTGACGTTGGTGGAACCAATACCGTTTTTGGCATCGTAGATGCAAGAGGCACCATTATAGGAAGTGACTCAATCAAAACAAGAGCGTATGGTACAGAGGTTAAGGATTATCTTGACGCTTTGGCAACAAGTATCACACAGCTTATTGAGCGCTACAACGTAAAGGGAAAGATTAGAGGCGTGGGCATAGGAGCTCCCAATGGAAATTACTATACCGGAAGGATCGAATTTGCTGCAAACCTACCTTGGAAACATTCTATAGCCATATGCAAAGAGCTAGAGCAACGCATCGGAATACCTGTACTCCTAACTAACGACGCCAAAGCAACCGCTATCGGAGAGATGACCTATGGCGCAGCTAAAGGGATGAAAAACTTTATGCTCATCACTTTAGGAACAGGCATTGGCAGTGGAATTGTAGTTAATTCCAAAGTGGTATATGGGCACGATGGCTTGGCGGGAGAGCTGGGGCACTTTGTAATACGGCGCAACGGACGACCCTGCGGCTGTGGACGTAAAGGATGCTTGGAAACCTACTGCTCAGCAAACGGACTGGCACGCACGGCAAGAGAGCTTCTGGAAACACGCTCCGACAGCTCTCTATTGCGTAACACAGCAATAGAAGAGATTACTTCTCAAACTGTCTGCCAAGCAGCCCTCGCCGGCGACAAACTTGCAAAAGAGGTTTTTGATATTACCGGCCGCATACTAGGAGAAACACTTGCCGATTTTGTAACATTCTCTTCCCCTGAAGCTATTATTCTTTTCGGAGGGTTAGCACAAGCCGGAGATCTGCTTATGCGACCGGTAAAAAAAGCCTTTAACGAAAACCTAATGCGCGTATACAAAAACACCAAGCTACTCTTTTCGCAGTTGTCGGGAGCGGATGCAGCAATATTAGGGGCTTCAGCTTTGGGCTGGGAAGTTACCCGAAAGCAAAGAGAATAAAAACAGTCTCATTTTTCCACGAGCCATTTGGACTGCGCGCTTTAAGCGGGTTAGTTTGCAAAGTGCTACCTATGAGCCGCGGAGAAAGGTCTGACGCTGTAAAATCTTTCCTTTTCATAAGGAGGCTTTGCAGACAGCTTTGAGATACCCTCCACCCTATAAATATAATTCGAGGACAGCTCCCACGTCTATTAAGCGAGTCCGCTTGTCAATTTCAATACCGTAGATAAGGTATTGTGCCGAGGTATCTTTAGTATAGTACACCCTATCTGTAGACTGCTTTACGCACAATTCTCTGTTTCTTTGGTATTGCTCTTGATAATACACCCCAAAAAGAGCAGAAAACACTCATTTTGCCATCTTCATTTAGCAAGATTGAATTCTTCTTTAATACAATAAAAAAAGCCTATCGCAATTTGTGGGTATAAGGAAAAGATTTTGTACCTTTGAAGCGTACGCATAACCATTAGGTTACGTGCAAAAAGTAAAGACATACAAAATATAAAATAGGAGAAAAATATGGCGAAAGTAAGAGGAGCAATCGTAGTCAACGAACAGCGTTGCAAAGGCTGCAACTTGTGCGTTGTAGCATGTCCGACCAACACCATTTCATTACATCCGACTGAGATGAATGACAAAGGGTATCATTACTGCTACATGAGTAATCCGGAAGCCTGCATCGGCTGTGCAAGCTGTGGTATGGTTTGCCCGGATGGCTGCATTACCGTATACAAGGTAAAACTTTAAATCTAAGAAAGTAAGAGAGACAAAAAGAATAACTCGATATGGCGAAAGAAGTAAAACTAATGAAAGGCAACGAGGCGCTTGCTCACGCAGCAATTCGTGCCGGTATAGACGGATACTTTGGCTACCCTATCACTCCCCAATCTGAGGTACTGGAAACGCTCAGTACTGAAAATCCTGAAGAAACGACCGGTATGGTTGTACTGCAGGCTGAGAGTGAAGTAGCTTCTATCAATATGGTTTATGGAGGTGCAGCTACCGGAAAGAAGGTAATGACTAGCTCTAGTAGCCCCGGTATAAGCCTTATGGCGGAAGGAATCAGCTATCTCGCAGGTGCTGAGCTGCCCGCTTTGCTCGTAAATGTCATGCGTGGAGGTCCCGGATTAGGTACTATCCAGCCCAGCCAAGCTGACTATTTCCAAATGACTAAGGGCGGTGGCCACGGTGACTACAGACTGATCGTACTTGCTCCTAATTCAGTGCAGGAGATGGTCGACTTTGTAGACCTTGGTATTGAACTCGCATTTAAGTATCGCAACCCGGCTGTCATTCTTGCCGATGGTATCATTGGCCAGATGATGGAAAAGGTAGTTCTTCCCGACTTCAAACCACGTCGGACAGATGAAGAGATCAAAGCACAATGCCCTTGGGCTACCACAGGTGCAACGAAGGATAAGCGTCATATCATCACTTCACTTGAGCTTGACTCAGCGGTGATGGAGCACAACAACGAACGCTTCCAAGAGAAATATCGTAAGATAGAGCAAAACGAAGTACGCGTAGAAGAATACATGACCGAGGATGCTGATTACATTCTTGTCGCATTCGGTTCTTCGGCTCGTATCTGCCAGAAGGTAGTACAAGTAGGTCGTGCCGAAGGGCTCAAGATCGGTCTTGTACGTCCTATCACGCTTTGGCCGTTCCCCTATGATACCATCCAACGTTTGTCCAAGACAAGCAAAGGAATGCTTTCTGTTGAGCTAAATGCCGGGCAGATGATTGAAGACGTTAAGATTGGTTGCGAAGGCAGAGTTCCTGTAGAGCACTACGGACGTATGGGCGGTATGCTCTTCTCTCCGGAAGAAGTTCTAGAGGCTTTGAAAGAAAAGATCATCAATAAAAAGAACTAATATAATAGTTGCTGACCTCTGAACTACTATTGGGTAATTATTAGGCGCTATGGGATTTCCCGAGAATAAGACTACGGATAAATGGGCTGTATGGGCAAGAGTAGCTGATATACTCTTCTATCTTTTTGCTCTCGCCATGATAGTTGTCTTCTTTCTCACCCGACACACAGCTCCTTGGGCTTTCCTCTACGTAGGAGGCGTTGCCCTTATAGCAAGAGTGGCAAGCTACATCATTAGACACAATAAACGATAAGTAACTATTATGGATACAACGATAGACATTAAAGAAATTATCAAGCCTGAAAACTTGGTATATCAGAAGCCACGGCTTCTTAATAATAATACAATGCACTACTGCCCGGGCTGTAGTCACGGCGTAGTACATAAGTTGGTGGCAGAGGTAATCGACGAGATGGGCATGGCAGAGAACTCTATCGGTATTGCCCCCGTAGGTTGCTCTGTATTCGCCTACAACTACATCGATATAGATTGGCAGGAGGCTGCTCACGGTCGTGCACCTGCATTAGCTACAGCTGCTAAACGTCTCAACCCGACAAAGCTCGTATTCACCTATCAAGGCGATGGTGACCTCTCGGCTATCGGTACGGCTGAAACATTACATGCTTGCAACCGCGGAGAAAATATCGTTATTATCTTCATCAATAATGCCATTTATGGTATGACCGGTGGTCAGATGAGTCCTTGTACGCTTCTGGGTATGAAGACGACAACTTCTCCCTACGGACGTAAAGCAGAAAAGCAAGGCTACCCATTCGTTATTTCTAAGCTGCTTGCTGAGTTGGATGGTACCTGCTATGTAACCCGTCAATCAGTACACAACGTAGGCGCTGTTCGTAAGGCTAAAACAGCACTTCGCAAGGCTTTTGAAAACTCAATGGCCGGAAAAGGCACTTCTGTTGTAGAGTTTGTCTCCACTTGCAACACAGGTTGGAAGATGAGCCCCGCAAAAGCCAATGAATGGATGGTTGAAAATATGACAGCCAAATATCAATTAGGCGATCTGAAGGACGAATAAAGCCCATAACCGTATAAAATAGGAATTGTAATGACATACGAAATTGTTATAGCAGGATTTGGGGGACAAGGCGTCCTCTCTATGGGAAAGACCATCGCATACTCCGGTATGATGGAAGACAAGGAAGTGAGCTGGATGCCATCCTATGGTCCCGAGCAACGTGGTGGAACGTCCAATGTGACCGTAATTGTAAGTGACGAGAAAGTAAGCTCTCCCGTACTGAACAGTTACGACATCGCTATTACGCTGAACCAGCCCTCTTTAGACAAGTTCGCTCCTCGCGTAAAGAAGAATGGTATTCTCATCTACGAGCCTAATGGTATCCACACTATTACGGATCGTAAGGATATCAACATTTACGAGGTAGATGCTACGGAAATCGCAAATGCGATGGGTAATGACAAGCTTTTCAATATGATCATCTTAGGTGGTCTGCTGAAGCTTGTGCCTTTCGTTAAGTACGAAAGCGTTATTACCGGTCTTAAGAAATCTCTTCCCGAGCGTCACCACAAGCTTATTCCTCTGAATGAGGAAGCTATTAAGCGTGGTATGGAAGCTATTAAGTTGATTCACGCTGCTGAATAAGAGCGAATCTACTACGACACATTAGACGAATAGAGAATTTTCGTCTTGCAAGATAGGAGTAGCTAATTATATTGGCTACTCCTTCTTTTATCTAGTGTAATGAGCAACCTCATTTGCTATATTTAAGCAAAGCAGGGTACTGCATATTATTCATTCCATTCATATTTTAATCCAACATAACAGATATAGTGCGATACTAAAGCTAAGAGGAATATGCAATCACTATAAATGTGGAGGGAAGGTTTGCATATTACTAATAAATGGTTACCTTTGTGTGTGTTTTTCATAGTATTAGATTTAAGGTTGGAAAGGGTTTGTCGTGAGACAAGCCCTTTCATTTTTTAATGTAAACGGTACGCAAATCGTTTCTCTTTAGCACGCACCGGTGATCACGGAGTTGTGTATCCTTAAAGTTTATATTCCCCAAGGCAGTACGACCGCAAGCACCTCAACAACCTATCCGACCTGGATAGGCGTATCGCACGGCTATTTGACCAAACCATCAACGAAATAGCACGCTGGGGTATCCTCATGGACAAGCCAATAGGCGACAAGCCTTTCAGCTTTGCCGACTATCCGCACATCAAGAAGCGAATGGATCAACTATTTGACCAATTCAAAAGCCAAACAAGTACCGCCATTCGCAACTCATTAGAGCGTGAAGACGCACTCTCAGCCGACAAAGCGGCCGACTTAGCCGCCTATTACGGGCAAGCACTCAACGCTCAACGCTCCGCAGCAGTGCAGCAAATCGCCAACCGCATCGTAGGCGGCATGAACTTATCAGAGCGCATTTGGCGCATCTCCGACTCATTCTACAAAGAAATAGAAACTGCCCTCGATATAGCCCTACGAGACGGCACACCGGCAGACCGTTTGGCTACAGAGCTCAAGCAATACCTCCGCCACCCCGACAAGCTTTTCCGCAGAGTACGAGACGAACACGGACAGCTCCGCCTCTCAAAAGCCGCTCAAGCCTACCACCCCGGCCAAGGCGTCTACCGCTCAAGCTTCCGCAACGCACGACGACTGGCCGTGACCGAAACGAACATGGCATACCACGCAGCCGACCACGAACGCTGGCAAGCCTTAAACTTCGTACTCGGCTACGAAGTGCAAGTATCAGGCACTAACCCCAACGTATGCCCCCTCTGCATGGAGTTAGCAGGCAAGTATCCGAAAGAGTTTAAGTTTGTCGGCTGGCATCCGCACTGCCGCTGCCACGCACTGCCCATACTCGAGAAGCCACAAGCCTTCAAAGCGCGGCAGCAAGCCCTCCTCCGAGGTGAACGCATACCACCCATTGGCGCAGTCAAAGCACCGCCCGACAACTTCACCGCACATCTCGCTAACAACGCCGACCGCATCGCCTCCGCACAGCGCAACGGCACGCTCCCATACTACCTGCGTGACAACTACCTCACAAACAAATACGGAAGCCTTTTCCCTCTATTTGGATACGAGACCAACACACTCAAAACACACTCAAAATAAAAGCTTTCAAGGCAAAAGCTATTGAGCTACTCCACGGCAAGACGTACCGAGACGGAATTACAATCTCAAACAAAGCAATAAAGGAGTGGTTAAATCAGCCACACATATCAAGAGACTCAAAAGACAAGGCATTGTTCAACATCGGTAAAATTCTGGACACCTCAACCTATATAGGGCAAGGGATAGACAAGCACGACCCGAAACTCAAGGTGCATCTTTATCAGACAAGTATAGGACTAACAGATAGCTGGATAGTAGCACGTGAGCTTCCTAATAGGGGAAAAATCCTACACAGCATAAGTGACAATCTCCGAATAGTTAACCACATAAAGAAAACCCCCTATGATAACCAGCCCCCCCTTGGCACTTAAAAACCCAAGGCAACTTATTACCACAAGAGGTTTTGCACCGCAAAACTAACAATGAAATGCAAAATAACAAAATAAACAACATCAAACGACAAGATAAGCACTATTCCTCTAAGGGAATAACATCCATGACTGCCTGTATATAGTACGCTTGTATTTCTCCATTCGCAGTTTTCACAGAAAAACGAACAAAGTACATCTGCTTAAATGGATTGTCACTTTGATGAGAGATAATTTCTTTTGTTCCAGGAGCAAAGAGTAGTCTCTTAGGCTTACTCCCAAATCTATCTATAACTCCTTGAGTGCCATAGACCGAACTATTTTTACGTAACTGAGTGACAACAAGTAATTCTTCATATACCTCATCTTCTAAAACCGTCTCTTTTCGACGTATCTCTTCAGCTTTGATGTTTAAACTCGCATCACGAGCTTGCGATGCAGTAAGGTTGAACGAGCAATTATTGAATATGTTTCCCTCGTTATCAGAAACGCTAAGCTCAAGATTATTGTCTCCCTTTGTCGCAGGCGTTAGAATACTGCGTACAGCTTTCAATTCGTCTATACTCCAACGTCCAAAAGTTCCTCCCGCCATTGCCTCTCGTATCTTTAAGAAAAGATACTCAGCAAAAGAGACAAAAAGCGGAGCCATCTCAGGGAAATGTAGCATTGAGACTCCAACGTATTGGACGAGGTCTACTATTATGCTCCCCTCACGGACTGTATGAACGTATAGTTTAGCCTCCTTTACATTCATTTGCTCTTTGAACATAACATCAAGAGAAGCAAGCGAATTTGTAAGGTCTAAAAGCTCAATCGGTTCCGTATTTTTAAGATGATATTGAAAGCTTAAATCGTCCATGGTATAATCAGTTACAAACCAAAAATACAAACTAATCTAACAATAACAAAACACCGAACAAAAATGAAGCAGCAACCGCAATACGAAGGCATCAAGCCGAGAGAGAAAGTAGCGAAACGACAAAGGAATGATAACGCAGCGGACGAGTTTGTAAAGGCTATAGAAAAGCAAACTCAGCCAATCGGTAGTTGCTACTACATAAGTAGAAGAGTTAGGGCATGTCGTAACAGCTGTATAAGTAGTACGGGAAATTTCCGCGGAGTAAACAACTATACAACATAAGCAATGGTCAATCTTTCCTTCAAATAGTTAAGCACCCCAAAAGGTAGAAAGCTACATGCGGAACTACAATCCGCACTGCGATCTGCCTTCTAAGGTGCTTCTACCGCAAAGGTAATAACTAATCGTATAACCACAAATGCTAAACACTATGCACAACAATGCAGCAACAGACACAGACATTAAGCCCGACAAAGAGAGCTTGTGTGCTACGCCCCACAAGTAAATGATTTTATGTCTCTACAAGAGGTTGTAAAAGAGATGATGAAGGGCTCAAAAATTCAGCTACTAGGTGTAGATAGACTACTCCTAAGGGATGATCTTTTGGGTGCAATCTCCTCCACTTTGAAATAAATCTTGTTTGATTACAAGCCTAACCTGCTCATGAGACAACGGAACTCCATTTGCAAAGTAAAGGTGAGGATACCCGACTTTCGCCCCATCAGGTATAGCACTACTTCTGAGTTGATAGACAGTTTCGTTCATCAAAAAGCCAACTCGCTCAATAATGTCCCAACTTTTTGGTATCGCAATAGGCTTTAATCTCTCTATTACGGAAGGATCTATCTTATTCATAATGTATTTGTCTCAATAGGACAAAAGTACGAACTAACTACTAATCACACAATACAATGCAACAAGGCAGATAAAAAGACTCCCGAGGGCAAGTCAAGCGATTTGATCTAATCAAAAGCATACGAGACGGATGGTGCAAAGGTACAAAGGCTGTACTCCTAAACTACAAGGGGCAGTGGTACGAAATAGATGTAGATAAAGTTTTCAGCGATTGGATTACGAAGAGTATAAGATAAAAATGGGGTGCAGTCGTCCCGCACCCCTAAAGCCTTTTAACGTCTCCGCAGTGGACGGCTACTCCCGAAAGAGTCGCACAGCAAAGATACAAATCTAACCTACAAATACAAAAGGGCAAAAGCGAAATGAAGTTAGAAACGTAGGGATAAAAGGCTTTTACTACTACAAAGGAGAGTGGAAAACACGCAAGTTCTAAAAAACGCCCCCACCTCGTAAGAAGCGGGGGGAGTGGCGTTCAAGCGACAAGATCGGTCTCACGCCTAACTCTTGCGAGCTGATGCAAAGGTACAAACTAATCGCACAATAACAAATGCTAAACACTATGCACAACAATGCAGCAACAGCCACAGACATTAAGCCCGACAAAGAGGGCTTGTGTGCTATGACCCACAAGTAAATGATTTTATGTCTTTACAAGAGATTGTGAAAGAAATGGCTCAAGGAAGCAAAATTGAATTACTCAGAGTTGATAGGCTCCTAGTGAGAAGCCAAATGTTCGATAAGATTACCGACTCCATCTCTAAGCATTGAAACGGCTCTTATTTCGTCTAGACTCAGTGCAAAGACTTTCAATCCATCATCAACGGAATACAAATGAGGATACCCGACTTTAGCCCCCCAAGGTATAGCGGAGTTTCGCAATTGAAAGACTGGGTTGCCGTTAAACAGGGCTTTATCTTCGTAAATCTCATCCCAACCATTGCGTATCGCAATAGCTTTTAGTTGCTCTAGTACAGAAGGATCTATCTTATTCATAACGTATTTGTATCAATAGGACAAAAGTACGAACTAACTACTAATCACACAACACAATGAACAACAAGTCAGATAAAGAGACTCCCGAGGGCAAGTCAAGCGATTTGACCTAATCAAAGGCATACGAGACGGCTGGAGCAAAGGCACAAAGGCTGTACTCCTAAACTACAAAGGGCAGTGGTACGAACTATATGTAGATAAAGTTTTCAGCGATTGGATTACGAAAAACATAAGATAAAAAAATGGGGTGCAGTCTTCCCACACCCCTAAAGCCTTTTAACGTCTCCGCAGTGGACGGCTATTCCCAAAGGAATTGCACTGCAAATATAACAACCTAACCAACAACCACAAAATGACTGAACAAGAAGAAATGGTTAGAAAACAACATCAGATGACAAGAAGAGCCAAGATGCTCATCACACCTCGGCTCCCAGATCGTTTTCGTACAGGTGACCCATACCCCCACGCCCATCGTCTGCACCCCAAGGGGTGTTGGCGTTTCATAGCCAAATGCGTGGATAAGAGTTTTCTAACGTTGCCCAGCCAACGGCTCCTCCCTAAGGAGTTGCACTGCAAAGGTACAAACTAATCGCACAACAGCATAAACTAAGCACGCACTGCCGAGATAGAGCGCATTATCGCACCGCAATAGATATTTTAAGCGAGCAAAAAGATAGTGATGTTTCGATTGAAAGGTTCTGATGTTTCAAACCAAAGGTTCTGATGTTTCATTTGAAAGATACAGATCTATTTCTCAAAGTTCGCAAGCCTATAGCTGTCAACGACAGAGAGGAGGCAGCTATGGAATTAGCGAGGAAAATAAAAAAGTGCAGGCTCTCCAATGAACCTGCACCTTTCTCTCCACTATGGAGCTGTGTATTCGTTAGTTACCCGGCTATAAAGAGATTAGATTACACTGTAATGAACGAACATCGCATTGCAAAAGCTTATTTTCCAAAGTATCTCCAATATGCAGCATTGCTTTGATAACTTGTGCAGCCATGAGGGATCCTAAAACGCCCACAGCAGGTCCAAACACCGCAACGGGCAATTGCTCTTTGTCAGCATCGAACTCAGGGAATAGCTCCCGATAGGAAGCCTGCCCCTCCCTATAGGTAAAGAGCGCTACCTGAAACAGATACCCTTCAATAGCACCATACAAGTAGGGAATATTAGCCTGCTGCGCCACACGATCCAGTAAGTAGCGACTGGATAAATTATCGGTAGCATCTACTATTATAGAACAGCCGGAAATGAGTTCGATTGCATTACGCTCCGTAAAGCGGTCAACCACGCCTTCGGCACGACAATTCGGATTGATTGCTTGTGCTCTCTGTGCAGCCACCTCCGCTTTAGGCTTTCCCATATCGGCAGTTTGAAAGAGGATCTGACGCTGTAGGTTGGAAAGCGAAACGACATCTCCATCCACAATGCGGAGCGCGCCCACACCGGAAGCGGCTAAGTAGTACACGAGCGGAGAGCCGATGCCACCAGAACCGACGATCAGCACACGCTGCTTTTTCAGCAACAATTGTTCAGCTTCGCCGATTTGAGGTAGCATCAGTTGGCGCTCATAGCGCAATCTTTCCTCCTGAGTTAATTGAATAGCCACTTACAACCAACTATCCCAATCTTTCCACACCGGCTCATAGTTTTGAGCACGAATAGCCGCAGCCATTTCCTCAACGGAGCGTCCGTCGTTGATACTAAACTGCTCTAACTCCACATCGTGCGTAGCATAACCGCCCGGCTCTGTACTGGAAGCCGCACTCATAGTAGTAACCCCTATTCGCATCGCCAAATCTCTAAATTCAGAGCTTTCGCGAGTAGAAAGAGATATGTCTACCTCCGGATTGAACAGACGATATGCCATAATTAGTTGAGCCATTTGTTTGTCCGTAATAGGATCTTTCGGCATAAAGGCGCCTACATGAGGCCTTAGTCGCGGAAGTGAGATAGAGAACTTCATCATCCAGTAATGCTTCTCCATCCAATTCATGTGCATAGCGGTGAAATAGGAATCAGTACGCCAATTCTGTAATCCGAGTAAAGCCCCGATACCCATCTTACGCATTCCGGCTTGTGCACAACGCTCCGGAGTCTCCAGTCGGTAGCGATAATCCATCTTTTTCCCTTTCAGATGGAACTGAGGATAGACCTTATGGTTGTAAGTCTCTTGATAGACGCATACAAAGCTAACGCCGCTATCACTTAGCGTTTTGTACTCCTCGACTTCCAAAGGCTGTACTTCCAACGATATTTGGGCAAAATGGGGTCTGATCGCATCTACAATTTCCTTATAATAGGCTGTATCCGTGAGCTTGGGAGCCTCACCGGAAACAATCAGTATGTGACGAAAGCCCCACTTCTTAAGCACTTCTATTTCGAGCATTACCTCATCTACCGTGAGCTTCTTACGCTTGATTGCGTTATGACTACTAAAGCCACAGTAAATACAGTTATTAGTGCAGAAATTGGACAGATAGAGCGGCACGTACATCTGAATGGTTCTGCCGAATCGCTGCTGGGTAAGCTGCTGTGCCTTGATTGCCATTTGATCCAGGAATCCCTCGGCCGCCGGTGAGATAAGCGCCTTAAAATCTTCCAAAGTAGGCCGCTCCGCTGCTATTGCACGAGCTACGTCTGCTTCCGTTTTACTAAAAATAGACTGTTCTTCCGTGTCCCAGTCGTAGGTTAGTATATGATCGTAGAAGCTCATTTATTCGTCCTTTCTATTATCAAAGAATCCTTGTAATGGAGAAGTCGCTGCGGCGAAGTTAGAGACACCGGGCAAACCTGCTTCATAGGCCTCACGTCCGGCCACAACGGCTTGCGCAAAGGCACGCGCCATGCGTTCACTATCTCTCGCCATAGCTATAGCCGTATTAATGAGCACCGCATCGGCACCCATTTCCATTGCCTCGGCAGCTTGCGAAGGCGTGCCTATACCAGCATCTACTACAACAGGCACTTGACTCTCCTCGATGATGATCTGCAAAAAGTCCTTGGTCCGCAATCCTTTGTTGGAACCAATGGGAGCACCTAAAGGCATAACCACAGCCGCACCTGCCTCAGCAATACGCTTACAGAGTACAGGATCGGCTTGCACATAGGGCAATACGATGAAGCCCTCTTTTACGAGTTGTTCGACTGCTTTGAGTGTTTCAATCGGATCAGGCAAAAGGTACTTTGGATCGGGGTGTACCTCTACTTTAATAAAATCTGTTTGAAAAGCTTCACGAGCTAAATGTGCAGCGAATATAGCCTCTTCGGCATCACGTGCACCACTTGTGTTCGGCATCAGCGTAACGCCGGATACACTCGTTATATGCTCCATTAGACTGTCGTGGTCGCACCCTGTTTCCAAACGTTTAAGGGCTACCGTAACAAGCTGGCTACCGGAAGCCACAATAGCAGCTTTCATAGCTTCATTGGATTGGAACTTACCAGTTCCCACAAACAGACGGGACGTAAAAGAGTGTCCCGCTATTTCTAAACACTTATTCATATTTATTGTGTCAAAAGTTTCGTTTAAAGCGATTGTTGCATAGCGTCATCAAGTGGAACGCTTTAGTGGTTGCCTCCTTCGCTTGATTGATTACACCGGAAAGTGCTACACCGGCAATGGGATACTTGCCGAGCGACTCTATATCATCCTCCGTAATGCCACCTATTACGAATAGGGGTATATTACAGCGGCTTAGATTGTCCATTGTGATCTGCTTCATCTCTTCTGGAGAGATGACAGGGCTGAGGTTCCGCTTCGTTGTGGTAAAGTGCCAAGGACCAAGACCGATATAATCAACTCCCTCCAATGCACGTTTACGAACATCCTCCAAGGTATTGCAGGTACCACCTATTATTCTATTTGCTCCTAAGCGCAAGCGGGCCAAACCTATTGATGAATCAGTCCAACCAAGATGTACTCCGTCTGCTCCACTCTCCAGCACAGCCTCTATATCATCGTCAATGATTAAAGTAGTGCCTTCATAAGCAGACATTAGCTCTTTCAACTTGCGGGCAGTGTCAGTCAAAAGCTCATGATCTGCCTGTTTCATGCGAAGTTGTATCCAACGCACTCCCCCTTTCAGTGCAGCTTCTGCCTGACTCAGTACTCCCCGGCAATCAGCTGCATCAGTAATAAACATTAGAGAGGTACTTCGCAAAGCTCTCTCTTTACGAAGAAGCATTCTGTCATTACGCTCCATGAAAAGCCTATCACTGCTGTGAAGAAGTGCTTCGATATATTGCTGTCCGAGACGACAGACCATAGGCATCGTAAAGCCTCTTGCCAAATAGGTAGTTATAGCTGAGGATAGGGCACAACCCGTACCATGCTTAGTAGAAGGTGCCTTGGGAATAGAACTACTATAGCGGCTTCCATCAGGCATAAAAAGGATATCAGTAGAGCAATATTTGCTACGCTCGTCATGTCCTCCTTTGAGTAACACAGACACACCTAACTCTTTTGCTTTGCGCTGCACATCTTCCGGAGTAGCACTGCCAAATAGGGCTTCCGCTTCCGGTAGATTTGGGGTAATCAGATCGACACAAGAGGCAACTTGCTTTACTAATGTCTCGTCAGGGGTAGCATGCAAAGCGATGTCTCCTTGAGTAGGTTTGATTACCGGATCCCAGACGATTTGCTTGACACCACAACTGCGCAATTCTCTTGCAATGTCTAATACATCGCTAATCTGCTCTGTTAAGGCAATTTTAGAAGCAATAGGTTTATGAAGATGCAGTAAATGCCTTATAGCCTTCAACGTATATTCAAGAGGGGTTGCCGGGCACATTTCCTTAAATTCCTCCTCATGTTGCACAGTGCCGATGGTCGCAACAGAAAGTGGAAAGATCCCCAAATGCTCCATATTGAGTATATCAGCGGTCATACCTGCTCCTGTAGAAGGGTCTAAGCCTGCCACAGTCAAAGCCTCCGTTCGGGGAAATGCAAGGAAACGCTCGAAGAGCAGCTCTTCCGCACCCTCCATATACCCCAATACAGCAGCTCCCGAGAAGCCATAAGCAAGCACTTCTTTAGCTTTCTCCGGAGTCATTCCACCTAAAGCGAGTACCGGGAAGGGGAGTTGGGGTAAACGCTTTTTGCACTCATGCAAAGGAACATTTGCCTTGTATCCCTCTTTTGAGATACTATCATATACGGGACTAAGGAGCGCAAATTGAGGCACAAAAGGAAGCGACTCAAGCTCTTCGAGAGAATGTACCGATGTGCTTATCCTCAACTCTTTATAAGACGTAAGTGGAAAACTCCCTCGCTTTTCTTTATTAAGATGTACCCCTCCGATAGAAGCCACTTCGATCAAGTCGAAATAATCATCTATTAAGAGTCTGTGTCTCCATTGCGGCTCAATAGCTGCTATGAGCTCTTCGTAGCAGCTTTTCGGAGAACCGGGAAGTCTAATGATGAGGGCATCCAATCCGTTGGCAAAGAGCTTATTGTAGCTCCTTGCCAATGAATGCGAAACCTTAGAAGGAGTTAGTAAGGCAATCATTCCTCGTTAGTTACCCCTGCTGCAGGGGCTTCTCCCTCTATTTTGTCGTGAAGCTGTCGAGAAGCACGCATGGAGCAGAAGTGCTCTCCACACATAGAGCAGAAGTGTGCTTTTTTATGTCCTTCTGCCGGTAGCGTTTCATCATGAAACTTCAGCGCAGTTTCACTATCCAAGGCTAAATGGAATTGGTCCATCCATCTAAACTCATAGCGCGCCTTACTCATTGACCAGTCGCGCCAATAGGCTGCCGGATGCCCTTTTGCCAAATCGGCTGCATGAGCTGCCAACTTGTAGGTAATTACCCCTTCCTTTACGTCCTCTCGATTCGGTAATCCAAGATGCTCTTTCCGTGTTACATAGCAAAGCATTGAAGTACCCAACCAGCCAATCATTGCAGCCCCTATGGCACTGGTTATATGATCGTAACCCGGAGCTATATCAGTCACTAACGGACCTAAAGTATAGAAAGGTGCTTCGTTACAAAGATCCAACTGCAGCTCCATGTTTTCTCTAATCTTCTGCATAGGCACATGACCCGGCCCTTCTATAATTACCTGTACATCATGCTGATCTGCTATTCGTGCTAATTCACCGAGTGTCCTCAGTTCTGCAAATTGAGCTTCATCATTGGCATCTGCAATAGAGCCGGGTCGGAGACCATCACCGATAGAAACAGCCACATCGTATTGAGAAAGGATCTCGCATATTTCCTCAAAATGGGTGTACAAGAAGCTCTCTTGCTTATGTATGGTACACCAGTGAGCCATAATAGCCCCTCCTCGGGATACAATACCTGTCAGGCGTTTCATTGTCAAAGGAATGTGCTGCCATCTCAATCCGGCATGTATGGTAAAGTAATCCACCCCTTGCTCCGCCTGCTCGATCAATGTATCGCGATAGATATCCCATGTAAGGTCTTCCGTCTTTCCTTTCACTTTTTCCAAAGCTTGATAGAGGGGAACCGTTCCAACCGGTACAGGACTATTACGCACTATCCACTCACGAGTTTCGTGTATATTCTTGCCGGTAGATAAATCCATGACGGTATCAGCACCCCAACGTGTAGCCCAAACAGCTTTTTCAACCTCCTCGGCAATGGTACTGGAAAGGGGTGAATTACCAATATTGGCATTTATCTTGACTAAGAAGTTACGCCCTATAATCATCGGTTCACTCTCGGGATGATTAATATTGGCAGGCAGAATAGCACGCCCGGCGGCTATCTCGCTACGTACAAACTCGGGCGTAATCAGATCGGGAATATGCGCACCAAAGCCTTCTCCCTTCTCTTTCTTATAGGCCTCCCTTATTTGGTCGCAGCATTGATTTTCACGAATGGCCACATACTCCATTTCAGGCGTTATAATGCCTTGTCGTGCATAGTGCAACTGAGAAACACGCTTACCTGCTTTTGCACGCAACGGATGCGACTCTATATGCTCAAATCGCAAATGATCCAATCGTGTATCGGCACGACGCATACGCCCATACGCACTACTGAGATCTTTCAAACGCTCCACATCGCCACGATCCTCAATCCATTGTGCACGTAGCTTGGGCAGTCCTTTACGAGGATCCGCTTGGTAATTTGGATCTGTATAGGGACCGCTCGTATCATACACCACAACAGGTTCGTTGGAATGTCGCTTTCCATCCTCGTCTATTGTATCAGAAAGGTCGATACGACGCATAGCCACTGCTACTCGATCTCCTTTGACGTATATTTTTTCACTTCCCGGCAGTGCACCTTGTGTAATAGTCACATCTGCTGCATTTTCTTTTGCTTTCATACTCTTTAAGGGGTCAATTCTTTTTTACTTGCAGTAGGATAATCACCCACCTTTCACGGCTCCTATAATAATCAATGCATCGCCTTCCATTAGATTAGTGGAGGCGTGTTGATTGCGCTTAACAATTTTCTGATTGACAGCAACGGCGATATGCTCCGAGCGATATCCTTTAGCCTCAAGATAAGAAGCTAAGGAAGTACCCTCTGCTACCGAATCCGCTTGCCCATTTATGGTTATCTGTATCATGTTTCCTAATTCACTCTATGCAAAGTAAATCAACTACATACTCACACACATAGTGCATGTACTTATAAAGGTGAATTGGAGAAATGAGCCTGTGAGAGAATCTCGCTCTGGTATTGTTCTATCTCTCTTCCCTACGCCGGCATTATCCGGATCAGGTTACGGGTATCATCTCAGCCCTCCACTAAATGGAAGTGCACCCCCAAGAAACAGCACTACGGCACGACAGCAAATGCTTCCATACCTTGCTGTGACAAAGATAATAAATTTACTTGAAATAATGAATAACCTACTCTTTCCGCATAAATGTGTAACTTAGTTGCACCAAATAAAGGACACGTATTTATTTATGCCATTTAGGATTATTACTATAAGTCGTCAATTTGGCAGCGGCGGTCGCACTATAGGAAGGCGACTGGCTGAGGAGCTTGATATTCCCTTTTTTGACCGAAGAATAATCGAAGAGCTTGCAAAGAAATGTGGGTTTACAAAAGCCTATGTAGAATCGCATAGTGAATACGAAAGCGGAAGTGCCTTGGACTATGTTCCCCTATCGGCAGATGGGCTGCATCTTCATGGTCAGATCATTACGCCCAATGATCGTATTCTAAAGGAGCAATACGAGCTAATCTCATCATTGGCAGCAAAAGGTCCCTGCATCATTGTGGGACGAGCCGCCGACTATATTTTACGAGAGCGCACGGATGTACTGAATGTATTCATCCATGCCGATAATGAAAGTCGCATACGTCGTATCGTTGACTTGTACCATGGCGTGGAGAGTGACAATGAGGCCGCCAAACAGATTATAAAGCATGACCGTGACCGCAAGAGGCACTATCGCTACTACACCGGACGGAACTGGGGCGATGCCGACCTATATCATATTACGCTCAACAGCGGTCGCTTGGGAGAGGACAACTGCGTGTCCATTATCCGCCAATTATACGAGAAATAACTCTTATTCAACTTCTATCCCCTGCCGGACTCCTTTGAAAGGTGCACTTAAGAGCACACCTTAGATAATTGACTTCTATAGCAATGTGGGATTACACGATTTGTTTTACGATATCGTATCATTTCCTTGCTGCATGGCTCTAAATTGTGCGTAGCGTCCCCCGAGAGCGAGTAATTCAGCGTGTGTACCTTGCTCAATAATACGCCCATCATCCAATACCGCTATCGTATCGGCATGCTCAATAGTGGAAAGGCGGTGAGCAATAACCAAAGTAGTTCGATCCTTAAGTAGATGGTTAAGTGCGCTCTGCACGGCGAGTTCGCTTTCAGCATCTAATGCAGAGGTTGCTTCATCTAAGATTAGAATAGGAGGATTTTTCAAGAGGGCACGAGCTATACTGATTCGCTGTCTCTCGCCTCCACTTAGCTTACTGCCCCTATCTCCCACATTTGATTCATAACCGAGAGGCATCTGCATAATAAAGTCGTGCGCATAGGCGTCTATTGCCGCTGCACGTATCTCTTCTTCGGTAGCATTCGGTTTGGAGAGTGATATATTGGCTTCTACTGTATCATTGAAGAGAATAGCCTCCTGATTTACATAGCCTATTAAGGAACGTAAATCGGTTACCTTAAATTGACGAATATCAACCCCATCAATCCGTACTGCTCCTTGATCGGGATCAAAGAATCGCGGGAGCAGATCTGCCATAGTACTCTTACCACTTCCCGAGAGCCCTACGAGAGCTACAGTTTTTCCTTTAGGAATGGTCAGACTAAGCTCCTTTAGAACAGGCTTGTCGCTTATATACCCAAAAGTTACCGCATCAAATCTCATTTCATGCTCAAAAGAGATGGGTTGGGGATTTTCCGGATCTTTAATAGGATTATCGGCATCTAAAATAGCCTCTATTCGCTCCATTGAAGCCAACCCGCGCTGGACGGCAAAAGCGGAGCGAGTCAACTCTTTTGCCGGATTGAGTACACTATAGAAAATAACCAAATAGTATATAAAAAGAGGGGCACTGATTGCGCTATCTCCTCCTAAGATGAGCGTACCGCCAAAGTATAATATAATAGCGATCGTAACTGTACCCAAAAACTCACTCATGGGATGTGCCAGCTGCTGACGAGCATACATACGGGAAATGATATGTCGGTATTCCTCATTCGAATCGACAAAACGCTTGTGCATCTGCTTCTGTGCATTGAATGCCTTAATCACCCGCAGTCCGCCCAATGTTTCCTCTACATAGCTCATCAGTACACCCCAAAGAGTCTTTCCCTCCGCACTATCGCGCTTCAGTCGCTTTCCCACTATGCCCATTAAGCCACCGGCGATCGGCAGCACAACAATCACAAAGAGAGTCAATTGCCAACTGATGAAGAAGAGTGCAATCATGTAGATAAAGATCAATATAGGATTCTTAATCAGCACCTCCAACATATCTACAATAGACCCCTCAACCTCAGCCACATCTACGGATATACGTGCCAGTATATCTCCTTTATGCTCTTCGCTCATGTAGCCAAGCGGCAAGTTCAAAATAGCTTTATTCAACTTATTACGCAGGTCGCGCACTACCCCTGTACGAACAGGAACCAGACACCACAAACTACTATAGGTAACCAATACCTTAATTAAGGTCATGATACCCAAATAGAGGCAAAAGACGAGTAAAGCACGAGTAGCCCCCAAGCTGCTAATCAGTGAGGTTACGTAGTAGTTCAGATTATTCTGAAGTGCAATTCCCCACTCATTCCACCCCTCAATAGAACGTAAAGAAATAGCAGAAAGATCTATCAGCTCCGTAGCTCCCGACTCCATACCAAAGAGAATCTTCAGTATAGGGATAAGGACAGAGAAAGCCACTAAATTGAGCAGCGCAGCCAACACGTTTGTCACTACACTCAATACTACATGCCCTGAATAGGGCTTAATGTAGCTACTCATAGTCTTTCTAAAACTACTCATGTTGCAAGGGAGATTCAATTATTTCTTTCACTTCTTGCACGGCACGCACCAAATTACGCGGATAGGGTTCCTCTTTGCTGATGGTGTATAGGGGATGGATAGTCATCGTTAAGCGTGTAGGTCGCACCTGCCACTTACCCTTGGGTAAAGCGCTGTATGGGCCCTCCAAAGTAATGGGCAGAATAGGTATAGAGAGCTCGTGAGCCATCACAAAGCCTCCCTTCTTAAAGCGCATAACCTCTCCTGTTGCCGTACGATGTCCTTCGGGAAAAATAGCAATAGAGGTACCGGAGGACAACACCGCTTGAGCATCTCTTAGCGTGTCCTTAATGGAAGTCGGATCCTTTTCATCTACATAAATAAACCCCGCCATCGTGCAAGCTTGCCCCAAGAAGGGAACTTTCTTCAAACTCGCTTTCATGATCCAGCGGAAGGGCTTTCCAATAAAGCCGTATATCATAAATATATCCAAGGCTCCTTGATGATTAGCCATGATCACTACCGGACACTTCCGCTCAGGAAGATTCTCTCTGCCCACTACTTTTACGGGACACAAGAAAATATAAACCGAGAAAAGGCTCCACCACTTACCACACCAATAGGCAGCCCCTTTCACACCCGGTAATGAGAAAATAATAGACAATAAAGAAAACAATATTGTCGCCGCTACAAATAGCGGTACAGCAATAAGCCAATAATAAAGAGTATATAATATCTTCAGCATATCCCCGACTTACGCTCCGACTGCCGTGTGCCGCGTGCCTTACGTCTCTGTTCACTCAGTGCTTCCACATCATCTGAGAATTCATCGGGCACAAGGAGATCTTCATCTATATTACTTATAGTAGCCAAGCCACCGGTAGAGGTCTCTTTATACAAAGAGGGCAAATCCTTTCCGGTCTGATGCATAGTCGCTACTACGCGGTCAAAGCTAACACGATGCCGCCCATCAGTAAAGTTGGCATACGTATTAGCATCCAAAGCGCGGCTGGCTGCAAAAGCATTACGCTCAATACAAGGTATCTGTACCAATCCGCACACCGGATCGCAGGTAAGCCCTAAGTGGTGCTCTAATCCCATTTCAGCAGCATACTCAATCTGATGCAGCGTACCTCCGAAAAGCTGTGAAGCAGCTGCGGCAGCCATCGAACAAGCCACTCCTACTTCTCCTTGACAGCCCACTTCAGCGCCACTGATGGACGCATTGGTGCGTACCACATTGCCAAAAAGCCCTGCCGTAGCTAAAGCACGCAAAATGCGCATATCGGTAAAGTGTCGGGTCTCTTGCAAGTGATAGAGCACAGCCGGCATTACCCCACAGCTACCGCACGTAGGCGCAGTAACGACCAAGCCACCGGCGGCATTTTGCTCACTGACGGCAAGTGCATATGCATACGTCTGCCCTCTGGAACGTACACTCTCCGAGTAGCTCATTGCCTTGATCATAAACTCCGATGCCTTGCGGCGTAAGCCCAAACCACCGGGAAGAACTCCTTCCGCTTCCAACCCCTCATGTATGGCTTGCTTCATCACCCGCCACACTTCGGCTAAGTAGTCCCATATCTCTTTTCCTTCGCTGCGCTCTACATACTCCCAATAGCTCATGCCATACTTTTGTAGCACAGGAATCATATCATCGATATGATGCAGCTTATAAATAGGATTGGACACTTGCTCATTAAAATTTTCATTGGCCAGCACACCGCCCCCTATGCTATACACAGTAAAGCGCCTCAATTCCTCTCCTGCCGCATCCAAAGCACGGAATAGCATACCATTGGTATGAAATGCAAGCTCCTTATGAGGCTCAAAAAGTATCGTAGTGGGGTGTAAGGGATTCAGTACAGAGAGAAGAGCTACATCGGTCATATGCCCCTTACCGGTAGCCGCTAAACTACCATACAAAGTAACCTCAAATGAGGCAACCTCCATACCGGCTATCTGCTTTACAAACATCTCTGCAGCCCGCATCGGACCTATCGTATGGCTACTGGATGGTCCGTGTCCTATTCGGTATATCTGCTTTATGGTGTCCATCATAGGCTTATCCTCCTACCCTCTATCTTATTTTCTTTCTCTTTAACAGTCCCTTTTTCATAAAGGGCTTTATCTTTCCAATGTAAAGGTACAATATAAAAATACAAAGTGTACAACTATTTTCCCGTTTAGCTTTAAGCTATCCTTTTACCCAATTACCAACTTGAGCAGCCGAGGAGCACCTCCAACGGCACATTGAAAAAGCATTAGAGAGTAAGAATACTCCAAAAATAGAGAAGAATCACCAAATTCATCCTTTCTTCCATAGCAAGGTTCACTTTCCACCCTTCGTAGTAAATGATTCATCTATACCTTTTCTCCGAAAGGCTATAGGGTTTCTGCGAAAACCCTATAGCCTTTTTCCAAAAACCCTATAGCCTATTGGGAGAGTCCATCAAATAAATGAAATACATTACCACATACTATACCCGACCACCAGGCAGAAAGAGCACAAGCAGTCACTAAGTCTGAGAGAATCTATAACTTTGTGCTACGTCAAGTTTGGCTATAATGAATAACGATAATACAGATAGATACTATAATACGAATAACTCCGGCACCTCAGACGCTGAAAGTGATCTATGCCTGTGCACAAACTGCGAAGGAGCATGCGACAGGAAAGCTTTGAAAGCGTTTGACTGGATGAGCGACCTACCCACATCTGTACAGCAGAATCGCTGGGTAGAAGTTCAATTTAAGAACACCCGAAAGGGCATATACGAGAATCCGCTTCGGCTTCCCCTCAAAAGAGATGATATAGTAGCCGTAGAGGGGACTCCCGGCATGGATATAGGCTGTGTTACCCTTACGGGAGAGCTGGCGCAGTTGCGCTACAATCAACAACTTGCACGGCGCAACTCCCACTCCATACCCCAAATATTTCGATTAGCCACCCCCTCCGACATAGAGAGATTTGAGGAGGTGCGCGCCTTAGAGCACGATACCATGATTAAGGCCAGACGCATAGCAGCCAATCTTAATTTGGATATGAAAATAGGCGATGTGGAGTATCAGGGTGATGGCACAAAAGCTATTTTCTACTACATAGCAGACAATAGAGTAGACTTTCGCACACTTATCAAGCTTTTGGGAGAAGCCTTTCACATACGCGTGGAAATGCGTCAAATAGGTGCTCGCCAAGAAGCAGGGCGCATCGGTGGAATAGGACCGTGTGGCCGGGCTCTCTGCTGCGCAAGTTGGATGCATGACTTTTGCAGTGTCAATGCCCAGTCGGTGCGGCTTCAGGAACTTAATAATAATCCTGAAAAGATCACCGGACAATGCGGCAAACTCAAGTGCTGCATCAACTACGAAGTCGATAGCTACGAGGAAGCGCATCGTAAAGCTCCACCACGCGACATTTTGCTGCGTACAGACGGGGGAAGCTACAAGCTGGTAAAGGTCAATCTATTGGCAGGTGAAGCGACCTATCGCAATACGAATGGGCCTAGCAACGAAGAGATAACCATACCGATGGAGCGAGCGCTTCAGATCATTCAAATGAATCAAAATGATACACCGGTAGCCAGCTTAGATGATAACGAAGCATCTCCTCGGCCAATCGTCAGGTCCAAAGATGTATTGGAAGAGAATTCACTTACTCGCTTCGATAAAGCTATTTCTCAGAAAAGACGTAGGAAAAACCGCAATAGATCCCGCACAAAGCGTACGACAAGCGATGAAAAGGCATAAGGCTCTTATCGGAACCTTTCTCTGCACACTGCTCATCACAGGCTGTCTCCCCTCCGAAAGGGAGGAGATAGCCTACCACACACTTCCTCAAAGCAAGTGGGCACACGACAAAGTACTCACGTACTCTCTTTTCGTACCCTATGGGGCTTGTCGGTACAATGCAAAAGCTTTGCTTCGATACGACAATAGATACGACTTCACGCATCTTACACTGATTTATCGGCTTACAGAGGGCGACAGCACACTACTCATCGATACCCTCAAAGTAGCGATGATAGGAAGCGAGAGCGCGCCTGAGAGCCGGGGTATAAGCTACCGACAAAGCGAAGCTATTTTATTTTCTTCGTACACATTTCTCCACAGTGGTATCTATACCGTGGAGCTATCCCTATGCACGGAGCGCCCACTGCTATACGGAATTGACCAAGTTGGTGTAGCCTTTAAACGGCTCTCCACTATCCGGCAGCGTTAGCGCATACTATTTTTCAGGGAGACTACATCACTTTCCCATGCCTGTATTCTGCGCACCTCCACCCTGGGGTGCTTCACTACCCTTCTTTTCCGACGAGAGGTCGGTATTCTCTATTGATCGACTCACAGTACGGATTGCCTTGTTCAACTGACCAAATGTGTAGGAAATATTGAGTCCAACTGAAGAGGCTATACTGGTTGAACGGAGCGTTGCTTTGCCACCTCCAGTGTACTGCGTAATGGTAAGTTTGTAATGAGAGCGGAAAGGATTATTGGCAAAGAGAGAGACGGAGAGCTTCTTTTTAAGGAACTGCTTGGTAACTCCAAAGCTATGCCAGCCACTTCCAAAAGACTCCTGATAAGAAGTAGGCTCTTGACGGAAAAAGCCCGTATTAAACCAAAGAATCCAACTCTTAGGCAGAGTGGCCATACCCCCTACATAAGCGGTTCCGCCTAATCCCCTAATCGTATTATTTTCTCCTTGCCCACCATTTAAGTTTCGAGTGTCACGCATCCGATCAAAAGAGACATAGGACATGTTCATATTGGAATAGAAACGCAGCCATTGATTGGGATTCCAGCTAAGGAATAGATTAGTACCCAAGCTCCATTTCTTTCCGTAATTTTCAAATGTGCTCTGGATGAGGTCCGGATTATCCGGAGAAACAAACATTACCGCTGTGATGGGATGGTGAACATACAGTCCGTTTAACGAGGCATTGAGACTAAACCGAGTCTTAAAGAGGCTGTAGCCAAGCGAAAGCGTATGCTGCCGCTCGTTCTTGAGTGCGGCATTTCCGTATTGTACTCGATAGCCTTGCGATTGATCCTTATAGGGATTAATCTGGTCGATACTCGGACGCCCTACATGCATCATATAATTCAACTTAAGCTGCTGCGTCGGGGTAATGTTGTAGCCTAAAGAGAGCTGAGGAACTACGTCGGTAAAATGGTTCTTCAAGCCTGCTTCCGGCACCTTTTGGTAGGCGACATCCATCAAGCCACGCTCTAAACGCAAACCTGCTTTCATACTGAACTTTTCCACCTTGTAAGCATACGACGCATAAGCAGCAAATACAGTTTGTACATAATCCATTGGAGAGCTGCTTATGCCCAAGTGTTGTCCGTAGCGAGATCCAACTACCCATTCATTCAATTGCGGATCGAATATTTGGTAGCTGGGATTGGTCTTTCCAAGTCGATAAATATACTTTAGACCGGTCTCAATAAAATGCTTTTTAGCAAAGGTTTGCGTATAATCCACCTGTCCCGTATGCTCATTCATATGGGCATCATTAAGATTTTTCTCTTGCCATTGGAATGGCGCCATACCGGGCAGATTGGCAATACCCCTACTCATCACATCGGCGTTGGAGGGTTGGTAAAAGTATCGATAGGAGACGGTTAAGAGCTGATCGGGAGTACGCCCTGTCCACTGATAGTCCAAGTTAGCTTCTAAATTACCCGATTGGTTTTTCGATAGCATGAACGTAGAATCCCTATATAAAAGACTCTCCTTTGCCCCTTTATACCGCTCAGTAGTATTAACATTTTCGTTAGGTCCTAAGAACGTAGGATTTATATTGGCTGAGAGCGAAAGCAAGTTGTGGGGATTTAGGTCATAGGTAAGGGTCAGGCTGGCCGTATGCATATTCATCTTCGTACGATTGGCATTAGACGCACTGTGCAAATAGGAGTTGCCCAACTCGGTATCATACTCAGAAGATTGCTGATTCTTGCGATTCATGTAGCTATAGTTATAGTTACCGCTTATTCCCAATTTGCCAATTTTAGCGGTCACGTACGCTCCGGAGGCGAGATAAAGGGGATAAAGAACGGATCCATAGACAGTACCCGTTATACCCTCCAAAGAGGCACCTGCTTCTGTCACTATATTCAGTATCGCAACCACCCCTTCCGCATCGTATTTCACTCCAGGATCGGTGATCACCTCCACTTTTTTGATAGATCCTGCGGGTATGCTTTGCAAGATATCTTTTGGATTTGCTTGCAGCATAGATGAAGGCTTGCCGTTAAGGTATATTTTGAAGTTGGAAGAGCCCTTTACCTGCACATTTCCTTCTCCATCTACCGTAACCAAAGGTACTCTTCTTAGGAGTTCTCTCAGACTCTGATTCTTGCTCAGTGGATCCTCTGCCACATTGTAGGCAAGCTTATCCACGTCTATACGTACCAAGGGGCGCTTTGCGGCTACCGTTACCTCCCCTAGCTCCTGTGCGTCTTCTTTCATTTTCACACGAAGCATGGCTTTCTTCTTTAGTGAGCTGTAACTCTCTGTCATAGGGTCCATAGAATAGCCCACATAAGAGGCCACAATCACGTATTGCTCCGCCTGAGGAAGCGATAAAACGAACCGTCCGGCATCGTCAGTCACCTGCTGTATGGGGTCACCCTTTTCCTCGCCACTAATCGGTGTCACCTCAATAGTAGCAAAAGGAAGCGGCAACATTTTTTCATCCAGAACTATACCCCTGATAGTAATTCTTTCCGCTTGCTGTGCAGATAGTGCTATTGCCTGCTGCCAAAAGATGAATACTACAAGTGCACCACACAATAGAGTCTTCATCAAATGTTTCATACTACGCATATTTCGTTTTATCTAATAGTTGCTTTTCCTAAATGATCGGCTATCTCTGTAAGAGTTGCATAAGCATATTCGCGACCTTCACTAATAAGCGTCCACCCGCTCTCTGTAACCTCTAATCTCATTTCATCAATTGGCTCTTTCGTCGGAGCATAGCCCAAGCGGCGAAGTAGCGCTTCGGTACAGAGCATTCTATCGCAAGGGGACTCACCTACAAGCTGTATCGCCCGACGCACACCTGCATCCTCTCTAATGATTCCTTTTATTGGATCATAGGTAAAATTTTCATCAGGAAACAGTTGCTCATACGAATGCTGTAGTGCCAGTTGCTCCGGCAAACCATGTATTAACCCGCCGTCTTGAGTCAAAATACCTATCTCATCACTCGTATTAAAGGCTAACTGCAGTTCATGGCTGGATACAACGATCACCCTTCGCGAGTGATGCGCCATATCACGCAGCAGCTGATAGAGGGAAAGTCGGTGCGCCATGTCGAGATGCGCTGTAGGCTCATCCAACAAAATCAAGGGGGTTTCTTGAGCAATTGCTCGTGCCACAAAAGCACGCTGCCGCTCTCCATCGCTCAATGTAGAGAGGCGTCTATGCTCATATCCGCGAAGTCTACACTGCACTATAGCTTCGTGAATTGCCACCTTATCCGCCCGTTGCAAGACGCCCATAAAGCCCGTATAGGGGATACGTCCGATAGCGACTAGCTCCTCTACGGTCAATCTTCGTTCATAGCTCTGGTCATTCAATACCACAGAGACCATTCGGGAGCGTGCGGAAATGCTCTTTTTCGATAAGTCCTCACCATCAATCAGCACCTTCCCCCCACGAACCTCATTGCCTAAAGAGATAGCTCGTAATAGAGTTGATTTTCCACTGCCATTAGCGCCTAAAAGTGATACAAGCTTTCCATAAGGAATCTGCCACGAGATCCCTTTACTAACCGTTTTGCCTATGTAGCCGGTAGTCAGGTTGTCCAGCGTTAGTGCCTCTTTTGTCATCTCCATGAGCGCTGTTCCTTTCGTAAGATAATTGAGATCAGTATAGGCGCACCTATAATGCCTGTTACAATGTTGATGGGTAATACCACTCCACTCTTAATCACGTGAGTAAGCATGTGGCAAAGCAACATAAAACAAGCTCCCACAAGCAAAGTCATCGGGATCAATACACGATGGTTGCTCTTGCCGAATAGGAAGCGCACTACATGGGGTACTGCTATTCCGATAAAAGCGATCGGACCGGTAAAGGCTGTACATACCCCTACCACAATACCGGCAAGGAGGATTACAAAGAGCCTTACCCGCTTAATTGACACCCCAACCGTGAGTGCATACTGCTCACCTATAAGCAAAGCATTGAGCTGCTTGGCGAGTAACAAAAAGAGTAAAGAGGCCGGCAGCAATGTACACGCCATCAACAGCACACTCTCTGCATCATTTCCTTCCAAACTACCAAAGCTCCACACCTGAAAGCTCTTTACCACTTCCGCCGGAGCATAGTATTGCAGGAGGCTTACAATAGCGCCCGAAATAAAGCTAATCATCACCCCCACAATTAGTATGGACACCATGTCCTTCATAGAACGTGCCATCAAAGCAATAAGCAGCAGAATAAAAGCCGCTCCCACAATTGAGGAGAGCAACATACCGGCCGTCTGCCAAAGAGAGGGATTGCTCATTGCTCCACCTGATACCAGCACACCGCCCATCATAAAGAGTGCGACCCCCAGAGAAGCACCTCCCGAAACCCCCAATACAGAAGCATCGGCAAGAGGATTTCTAAAGAGGGTTTGCATAGCTAAGCCCGCTACTGCTAAGCCGCCTCCCACCATAGCCGCAGCCAAAGCATTCGGCAAACGCATATGCCATAAGATATAGCGCAACTCCTCCGGTTGCGAAGAGGGATCAAATATAGCTCCCTTCAGCACCTCCCAAGGAATAGAAACACTTCCTAAAGCAATATCCAGACAAAAAGCCACTATTGTGAGGAGCAGCAATATGATAAATACCAACGTGTTACGCATTTGTACTATTCAAGTCTTTGCCAATAAGAGGGGATAAAATCGCTCGGCATTAATGCGGGATGAAATATGTAAACAAGATCACCCAGTATGACATCCGGCTTATAGGGGCCTTGTTCGAAATAGTCATTTGCTGTCCCTCTCACCCGTTTGCTGTTTAGCCAAATACATCGTTCCTTAAAAGGCTTGAAGCGACTATAGCGCTTATCCTGTTTTAGGAAATCGTTGTAAGAGCGAATATCCGCTGAATGCCACGCCAACCATACGTCATCTTCTGCATGGTCCAAAAAAACTTGCTCAAAAGAGATCGGCACCCCCGGAGCGCCAACTGCAGACCCCTTAAAAGTTGCCCCTGCATCGCGTAAAAAGGAAGCCACGTAACTATCCTCTGCAGGGAGATACCACACCCCCTTATAGGCTTGTCCGAAAAGTACCCGAGGTGCAGGGCTTTCACTTTGTTGAAGGACTTTCTGCCGCAGTGCTTCGTATCTATTCTTTGTCTCCTGATAAATTTTGGAGGCGGTTTCTCCTTTTCCGAAAAGAAGACCTATGAACTTAATCCACTCGGCACGTCCCAATGGAGTTGATTCCTGCCAATCATTGTTATAAATAATAGGGATTTGACTACTGGCCGGGAGAGAGAGACTATGATCACTTCCCTCAAAGTAGTTCATCATAATGCCATCCGGACTCAAAGCCACCAGTTGCTCTGCATTGGTAATGCCCGCAGGTGATACGCCTTGCAACTGTCCGCTGCGCGCTCTACTACATGCTACCTCATTATAAAGCGTACTCGTATCACTCGTAGCGACTACCTGCTCCATAGCCTCCAACAGCTCTGCTGCCCCTATGAATGTATCACTCAATAGTGCCATACGCTGAAGGGGTACTATGATCACCTTTTCGTTGGCTGCTGCGGTATACTCCTTGGCTGCCTCCTTAGGCAACAACAGATAACGAGCTAATGTATCACCCGAAGGGGTAAATACACAAGCACGATGACCCACTTCCAAATTCTCAATACTGAATAATCGGGCATCCTCTACCGTCAGCAAAGCCTGCTCATAGGCACCCGCCTGTGGCATATCTGTTGAAGAAGTGCCACCCGTCTTTTTACCTCCGTGACAAGATGCAGTCAACAAAAGAAGCGAAGAGAGCAACAAAAGCGATCGTAAAGTGCGTTTCATATTATGGTTCATCCTCATTGTGTGTAACGAATCAATCCTTTTCTCGCCAAAGGTAACGAAAGATAGTGAGCTCTTAGGCAAATGCAGAGCAGTAATAGCTATCTACTGGTTTACTTATTGTGTCCTTTTATACCCATAGACTCTTCATTGGATGTCAGAAAGGCAAGTTAACCATAAGGGAATACTCAGTGGGGATAAGCAAAATGTACCATTTATTTCATTCCCTTTCTGTAAGTTTGTCTTACAAAATAAGAAGACTAATTAATAGAGAATGCATTTTTATGAGTAAAAAACTACTACTTATTATTTCACAGTTCGCTCTTCTGTTGCTGCCTCTCAGCGCACAAGCACAAAAGACTTACACTGCCGAGAGCCCTCGGAATCAAGAGGCTACCTACGATGAAGCAGCCAATACCGTAACCATTAAAGCAACGGCGCCAAGCAAAACAGAATATGACTGGGACACTTACGAACAGTTCGATTTGCCCTATATCTCCTATGTTTTGATTGAACGTCATGCGCCCAGTACCGAATGGCCTACAGAGGAGTGCGGTCGAGTTGTATCCCCTAAGCCCGGTGAGGAGTTTACTTTTGTGGATAAAAACGTATCGCCTGATCAAAAGTATGAGTATCGTCTCTCTTGCTATGTAGATGCCACACGGGGTAGTTATGCCTATGTATCAACTTATACAGGTGTTACTCCGGGTGCCATCACAGAGTTTACGGCAACGACAAAAGACCACAAAACCAATATAGTGGATCTCGCTGTAACCGCCCCCACAAAAAGCGTTTCCGGTAAAGATCTGACAGGTACAATGTTCATTGATATACAGCTGTACGAAGACTGGAACTGGACAACCCTTCACTCTATCGAAAACGTGCAACCGGGTCAAAAGTGCACCTATCAGCACACCGACCTTAAAATGGATAAATCCTACCACTATAGAGCTGTGGCAAGAATCGGGAGCACCGGAGTAGGCGAAGGAAAAGAGTCCTCTACTTATGTAGGCTTGGATTACCCAGATACACCCATGAACCTTACTGCCAACGCTACCGAAACAGCGTGCACGCTTACTTGGGAAGCTCCACTACGAGGAGGCAGAGGAGGCTGTTGTGACCCGGAAAACCTCACTTATACCCTTACACGTGTCTACCCGGATAAGTCAAGTGAGGAAGTAGCTAAAGGCATTAAGGCAACAAAATATGTAGACACTCCGAACTTTAAAGAAGAAAAGAACGTAGTCTATACGCTCATTGCAGAAAATACGGCAGGTAAATCATTGACCCCGGCTCGGTCTAAAGCGCAGCTAATTGGGGCGCCCTGCACACTTCCCTTCACGGAGTCCTTTGCCAATCAAGCTATGTCGCATCATGGTTGGCAAACAGCCTCTACACAGAATGACCCCAACTATACCTACGAAGCTTGGGAGTATGTCAGCTCAGGAACCATGTACTTCTTGCCCAATGATGAAATCATAAAGCTGAAACCTCAGGACGAAGACAATGGCTTTGCCTCTTGCAAATTCTACTCCTACTCACCTGATGGGCAGACCGAAAGCCTTATCTCTCCGCACCTATCTGTAGCCGGAGTGAAAGAGATTCAGGTCAAGCTGTTCCTTTGGAATGCAACTGCCGAGGCTTTCTCTAATCAACTTCGCATCTCCATATCCGAAGACAATGCACCCTTCAAAGAAGTTTGGACCTCACAGCCTACTAAGGAAGGTCGTCCACTCTGGGAAGAGGTAAAACAAAATATCACATTTGACAAGAAAGTAAAAGTGGCACAAATTAGGCTTGATGCTGTCCGCCACGATGGACCTATCACAAATGTGTACATCGACAATATTTCTATTGAATCCATTCTTTTGGATGGCATCACCGCCCCTGATGCTACCGACACTGAAGAGGCCGCTCCCTACTACCTAACCCTTGAAGGCAAACGCATTGAGGAACCACAAGCTCCGGGCGTATACATCAAGTGCCAAGGCAACAAAGCAACGAAAGTATTAGTGCGGTAATAGAGACTGCATTAAAGTAGAAGCAAACCTTTCATAAGAAAAGGGGTAAGCGTCATACGACACTTACCCCTTTTTGTTATTGACTTTTACTCAGTGTGCTTTACCAAACGAGTACACGATTCTCAGGAGCGATGTACATTTTGTTACCTTCTGTTATATTGAAAGCCTTGTAGAAGTCATCAATATTGCGAAGAGTTTGGTTTACACGCCACTCACCTAAGCTATGCGGATCCTCTTTAGTCAGACGAACTCTTTCCTGTTCGGTGATATTCTGCCCCCAAACGCGTGCATAAGCAATATAGAAGCGTTGTGCTGCAGTGAAGCCATCAATAGGTTCAGGTTCCTTTCCACCCAAAGCCTTTTCGAGGGCAAGACGAGCAATGAGGAGACCGCCTTGGTCAGCGATGTTCTCACCTAAGGTAAGCTCACCATTTGCATTCAGTTCGTCGGTGATCTTGATTTGGTTGAACTGGTCTACCAGCTTAGCCGTAGCGGCTTTAAACTTCTGGCTATCTTCTTCGGTCCACCAGTTGTTCATATTGCCATCCTTGTCAAATTCTCGTCCTTGATCATCAAATCCGTGGGTCATTTCATGTCCAATTACCACACCGATAGCACCATAATTCACTGCATCATCTGCATTGATATTGAAGAAAGGCGGTTGGAGGATACCTGCCGGGAAGCATATTTCATTGGTAGTAGGCATGTAGTATGCATTTACTTCCTGCGGGTTCATGAGCCAACGTGTACGATCTACTGGTTTTCCCAAGTCATCCATATTGCGCTGGTGCTCAAAGCGAGTTACCTCGAGAAGGTTTTCAAAGAACGACTTATCAGCGTCGATACTCATCTTTGAGTAGTCTTTCCACTTATCAGGATAGCCAATCTTTACGGTAAAGTTCTTTAGCTTTTCTTGAGCCTTTGCCTTCGTCTCATCGCTCATCCATTCCAGTCCTGCAATACGCTCAGAGAGAGCATCCTGGAGGTTCTTGACAAGGCTTTCCATACGCTCCTTAGCTTCTGCAGGGAAGTACTTTTCTACATAGATCTGTCCCAAAGCTTCGCCGAGTACATCGTCAATCAGATTAACACTACGACGCCAACGGGGATGCATCTCTTTGCGACCGCTGAGTACCTTACCATAGAAGTTAAAGTTCTCTTCTACAAAAGCATCACTCAAGTAGCCTGAAGCACTCTCAATCTCTGCTACAGTCAAGAAGTCTTTGATGGCTTCCAGATCTGCTGTGGGATACCACTTATCAAACTTTTCAAAGAACTTGATCTGAGATACATCCCACTTCTCCAACTTGTCTAAGTTACGGAGTTGGATATAGAGATTCCAATCAAATCCCTTATTATCAGCGGCAAACTTCTTTACCTCAAGCATATGATAGTTAGCTCTGCTATCACGAAGCTCAACCGGTGAGTAGCTCATTTCGGCGATCTGCTTAGAGATCTTCATATTGTTGTCAGCAAGACGCTTAGCATCTGCTTCATTATAACCGGCAAGCGCAAGCATACGAAGCACATGGTCGTTGTATTCCTTCAGGATCTTCTGCCCGGCTTCATCGGTTGCCAAATAGTAGTCTCTATTGGGAAGCGCCAAAGAGGGCTGCAACACATGCATGATGTTCATGTCGCTATTCATATCATCTGCATACACATAAGTAGCGAATAGCGTTGCCTCACCACGATTATCCTTCTTGGCAGCCAACTCAAGGAGTTCTTCTTTTGATGAAACTGCTGCAATTTCATCTATAAAAGGCTTTACAGGCTGTGCTCCGAGTTCATTACGCTTTGTGCTATCCATTGCCTGCTTATAAAGTACAGCCACACGGTATTCGTTAGTCCCTTTCTTAGGCAACTCAGCCCCTGCGAGAGACTCTACAATGCCATGAACACGCTCAATTGAGAGGTCGCGCAGTTGATCAAACGCACCAAAACGGCTATACGCAGGCTTCAAAGGATTGGCGTCCATCCAACCTTTGTTGGCGTAGAGATAAAAGTCATCTCCGGGATTAATGGTGGTATCCATTGCGGTGAGGTCTATAGCCGGTACTGCTTCTTCAGTACCCTTGCCATTACCTCCCTTACCGTTGCAGCTTACTAACGTAAGACCGGCTACGGATGTCAGAATTAATAACATTTTCAGTTTCATATAATCTTTTCTACTATTCTCCTAACGAAAGGATATTCTCTTATTATTTACTCATCAAAGGGGTTGGATAGACGCCCTTCTCATGCAACTGACGAAGGCGCTCTACAACCATTGGACGGTCAGCACTATAAGTAACACCGAACCAGCTCTCCTCAGTAGGGAGTACTTTGAAGGTACCCTTACCTGACTTAATCAGATAGTCCACCACTGTAGGTATATAGAATTCACTTTTCTCCTCCTTAGCGTGCTCCATCAAGAACTGCCTGAAGAGTTGCTCTGTGTGCTCAAATAAATCGGGAGTAAATCCCCAAAAATTCATTGATACAAAGGTATCGGGTGAGAAGGTGTGCGCTGTAGGCAGATCCACTATCTGCTCGCCCTGTCGTAAAAGCTCCTTATGCTCTTCAATCCTTGTAAGCAATCCCTTATCACTCACTGTGCAGATACCGCGCGAAACCGAACCGCTCTCACTCAAAGTAAGCCCCAAACGGTATCCTGCTGTGAAATAGCTGCCGACACTCCCCTTCGGAAGCGCAGAAAGCGCTGCTGCCATAATGCGAAAAGCCTCTGCCCCATAGTAATCATCTGCGTTGATTACGCAAAAAGGTTCCTTGATCAGCTCTTTAGCCATAAGCATTGCATGCCCGGTGCCCCATGGACGGGTACGCCCATCAGGTACAGTAAAGCCATCGGGCAAGGCATCCAGCTCCTGATAAACCACATCTGTAGCTATCTTGCCCTCGTAGCGAGACAGTACAGCACTTCGAAATTCCTCTTCAAAACTATGACGAATTACAAATACCACCTTGCCAAAACCCCCTTGTAGAGCATTATAAACGGAGTAGTCCGGTATTGTCTCACCGGTAGGACCCAATCGATCCAATTGTTTCAATCCGCCATATCGGTTACCCATACCGGCGGCCATGATTAGCAATGTCGGTTTCATATCTTCTTTTTAGAGCCTTGCGACCGCAAAGTTAGTGAAATACTATTTTACCGCATTAAGTTACTTTCAAGCGACTAACCAAGCTAAATAAGAAACGAGGGGCACCATCTCCGTGCCCCTCGTCTGCTCATAGTAATGCGCACGCTCACTCAAAACCTATACGCAAACCCCGTACCCAAATAGAAGGGATGCATGGCAAATGAGAGCGTTTTAAAGTTCTTCTTGAAGATACCATTGAGCCCATACTTCATATCCGCGAAGAACAATAAGTTCTTGTAGACACGGGCACTCCCTCCCAACTGAATTCCTACAGAAATGGGAGAAAGGTAATCTTTAAACGTATAGGGGCTTTTCGTATCCTTATCAAATACTATTTTCTCACCTGTGGAAGATCCGCGACGGAAGTGACCATCCGAGACAACCCCGTGGAAGTCTCCATCGAATCGCCAAGAAAAGTAGGTACCTGCGCTGAACTTGATTGCATCATTAAAGCGGTAGACCATCTGTAAGGGGAGAGTCAGATAGGAGGCAGAGAAGGTAGTCTGCACACGACCTGTCCATACGCCTGTTATTACTGCGCCCTCATTGATCAGCTCCATCTTATAGTTCTTCACTTGGGCCTTTGTTTCCATGCCCATCTGCTCAAAACGCAATCCCAAAGAAAGCCCGATATGCTCCTGCATCCAGTTGGTAGCCGTAAGCTCCAACTGTGCATTAAACCGAGGATTGAAGTGCTCAATCTTACGTACTTCAGCAGGTAATGGAATAGGCGTTACCCCACCCAGATTACACCCGGCACGCAATTCAAAGGTCCAACCCTTCTCACGCATCCGATCAAACGGATTTGCTTGTACCAACGTGGGAAGGGAAAGAAGCAATAAGGCAACAAGCAGCCTACAGGTACGCATCATAAAAGAATTTTATTACTCTGCCGTATAGTATACCGACAATTCGTCCATCAAGAGAGTACTCTCTACGGCACCTGAGTATGAAGCACCGTTTGCACTGGAGCTAATGATGATAGAGAAGTTATATTTACCTTCGGCTAACTTCTTAGCATCCACCTTTTTACCATTCATTTCCTTGAAGGGGATCTCAAAAGCAGTCCATTCTGTAGGTTCAGCGGTACTCTCTATCTGTGCCATCAATACTATATTGGGGCTTGTCTTGGCATTTGTACCATCCAGCATAGGCACTTCCGGAGTAACCTCGTAGAAGATACCATAAATATCAAAGTGATCTTTCTTATCCGCAGCCTCCTTCCCATTTTCCATGTACTTCTTGCCTGCGGTGTACTTATAGTAACCGGTTATCTTGGTAGGAACTTGGGTTACAGGTATGCCAAATTGGGTTGCCTTAAGAGGCTCCGCGGCGATATTTTTCGCATCCAAAACACCCAAGAATAAACTTCCGGCTGCCAAAGGAGCGCCAAACATTTTACCGGCCTCTCCCGTATCCTTAGTGGTCAACTTCAGGCATTTACCCTTATATCCGTCTGCAGCCTGTGTAGCAGGGTAGTCTTCCGGCGTTTTAGCCATTCCTGTAAGCGCATAGCCTAAGTTACTGCTACCCCATTCGCTATCGGGAGCACCATTCTCTCCCTTGATGAGGAATACCTGATAAGTATCCTTCTGTAAACGAATATCCTCGAAGCTATAGGTTACGATCTTCTCAGGCTTCTCTTTGGGGAGTACATTAATTGAGACCGTATATTTCTTCTGCGTCACTTTATCCTCAGCAGTTACGGTATAGATAACCGGATTGGTGAAGTCCTGAGCGGCTCCATTGGCAGGAGTGATCGTTGCGCCTTCACTTAAAATAAAGGTAGGTACTACAGCCGTCACATCTTCACCCGGTGCAGCAACCATTGTTACGGCATCGTTGGTTATCACAGCTTCACGGATTAGCTTTACTCCGCTTACTTGTACCTTTAGAATATCGGCCTCTATATTAGCTTGCTCCTTAGATGAACAGGAGGCGAGTAGAAGCGTCATGGCACCTAATGATAGTACCACATTCCATACTTTCAATACGATTCTTTTCATAAATGTTGGGTTTCAGGTTTCCTGTGTAATATTAGTTTCACAATTGTTTTCACAAAGGTAACAAATAATTTGTGGTAGAAACCACTATTCAAGGCTTCCTTTTCTTCCTTATGTAACCTCCGAATAACAAAACTTGCGCCACAAGAGAGCTAGCAAAGAACAAATTCTTTACCAAAATATGGAAACAGAAAGGCTACAGAACGCATTCCCTCGCACCCTTCAATATTTCATAATAATGCAAAACAATGCCTCTGCTTTAGCATATTGAAGTAGATACTATAGGCAGAGTAACGCAAAATATATTAATCTTTGCTCTTGTCATATAAAATAGTTTCTTTATCTTTGCTGCACATTGAAGCGCATACCCCTCTTTCTGAAAAGAGCGAAAGGTGCTTAAGGTTTGAAGTTAATGATAAGGAATAGAATATAACAATGAAGAAACTATTTGCGAGTGCATTAGTGCTCTCTTTCGGCTTTTTACTTCTCGCCACCTCATGCGAACCAAAGACAAAATGGCCTAAAATAGATGTACAAAGCGTATCTGTACAAAGGGCCTTTGTAAGCCTGAGGGTTGGTAGAACACATACAGCTAACGATATTGAGGTTGTTCCCTTAGGTGCCGCAGATCCTGTATTGGAGAGCAGCAATACTGAAGTGGCTACCGTAGAAGGGCTTGTAATTACAGCTGTAGGCCCGGGAGAAGCGGATATAGTTATTAAGGCCGGTGATAAGACCTGTGGTATCAAGGTGCTTGTAAAAAAGTAATTTTTTCTATCTGCAGAAATTTACACTGCGTACATTTCTACAAGTAAGAGAAACTTAGAACAGCAAAAAAAAGATTTATCACAACAAATCAACTAATGAGTATGAAAAGATTATTTATTGCATTTGCCTCACTTGCTATGGTAGCTTTGTTTGCTACTTCTTGTAAGTCAGATGAACCCACTTATACGAAGACTATCAAAATCACACCTTCTGAACTGACTATCGTTGCAGGAAAGTCTAGTGAACCTCTTGAAGTGAAAATTGAACCCGAACAAAAGGTAACGGATATTAAATGGTTCGTTTCAGACAAGGCTATAGCTGATATCAATACGAGAACACTCGTAGTGAAGGGTCTTAAGGAAGGTTCTTGCACCATCAAGGCTGTACTTTACGATAGTGATCGCAATATAGAAGCTGCTACCGACCTTACAGTTAAGGTAACAGCTGCAGAAACTCCTGCTCCTGAAGAGAAGAAGTAAAAACTGCCTACTTTCCTAGTAATATTGGAAATTTAAAATTCTATTAGGGAGGAGCCGAGACGAAAAGTCGCGACTCCTCCCTAAGTTTTTATCCCCTGTCACCAACGGAAGAAAAGCGATGTAATGCCCTTATCTTAGGATTACTATCCACTACCGGGCTTGGTTCTCCGGCAAATTACGCCTTTACTTAGCCCGATGCTCAGCCTTATGTCAAAGGAATTGGGCAATGTATAAAGGAAAGAAGGGTGCCTTTTCGCTCAATCCCCCTCTTTTCAAATATCCACTTACAACGGCATTATCACATTGTTGTGCTTTATTTTCCGTATTTTTGCAAGAGCAGAGCAACAACCTATAAGAAAACTACAAACGAAACAATAAACTATTAAGTCATAAATTATATGGAATTACCTTTTGCAGAATCCTATCGTATAAAGATGGTTGAGCCTATTAGGCGCAGCACACGCCAAGAGCGTGAAAAGTGGATCAAGGAGGCTAAGTACAACCTCTTCAATTTAAAGAGCGAACAGGTTTATATCGACCTACTCACCGACTCAGGCACAGGTGCTATGAGCGACAAGCAGTGGGGAGCCATTATGTTAGGCGATGAGAGCTATGCCGGTGCCTCTTCATACTACAAGATGAAGGATGCCATCAAAAATATCTTAGGCTTTGACTACTTCTTGCCTACACACCAAGGTCGTGCGGCAGAGAATGTACTCTATTCATCTATTCTGAAAGAGGGTGATTTGGTGCCGGGCAACTCACACTTCGATACCACGAAGGGTCATATTGAGTTCCGTAAGGCTATTGCTTTGGACTGCACCATAGATGCAGCTGCCGACACACAGCTCGAAATTCCTTTCAAGGGCGAAATGGATCTCAACAAATTAGAGGCTGCCCTTAAGTCACGCGACAAGAAGGATATTCCTTGCGTTGTTTTGACAATCACCAATAACACAGCCGGAGGTCAGCCCGTGAGCATGAAAAACATACGCGAAACAAGTGCGCTTTGCCACAAGTATGGCGTTCTAGTGCAAATTGACGGTGCTCGTTTCGCTGAAAATGCTTACTTCATCAAAACGCGCGAGCCGGAGTATAAGGACAAGACAATCAAGGAGATCACGAAAGAAATGCTCTCCTATGCAGACATTATGACGATGAGCAGCAAGAAGGATGCCATCGTCAATATGGGTGGATTCGTTGCTTTCCGCGACGAAGCTCTCTGGCGCAAATGTCAGATGTTCTGCGTGATGAACGAAGGCTTTATCACTTACGGAGGTATGTCGGGACGCGATATGAATGCGCTTGCGCAAGGTTTAGATGAGGGTACAGAGTTCGACACGCTTGAAACACGTATCAAGCAGGTGGAATATCTTGCTGCTAAGTTAGACGAATACGGAGTTCCTTACCAGCGACCTGCCGGAGGACACGCTATCTTCATTGACGCAAAGAAGGTACTTACGCATACCCCCAAAGAGGAGTTCATTGCACAAACCTTAGCTATTGAATTGTACTTAGAAGCCGGCATTCGTGGAGTTGAAATTGGAACGATACTTGCCGACCGCGATCCCGTAACCCGTGAGAACCGCTATCCGAGGCTCGAGTTGCTCCGTTTGGCTATTCCGAGACGTACATACACCAATAACCACATGGATGTGATTGCAGCTGCAATGAAGAATGTGTACGATCGTCGCGAGTCCATTACGCGCGGTTTCGTTATCACTAAGGAGCTTCCTGTAATGCGCCACTTCACCGTTGAATTAGAGCGCGCTCACTAAGCTCCCTTTGTTGAGTCGATAAAGAAACTTTATACGACCCTATTTCTCCTGCGAGAAGTAGGGTCATTTTTTATATACCTATAAATAATTCAGCGTAAGCCATCCTTTAGAAAAAGTATCACGAGCAAACGAAAATTTCATCACGAAGAAAAATATTTTTGTTGGCGAAGAAAAAATTTTTTCATCCGGCACAAAAAAATTTTTCATTCGGATCTAATTCTGCGTACTTCGGTAGTATCAATGGAATGGATATAAACGAATGGAGCCGGGCATACGTGCCTTCTCTTTCCCCAAACCGGCTGTGTGGCGATCCTATTTAATCGGGAGGGGAAAAAGTACAGATGTTTCGTTTGAAAGATACAGATGTTTTGCTTGAAAGATACAGATGTTTGACAGAAAAGATCAGAACGTATGGACTATCCTCCTTCCTCAAGCGTAAAAAAAAGAGTGTGCAAGCCGTTTACCTACTTGCACACTCTTGCATTCTGAGCTGCTAATGCGCTGTACTACTTTAGCATAAATTCCGACATCCCCGTCTGTTGTGCGCGGGAGATTTGAGGCCTGCCATATACTTCCAGCTCACTTGATCCGGAGAGGGTATAGTCGAGCTTACGAGAGACGGCAATAGCCACCTCGGAAGACCCCGAAGCCACTACGTCGGCCTCGGCGGTACGAAACTTATCTGCATCTATTTCCGAAGCTCCACTGGCTACAATCTTTGTTTGATTAGCCGCTCCGGAGAGTTCAATCTCACTATTCCCCGACACACTCAGTACAACCATGGGGGCACTGCCGATGTGTATATTGCCCTCACTATTTCCGGAGGCTACTAAGCTTACTGTTCCTACGATAGAGCCATCCAGCTCAGAGGCTCCGGAAAGGGAGATAATGGTTGTTTTTGTTAGTGCCCTAAGCCCTTTTAGTTCACTACCTCCGGAGAGAGAGAGGATCAATTTGTCAGCCTCAAAATCTCCCTTGCTGCGCACTTCAGCAGCACCGGTAAGAGTAATAGAATTGAGGGAGGGAAGCGTAAGGGATACCAATACGTAGTGTTCCTTACGAATTCGTCTCAGGGGATTGCTCTCCTTCAATCGTATACTGAGCTTGTCGCCCTCCTGCTTAACTTCTACATATCCCAGCAATTTATCGGTTGTATGTACGACAGCGCTTTCGGTACTTCCTTGCGTCAAATCGACAATAATATTGTCACTTACTTCTATTTGGCGCACTTGGCTAATGGGTACTTCTCTCGTTACTTTTCTGGAGCTTTGGGCAAAACTTTGGCTTTTTGTTCCCCAAAGGAGCAGGCTAAGCAAGGAAAGGAGCAATAAAGATTTTACTGTTTTCATCATCATTTCTTCTTGTCGCTTCAAAGTTACTATTAACCCAAGAATGGATACCTATAATCTGTAGGCGGCGTATAAGTTTCTTTGATACAACGCGGCGAGCACCACTTGAGCAGATTAATGGGACCACCGGCCTTGTCGTTGGTTCCACTGGCACGCGAGCCACCGAAAGGTTGCTGCCCGACTACCGCTCCCGTAGGCTTGTCATTGATATAGAAGTTACCTGCTGCATGTTGCAAGAGAGCAAGCGCCTCTTCCGTGGCATAGCGATCGTAGGAGAAGATAGAGCCGGTAAGTCCGTAGGGGGATGTTTTATCGACCAAACGAAGTGTATCGGTGTAGTCACTATCCTCATATACAAATACACTTAGCACAGGCCCAAACAGCTCATCGCACATGGTTTCATAATCCGGTTTGTTCACTACAATCACCGTAGGCTCCACAAAGTAGCCTACCGACTTATCGCAATTTCCTCCGATAAGGATCTCGGCATCGGCGCTTTGCTTTGCTCGATTGATGTAGGCAGCTAGATTATCGAAAGAGGCTTCATCAATTACGGCATTTACAAAATTGGAGAAGTCACACACATCACCCATCTTAATGGTCTTGATCATGTCGCACATCACCTCCTTTACCTTAGACCACAGACTCCTCGGTATATAAGCACGGCTTGCGGCTGAGCACTTCTGTCCCTGATACTCAAAGGCGCCTCTAACCAAAGCACAAGCGACTTCTTCGGGACAAGCTGAAGGATGCACCATTACAAAGTTCTTTCCCCCGGTTTCGCCCACAATACGTGGATAAGTATGATAGTGATCAATATTACCGGCGATGCTTTTCCAAATACTATTGAAGGTAGCCGTAGAGCCGGTAAAGTGGAAGCCGGCCAAGTCCGGAGCCGCTGTGGTGATCCTACCAATAAGAGCGCCCTGCCCGGGTAGGAAGTTAACTACCCCATCAGGAAGACCGGCCTCCTTGTAAATCTTCATCAGTAACCAATTACTTAGCAGGGAGGTGGTAGAGGGTTTCCATACGGTTACATTCCCCATCATAGCGGGAGCTAAGTTGAGGTTGGAAGCAATACTGGTAAAGTTGAAAGGCGTAACGGCCAATACAAAGCCCTCCAGAGAACGATACTCCATTCGGTTAAGCATGGTCAGGTCACTCACGGGCTGATCGCTGTAAATTTTTCCTGCATAATAGGTGCTGAAAGTAAGGAAATCGATTAGCTCACAGGGAGCATCTATCTCTGCCTGCATGGGATTCTTACTTTGCCCAAGCATAAGCGCAGCAGCCAGTTGGTAGCGATACTTAGTAGCGATAAGGCGTGCGATACGCATCATCACGGAAGCACGCTCCGTCCAAGGGAGATTGCTCCAGTCGTGATGCGCTTTACGTGCTGCCTCAAGGGCTAAAGTCACTTCCTTCTCCCCTACTTTATGGTAGTTAGCCAACACATGGTGGTGGTCATGCGGCATCACTACAGTACCCATGTTACCGGTGGAGATCTCCTTTCCGCCTATAATAGGCATTATCTCTTGCTTTTGAGAGGCCAATTCAGCGAGTGCCTCTTGCAATTTCTTACGTTCAGGAGTACCCGGTGCATAGCTATAGACCGGCTCATTGTGGGGTTTTTCAAATAGATATACGGAGTTATTCATACTATATTTCTTTTTCTTATTTCAAACAAATATTTCAGCAATCATACAGCGCGCACTGCCGCCGCCGATCGTCTCAATGGTATGTAGATTGGGCGCAATAATTCTGCCCTTGGAGAGAATAAAGCTTTTCTGCTCATCGGTAAGGCTCTGCTCAGCACTTTGTGACATGACCATGAGCCGCTCACCGGATTGATTGACAAGCTCTATCATATTGCCGGCAAAGTGATTCATTTGCTCCACTGATATAGGGAGCAGATCGTGACCGGTTGCCGCAAGGGCGGCACTTACTCTTTCACGCTCTTCTGCGTTGCGTATGCTCTCCATACAGACCACCGCATAATCTCGGGCTACACTCATCATTACGTTGGTATGGTAAATCGGGCTTCCCTCGTTGTCGGAGGCATGAAAGAACACCGTTTGGTATTCCATTTCGTCACAAAACTCCTCTAATACGGGAGCCGCAGAGCGCTCGGATGCACAGCAGTAGACTACTCTATTTACTCGATCTAAGCACATACTGCCTGTTCCCTCAAGGAAAAGATGCTCTTTTTCAAAGCCACTAAGATTAAAGATCTTAGTGATACCCGGCATCATGCCGATCGTAAGCAATATTTGCTGCTTACGCTCTAACTGTCTATTGGGTGCAAACATGGGGTACAATACCAACTCACCAGTTACGTGGGTGGAGAACCAATTGTTTGGAAAGACCGCATCGGGGGTGGGTGGCTCATTGTTGTCCTGTACCACAATTACCTCCACACCGGCATTACGGAGCAGAGATACATAAGCATCAAACTCCTCTTGCGCTTTGTGCGTAAGGTCATCGGGAGAGAGCGGGCGTTGCTGGAAATGGTTATTAGAGGCGGTATCTTCGTTAAAGCCGAAGAATGCCGGGCGCACCATAAGCACCCGGCCTGTATTCTGACGTCTCTGTATCATACGATTCTACTCAAGCGATAGTAAAGTACTCTTGATAATATCGAGAGCCTCATACAGCTCAGTCTCCGTAATAACGAGAGGGGGAGCCAAACGAATAATATGGCGATGGGTCGGCTTTGCCAGGAGGCCGTTTTCCGCCATTGCCTCACACACATCCCATGCCTCTTTGCCATTATGAGGTTTAATAACAATGGCATTGAGTAATCCCTTTCCTCGTACCAACTCAATGAAAGGAGTTTGGAATTCCTCCAATTCCTTTCTGAAGATTACACCCAACTTTTCCGCATGCTCAGCCAAATGCTCATCCTCAACTACCTGAAGAGCAGCCATCGACACCTTTGCAGCTAATGGGAAGCCGCCATAAGTAGAGCCATGCTCTCCCGGTGCAATCGTAAGCATAATCTCGTCATCAGCCAGTACACAGCTCACGGGCAGTACACCGCCTGAGATAGCTTTTCCGAGAATTACTATATCGGGGCGCACATTTTCATGGTCACAAGCCAAACGACGTCCGGTACGCGCTATACCGGTCTGCACTTCATCGGCAATGAAAAGCGCATGATGCTTATGGCATAAGTCGTAGCAGCGCTTCAGATAGCCTTCATCGGGGACTTTTACCCCTGCTTCGCCCTGTATGGGCTCAGCAATGAAGCCGGCTACGCGGTCCCCCTTTTCTTCAAGTACTTTTTCAAGGGCAGACACATCGTTATAGGGGATTTTTACAAACCCCGGTGTGAAAGGCCCGTAGTCCGTATAGCTATCCGGATCGCTACTCATCGATACGATACTAATGGTACGCCCGTGGAAGTTGCCTTCGCATACTACTATGATAGATTCATTTTCCGGAATTCCCTTCACTCGGTACCCCCAGCGACGGGCAAGCTTTAGCCCTGTTTCTACTGCTTCGGCGCCTGTATTCATGGGAAGAAGTTTGTCATAACCAAAGTAACAGTGCATGAATTCTTCCCACTCACCTAAAGCATCGTTGTAGAAAGCTCGAGAGGTGAGGCAAATCCTATCTGCCTGATCTTTGAGTGCTTGAACAATCTTGGGATGGCAATGCCCCTGATTAACGGCGCTATAAGAAGAAAGGAAATCAAAATACTCTTTCCCATCTACATCCCATACCTTAGCTCCCCTTCCTTTACTGAGAACGACCTGCAGCGGATGGTAATTATGCGCACCGTAGCGAGCTTCTAAATCTATGTAGTGCTGTGCATTCTTACTAACTTTCATAGGCTTATTCTATTTATAATTTGTACTCAAATACTCTGTCACATGGGACATACGAGGATAACTTATTTAACCTTAACGACGCCTTTTAATAAACAAAAGATACGAAAAGACATTTACCTCACCACCAAAAGTAACAAATTAATAGAATATAGACAATACATAGCACACAACTGTATAGATAACAAAAAAAAAAGAAAGAGCCTTCCCACGTATGTGGGAAGGCTCTTTTATAGAGCTATGATAAAGCTCTTGTGCTTAGCGACGAAGACCCAACTTAGCAATCAAGTCGCGGTAACGCTGGATGTCTTGCTTAGCTACATAATCAAGGAGTCTACGACGCTTACCTACCAACATCTTAAGGCTACGAGCGGTAGCATAGTCCTTGGGGTTTTGCTTAAGGTGCTCTGTAAGATGATCAATGCGATAGCTAAATAGAGCTATTTGACTCTCTGCACTACCCGTATCCTCCGGATTGGCACCATACTTAGCAAAGATTTCCTTTTTCTTTTCAGAATCTAAATACATGTTCTTTTATTATTACTTAATCAAACTACTGTACTGCTACAGCTATTACTGCTGGCAGACTGGCTGCAAAGGTAATAAAAAATCTTCATTTATACGCTTCATCTTCATCAAAGGGCACTTTGCCGATGCGCTCAGAGAGGGTTGTTTTTCTCACTGACGAGAAGGCGCTGAGGCAGCAATAGCATGAAGCGTATCCAATGCGTCGGATACCCCCATTACTTTTTCTATTCGAAGCAAGCGATTTCCCCGCCTATTTTCTTCCAAGTGGCACCGCTCGGTATGTATAGTGGCGTAGGTAATCACTCGATCAAAGTTTTGCGAACTGTAGTAAGCGCTCTCCTTGTCATCCGGTAAGAAGAGACGTAGCATTCCTTCTCTTAGCACTACCCTGCTGAAACCTAATGACCGGGCTATAGTACGTACACGAGGAACCGCTATTAACTGATTAGCACTTTGCGGAAGGGGTCCGAAGCGATCGCGAAGTTCACGCTTAAACTGCTCTATTTCTTCTTTCTCATTCAAGGTGTCTAAACGGCGATACAGCTCAATTCGCTCGCCATCATCAGGGACATACTCAGGGGGAAAAGAGAGCAATAAGTCGCTTTCAAAGAGCGTTTCATCCCCTTCATTTACAGCTTTGTCCACCTCATCCTTAAATAAATCCGGAAATTCTTCTACCTTAACCTCGCGTACCGCTTCATCAAAGAGCATGTGGTACGCATCAAAGCCCAAATCGGCTATAAAGCCACTCTGCTCGCTTCCAAAAATATTTCCTGCCCCACGTATATCCAGATCTTGCAGTGCGATACGCATACCACTCCCCAAATCCGAATAGGTCTCTATCGCCTTAATACGTCGCCTCGCCACACTGCTTAGCATCTCAGGCGGAGGCGTTATCAAGTAACAAAAGGCTTTCTTATTACTACGTCCCACACGTCCGCGCAATTGATGCAGATCGCTCAATCCATAACGCTCTGCTCCATCAATAAAAATGGTATTGGCATTCGGTACATCGATACCATTTTCTATAATCGTTGTAGCGACCAATACATCATATTCATGGCGTGAGAAGTCTAAGATTAATTTCTCTAAGTCTGCTTGATTAATCTGTCCATGTCCTACAGCAATGCGAGCATCCGGCACTGCCTCCTTGATCTGCCGTGCTACCTCCTCAATATCCCCTATTCGGTTATGTACAAAATAGACCTGCCCGTTGCGACTCAACTCATAGTTGATAGCCTCCTTAATCTGAGGAATGGAAAAACGCACCCGCTCAGTAGTCACCGGATAACGATTGCGCGGAGGGGTCATTATATTAGAAAGGTCACGCGTACCCATCAGTGAGAATTGCAGTGTACGGGGTATCGGTGTGGCACTCATGGTAAGCGTATCCACATTGACCTGAAGCTTCCTCAATTTCTCTTTTACTGCGACTCCAAACTTTTGTTCCTCGTCTATAATCAATAAGCCAAGATCCTTAAAAACGACCTCTTTACCAACGAGACGATGCGTTCCAATAATAATATCAACACGCCCCGCCTTAAGATCCTCCAAAATAGCCTTTGACTCTTTAGTACCCTTAGCTCGAGAATAGTAAGCCACATTTACCGGAAAATCTTTGAACCGCTCCGCAAAAGTACGATAATGCTGATAGGCTAAAATAGTAGTGGGTACCAATACAGCAACCTGTTTGCTATCTGCCACCGCCTTGAAAGCTGCCCGCATCGCCACTTCCGTCTTACCAAAGCCCACATCTCCACAAATCAGACGATCCATAGGGCGTGCGCTCTCCATATCAGCCCGCACAGCCTCCATAGCTGCAAGCTGATCGGGAGTTTCTTCATAAATAAAAGAGGCTTCTAATTCATGCTGCAGGTAACTATCCGGACTAAATGCAAAGCCTTCAGACTCTTTACGCGCTGCATACAGTTTGATCAAGTCGCGCGCTATGTCTTTTACTTTTTTCTTGGTACGATCCTTCAGACGCTGCCAAGCCCCTCCGCCTAAACGGCTCAACTCCGGCGGTACATCCTCTTTACCTCTATACTTCGATAGCTTATGCAGGCTGTGCAGATTGACGTATATATAGTCGTTATCCCGGTAGATTATCTTAATCACCTCCTGCTCCACATCACCGGTTTTAGTTTTGAATAGACCGGCAAACTGCCCTATTCCGTGATCATAGTGCACTATATAATCACCCGGTGCAAAGCGTTGTAGCTCCTCCAAAGTAAGGGCAACCTTATTCCCTCGGATCTTCTCGGCATGTATATTGTACTTATGATAGCGCTCGAAAAGCTGATGGTCTGTAATGAATACTAAACCGGATTCACTATCCTCAAATCCCTCATGCAGTGTGATGGGAAGCACCCCCGGCACATACTCAGGACCTCCGATATCCATTACTATTTCCTTCAGGCGCTCAGCCTGCGAAGCACTCTCCGTAAGGAAGAAAACTTTTCGTCCCTCTTCATAATACGTCTTTAACGCCTTTACAAAAAGGTCAAAATTCTTATTGTAAGCCGGCTGTGGTTTAGTAAAGAAGCTTATGCAGGTACCCCCTTTATCACTACTTGCTGAGAGCAGTTGCCAACAAGCTGCTGCATCGCCAACCACAGTTTCTGCAGGAAGAAGCAGCCTCTGCATCTCTGCATTGGAAGAAAAGCCCTCGCCCTCTACAATAACTGCCTCCTCAGCGTTCAGCTGTCTAAGCTGCCCTACAGAAAGCTCCCTATCCCTAAAATAAAGCAAGTATTCCGCTGCCAAACGATGTAAAAGAGAATGTTCGTCAGAGGGGGTCCGATTACTTTTTCCGGCTATAACTGCCTCGTCTACGCTACCGAGTGAGAGCTGATCCCGTACAGCAAAACGACGTACACTCTCTATTACTTCTCCAAAGAGATCAATACGTATGGGCTCTTCCCCACCGTAACCAAAAATATCTATTATACTCCCCCTAAAAGCCGCCTCGCCCGGAGAGTACACATAATCAACTATTGTAAAGCCCTCTGCTACTAACCATTTGCGGAGCGACTGTGTATCCAACTGCTCCCCTTTTCGCACGGTAAGTAATTGTTGCTGAAAAGAAGTAACATCCGGTAATCGCTCTGCCAATGCAGCTCCATAGGTTACAATATGAGGTTTCTTACCGGTAGACAATTGAGCAAGAAGCTCAGTACGCATTACCTCATTTGCCTCGTCTGTATGCCCATATTTAATATGACGCCGATAGGCAGATGGGAAGAAATAGAGCGACTCCGTACCAAGGATCTGCGACAGGTCTGAGTATAGATAGCCTGCATGCTCCTCGTCCTCCGCCACTGCAATAATGGGCATCGCTTGAGATAGCATAGCCAGTAGGACCGCATCGCTACTTCCCGTCAGTCCTGTGGCGCTGCAGGAAAAAGGCGCTTTGTGCTCTTCCTTCAGCTTCTTTAAAAGCCTAATCTTAGGATGCTGTGCTGCAAAAGCGAAGAGCTGATTGATCTCTTCTTCTTTTATTTGGGGAGCAAGAGGATTCATGCTGCTAAATTATAGGAGAAGGAATAGGCAGAGTTGCTCTGTACACCAAACAGGCGTTCTATCCACTTTTCCTTACAAACTAAATCAATAACTAAATTAATCTCGGAGAGGAGGAATTTCTCCCTGTGCTATCTTATTCGGACTGATCTCTGTAGTACACCCGTAGGACAAAAGTTTGTCTACAATAGTGCGATCATTTCTAAGACGGGGTATCTTAATCTGTCCGCCTAATCGACTTGTATCACTCAAATAGCGCTCGAATAGTCCCGTATCGGCAACATGGAGCTTAAGTGGAAGTAACGTCATATCGTCGTAACGCTTAGCATCGTAATCACTATTCAGCTTACGAAGCTCCTCATCTAAAAGCTGAGCAAAGTAGGCTAAATTATCCGGTTGTACGGAGAATTCCACCACCCACTCATGTCTACCCTTTCCCTGCTGAGGCAAAAAGCATGGAGCTGCTGTATATTCCTTCACCAATGCGCCACACTCCTTAGCAACCACCTCTATAGCCTTGTCTGTATTGAATACCATGAGCTCCTCACCAAAGGCATTGATATAGGCAGAGGTACGACCCGCAATGATTATTTTATAAGGATTCGTAGAGGTAAAGCGCACCGTATCGCCGATCATATATCGATAAAGCCCTCCCAGCGTACTAATCAGCATGGCATACGTTTTACCTGTTTCTACTGCTTGCAGCGGAATAGCCTCAAAATTTCCCTTATCAAGGCTATCCAAAGGGATAAACTCATAGAAAACCCCATAATCGAGCATAAGCAAAAGCGCGGGATCTGAGGGGTCGTCCTGTATACCAAAGAAGCCCTCCGAAGCATTGTACGTCTCTCTATATTGCATTCGATTTGAAGGGATCAAGCGCCTATACTCTTCCCTATAGGGCGCAAAACTGATTCCCCCGTGGAAGAAGACCTCCAAATTAGGCCATATTTCCGAGAGCGTCTCTTTACCGGTGGCTTCAAGGAGTCGCTTTATAAGCACAAGCATCCAAGAGGGCACTCCGGATAGACTGCCTACATTGGCATCCTTCACCTCATGTATTATAGCCTCTATTTTGCTATTCCACTCGGTCATTTGTAGTGTGCTGCGTTTAGGAACACGAGAAAGATTGCCCAATAGCGGCATTTTCTCAACGAGGATAGAGCTTAAGTCACCAACCTGGACCTTAGAAGTCAAAGCGACAGGCTTTTGGCTACCGCCTAATACCAGCCCCTTTGTTCTAAAAAAACGACTATCAGGACGAGTCGACAAGTATAGCCAAAGTGTATCAGAGGCTCCTCGGAAGTGGCACTTATTAAGATGCAAGGAATTGACCGGTATATATTTACTGCGTCCTCCTGAGGTTCCACTTGACACGGCAAAGCGCAAGCAACTGCCCGGCACCAACTCATTCTCTTGTCCTCGGGTCATTTCCTCTACGTGTTTGCGAATATCTTCATAGGCAACAATGGGCACCTGACGCTGCCACTCCGTATAGCCGGCACACTCCGGAAGTGCAAACTGCTCTCCGTAACGCGTGCGATTAAAGCGTCCGATCAGTCTATTCAACTGCTCAGCCTGTATTGATTCCGCCTTTGTGGCATATTTTTCAATCGCTCTCAAGCGATAGCTCATTGCCTGATAAATGGTTTGGGTAATACGATCCATGTTCTATTACGCACTATTTCTTCATATCACTACACTCGTAAGCCCCTATAAGAGCCATATGAGAAAAAGGATATATTTCGCCCCGATAGAGCAAAATGGTATAACTATTTTGTGTTTGGTAATGATTGCCTTCTGTAAAACGGGTAGTTAGTGCCCCATGCTCACCTGCAGAGGCATAAAGGAAGGAGTAGTAACCTGCTTTGAGTAGTAAGGTAGCTTCATAGCATCCCCGCTCAGTGCTATACTGAAGTACTCGCTCCTCATTAGGAAGTGCTTCAAAAGCTTCGCCTACAAGAAGTACATTATCCTTCAATCGCTCAGAGGAAAAGCGAAAGTCCACCTCATAATAATCCGCTGTTAGATCTGCTTCATAAGAAGCTCGGGGAGCGCGTACTACAAAAAGCCCATCAGCATCTTTTTCCACTATATAAGACAGGGCACTTCTATTGTGCTGAGGATAGAGTATAGCCTGCTCAGGCACACCTGGTAGAAGTGACTGCACGCCCATATTGCTATGCTCTTTTGAGAGCATCTCAAATGAATGATACTCATTGCCGGCTTCAAAGACAGCCGCCTCGTTTCGCTCAAAAAAAAGTTCTTCCGGAGAAAAGAAGGAGGGAGTTTCCAGCACTTGTACATTGTCGCGACGTCCGTTCTGTCCCACTACAAGCTTATAGGGGCCATTCTCAAGCAATGCTTGGCTTTCGTCAAAATATACTTTACTCTCCACCGCTTGGTAAGAGGAGTAATTGCCTTTGGGGGTATAAGGAGTCACTCGGGCTGATAGTGCGCAATGATTCTTAAGAAGCGCAAATCCCACTTCAGCAATAGGGGTTGACGGATCGCTTCGCAAATGAAGGCGTAGCAACCAATTGCCCGGAAGAATAGGCCTTGTCTCTGAAAAGGCATCTATACAGAGCGAATAATGACGATACAGCACCTGAGTCATTACAGAAGGTTGTGAAGCCGCCAAAAGTCCCTCAGCAAAGCCTACTACTGCTAATCCATGCGGCACTGATACAGGGTGCCAAGACTCATCACAATAGGAAAGTGTATAGCCTATCTCCTCCGGCATAGCATCCAACAAATCAAATGAAATGAGCAACTTTTCCCCTTTTGTAGGTGAATAATAGGGGAAGGGCCTATGAAGTGTACCATTCTCACCTTCTACGGACACAGATAAAGTAGCCATTCGAGCATCTAACATGCGAATGGGGAAGAAGTCACCTGCACGCATATCGAGACGCAGCGCGAAAAGCAACACCACGAATAGAGAAAGTATAAATGAAGCTTCCCTAATACGCATCATCTCATATTTCTTTTGTGTTCCTTCGCTTCCGATGGCTCATAAGCACCCCAGGCAGCAGAGGCTGTACGAGGCACGCCGAAGCGGTCATGCAAAGGGGTTTGGTCAGTAGTTGGACGTGCTACAAATGGAGCTTTGGGCAAAGGACGATAATCATAAATGAAGTCATATTCGTTTTTTTCTAAGTCACGTCCAACGTGTGTATAAGTAGAGTCTGCCGCCAACTTTGCTTCTATAGATCCCTCTCCGAGTCCTTTAGCGCGTATATAGCACTGATTAAATCGCATTAAACTGGCTTCATCACAATGCACCTCGTTCGCCATAGAGCCATCTACGACTGAAGCCTCTGCATGAAGTTCGCTTTCCTTACCGGTTGAGTCAGCCACTATACTGACAGCCTCTCCTTGGCGAAGGTCAAAGGGATACCAATTACAGATCGTTGTATAGCACATATTACACGAAGCCCCCTCCAATCGAAGGGAATGACTCAGTGTATTTGAGAGTTCACAATTGACCAAAGCCACCTTTCCTCCACGCACAACAGAGACTGCACCCCCTTTCATATTGGTTATTTGACACCCTTCAAGGCGTATTGTGGCCCCTTCTACTATAATGCCTCCTCTCCCATTGCGAACAATTGTATTTTGCATGAGATTATTCCTGCTTGAAGGGTAAAAGCGAAGTGCCTCCCATTGACCGGGAATAAGGCGATAATTCACATCTTTTACAAGATTATCCCTTCTCACCCCTTCAATCATTATAGGATTTCCCGGAGTACCCAGAGCCTCTATGCATCCGTGTACCTCAATGTGAGCACTATTAGCCATCAAAATGTGTGTACCGGCAGCCATACGAAGAGTGACTCCTTCCTTCACCACTAAGCTATCACGCAAGTAGAGGGGGCGTCCTCCTGTGAAAAGTGTATCTCGCTCAATTTGCAGCGCAGTAGCATGATCCGTGTTCATTCGCCATGCCTCAATGCGAATGGTATCTACAAGACTACCACTTTGGAAACGGAGCGTCGCTATTTCTTCTTCGGGCAAATCAGAAGCCCCTTCGGGGAAAGTTGCCTCTACAAATACAAATATGCTGTCCTTCGCCGGTATCAGTATATCACTAAATTGCGCACCGGCCCTACCATCCACATTAGCTCTAAAGAAATTGGACGACTGCACTAAAGCAACATGCTCCAAAAGCATCTGCTCGGAAGAGGTATTATACACTATCAACCTTGATGTTGAGGAAGATATACGTGTGTAAAGAGTATCCAACCGGAGGGTATCAACCGAGAAACTCAAATGATGAGCACCCGTAACGATACGCTCTTGCGCACAGCCTAAGAGCCCAAGAAGAGCGAGCCCGCAAAGGAATAACGAGAGAACAGCTTGCTTCATCTATATTTTAAGGCCTTACAACGAAGGGAACGCCTTCTCCATTACGGAAGAAAAAGCCCTCCATAGCGTTGCACAGCTCTCGTGCCATTCCAACCCTTGCATCGTAGGTTTGCGTACCCACATGCGGAGTCATTACTACATTATCTAAATCGTATAGTCGCTTGTCGGGTCGATCATTATCCTCAAAAACATCCAGTGCCGCTCCGGCTATTACGCTCTTCTGAAGAGCCTCTACCAAAGCATTTTCATCGACCACAGCACCACGTGCAGTATTGATCAGAATAGCCTCCGGCTTCATCATGCGTAGCCTCTGTGCATCTACAAAATGATGCGAATCCTTATTATATGGCATGTGCAGCGACAGAATGTCGCTTTCACTAAATAGCTCCTCTATCGTCGCATAACGCACCCCCAAGGTCTGCTCCTCGGCAGTGTCCAAGCGGTGTCTTTTATAATAGAGAATGTGCATACCAAAGGCCTGAGCACGCATAGCCACTGCCCTTCCAATATTGCCAAAACCGGCTATTCCAAGCGTTTTGCCAAATACATCCACACCCATACGATCCAATCGGCTGAGTCGCAAATTACTTTGCTCCTTTCTCAACAAACGATCCAACTCGGCTAGTCGACGCGTAGCACTCAGCATAAGCGCAAAAGCAAGCTCTGCCGTAGGCGCAATTACGGCTTGAGGGGTATTGGTTACAGCTATCCCTTTTGTGCGAGCATACTCAATATCTATGTTATTAAATCCGACCGCATAGTTAGAAATCAAACGAAGATTTCTACCGGCATCTATTATCTCTCTATCAATAGGGATATCGAAAACGCTACAGAGTGCATCAACCTCTCCGATGCGATCTATGATCTCCGCTTTGGTAAAATCTCTTCCCTTCGGCGGACGAATTATCTCAAAGTGTTTCTCTAACATTTGATACAGCTCGTCTACTGTATCCAAGCAAACTAATACAAGAGGCTTTTTCTTATCCATCTTTCCTTCCTTTCAAAAAAAATCAGCTACTGGCGGCATATAGCACAAAGATAGGAAAACAGGCCGTAATGGAGTACTAAAGCAAAACTAAAAATACACCTATAGCCTTAGAAAACATCAATACGACACGCTTCCAACCTATTAAAGTAACTAGTGAATATCAACTAAATAGCCTACAAATAGGCTATCTTCATTCTCAAGGTCTAGAAGTAGAATAAGCATTTCCTTACCTCTCACACCACCGTACGTGCCGTTTGGCATACGGTGGTTTAATCCGCGTTCAAATAGTCTCTAATCATGTTCGATTAGTTTCATCTTCCGTCTTTCTTAATTTCCGCTTCCAATGATTGTGTGCTTAGCTCTATGGGGTAGATCGCATTGACGTTTTGACCGTTGCCACTCGTCAGCAAAGACACCGGAACATACATTCTTGCTTGTCGTTGCGAATTATTCGGTCCTTCACCTTGTTCTGCGCGAGAACGGCTACTTCGACCTCTGCTGACTCCTCGACATTTGCTGTTACTATACTTAAGGACTTGCCAAGGCCTCACAGGTGGGACATACTTTTTTCATCGTTTACCTGCCTAATCTACGTATCAAGGTTAGGGTTGCCTTTTTGAGCTTCACTGCCGTTTGCCAGCTTGTCCGCTTGATACGCCTTAGTAGTAGGGTTCGAGGCGTCATGCCACGCATTTGCTATTGCTTCTTCTCTCACAAGGGTCACCCCTTGAAACATGCAAGCCGCTATGGGGTTCGTTGGCAACTACGCCCCGAGTAGACTTTCACCACAGATGTATAACATGCCTGTCATACAAATGAAGGGGCTATACCGCAGCGTCGCGATACAGCCCCTTGAGTTAGGTCGTTTGGAC
>ERZ1673752.583-NODE-583-length-61726-cov-10.076130_pt1 | contig 61726 bp, 56 predicted proteins | sample MGYA00580195_ERZ1673752 | MGnify/ENA primary metagenome ERZ1673752 (study PRJEB41218, sample SAMN15661744) | gut metagenome | host: Homo sapiens | place: Canada: London | collected 2015-08-20/2019-03-30 | study: EMG produced TPA metagenomics assembly of...
CTTTTTACCCAATGCCCACACACTCCAGACATAATTTGATTGCTTTGCTCAGCACCGTCGCCGCCTCGCCCCGCCATACGCCAAAGCACAGCATGGCGACTCCGGCGAGCAGAAGCGTGATCTGCGCCGCCGCCTTCTTTCCGTGACTCAAATTTCATCACCCCTTCTGTTTTGTGCTTCCATCATAGCACGGGAGAGTTAAAGTCCCTGTTAAGAACAGAAACTTAACACAAACCTTATCTATTTTTGCTATAATGAAAGCAACACAAAAATAGAGAAATAAAAAGGAGGACCTTCATGCATCTTTTGGTCATTGAAGACGAACGCGCTCTGTGCGAGACCATCGTCCGCAGCCTGCGGCGTTTGGCATACAGTGTAGACTGCTGCTACGACGGTGAGAAGGCGCTGGAGCTTCTTGGCGTGGAGCGCTACGATCTGGTGCTTCTGGATCTGAACCTGCCGGGCAAGGACGGCATGACGGTGCTGCGCACCCTGCGGCAGACAGACCGGGAGACGAGAGTCCTGATTCTCTCCGCCCGCAGCGAGGTGGAGGACAAGGTGGAGGGACTGGACGCGGGTGCCAATGACTATCTGGCGAAGCCCTTCCACTTGGCTGAGCTGGAAGCCCGTATCCGCAGTCTGACCCTGCGGCAGTTCACGCAGCAGGACGTGCTGCTGACCTGCAGGGATTTAGCCTTCGACACGCGCTCCCGCACCGCTTCTGTCAATGGTCAGGCCCTGACGCTGACCCGCAAGGAGACGGGGATATTGGAATATTTAATGGTACATCAGGGCCGGCCGGTGAGTCAGGAGGAGCTGATGGATCATGTCTGGGACAACAGCGTGGACAGCTTCAGCAATTCCATCCGGGTCCACATCTCCGCCCTGCGCAAAAAGCTGCGCGCCGCACTGGGCTATGACCCCATCCGCAACCGCATCGGCGAAGGCTATCTGATGGGAGGAAATGAAGAATGAAGCGGCTTTCTTTACAGTGGCGCATTACGCTGATGACCGTTCTGCTCATCGGCGTCACCTGCGTCGCCATGAACCTGCTGCTCTGTTCCTCCGGTGTGTACTATATGGACACGATTGCGAACACGTTTCAGGGGGACACTGTTCTTATCGATGGTGAAAGCGAAGTGAGCTTTGACCCGCAACTCGTAGCACCTGACGAGGATTTGACAATCATTGTCGATGGGGCGCAAGGACGCTTTCGCACGACCAACTGGTATATCACTGTAGCGGTGACACTGCTCAGCGGCATTCTTGCCTACTTCGTCAGTGGACGTGCGCTCAAGCCCCTGCGAAGCTTTGCTTCGCAGGTGGAAAAGGTGCAGCTGAACAATCTGGCGGATATGAAGATCGACGAAGATGTGCTTCCGGAGTTTAAGCAGCTCAGCCACTCCTTCAACCAGATGCTGGAACGGCTGAACAACGCCTTTGCCGCCCAGCGGCAGTTCACTGGCAACGCTGCCCACGAGCTGCGCACGCCGCTTGCGCTGATGCAGGCGCAGCTGGAACTGTTCTCCGCAGAGCACCCCGACATACTGCCGGAAACAGCAGCATTTCTTTCTTTGTTGCGGGAGCAGACGGAGCGGCTGACTCAGATGACAAAAACACTGCTGGAAATGAGCAACCTGCAGCAGGTGGCGCGGAACGAACGGATTCAGCTTGCGCCCATGGTCGAGGAGATCTTCACAGACCTCGCGCCGCTGACAGATAAGCGCAGCATCACGCTGACGGCGGATGGCGACGGCGTCATGACCGGCAGCGACGCGCTGATCTACCGGCTGATCTTCAACCTGACGGAAAACGCCGTCAAATACAATCGCCCAGGCGGCTCGGTGCGGGTCTGCGTCACACAGGAGCCGGAAAAGCTCCGGATCCGTGTCTCCGACACCGGCTGCGGCATCCCGGAGGAGTATCAGCAGAGCATTTTCCAGCCATTCTTCCGCGTGGACAAGTCCCGCAGCCGGGAGTACGGCGGCGCTGGTTTGGGGCTTTCTTTGGCGTGGGAGATCGCAAATCTTCACGGCGGCTCCGTTTGGGTGGAGAAAAGCTCGGAGAAGGGCACCACCATTGCGGTGGATCTGCCGGTGCAATAAATTGTGTACGAACCTCCGATGCACTGCCTGTATGGGCGGGATCTAAAGCATTCTATAAAATACCGGGATGGTTTTCGTCTTCTTTCCTGATTCCAATCCCCTGCAAACGAAGAGCCTATGTTGGCGCCTAACCTTGGTGCCAACATAGGTTCTTTTCTTTCCATGTCTCTATACAAAAGCTTGCCGGAGCAGCTCTATTTCCCGGCACAGTGCAACCGCTCTTCTTTTTTATCGTCTATATTGACAGATAACAAGAAAGGAGGGTCTGGTTATGAAGAGGATCGTATCAGGGCTGCTGCTTTTGGCCCTGCTGAGCGGCTGCACATCGGCAGCCATGCAGAAAACGCCGGAGGACTCCGGCAGGGATGCGCCGTTGACTGTCGTACAGGAAAGCATGCCGGAGGATTTTGCAGTCCGGTTCACATGGTGGTATGATACCGACCGAAAGAGTATCATGGACACGCAGGAGGGTCTACTGCAAAGAGATCTTGTCACCGAGGGAACCGCCTCTGTGGAGTTTCGACCGGATACAGCGTTTTTGCAGGAGCTGTATGCGCTTGTTTGTGAGGATGGATTCCTGGATATTCGGCGGCCAATGATCTCGCAGGAGCTGACAACAGATGATACGTTGGTCGCGGTGATGCCAAATTGCTGGTATGAGATCCGTGTCACAAAGAATGCGGAGCAGTACCTGATCTGCGGCGATATGACTGCGGCAGCTTATACACAGACAGATGCGGACGCTGCCTGCTTTATGAAGACGGTGGAAGCCCTGCTGGGGCTGGTAAAAGGAACTTCTGCGTGGGCGTCTCTGCCGGAACCAAACGCAGCTTATGCGTGATCGCCGCCATGGCATCTTTCTGTTCTTTTCTGCGGTTCAAACTCCCGCGCAAGCTACACCGGCCTGCGCGGGAAATTTTATCAGGTCATCACTTCTGCTCCTGAATATAGAGGTTTACGCGGCTCTGGATGAGACGGCTGGCTTCCTCGACGCTTCTGTCACCGGCAAGATAGCCTGCGGCTTCCTCGGTAATGATGCTCAGGACGCTCTGGTCGTAGTCTAAAAAGTTGGTCGTAGACTCGATCAGCTCCATGACGGTGTCGTACTGCTCCTGCGTGACAGCATAGAGCTCGATCATTGGCTCGTCGCCATAGCTCATGCCACCGGAGGAAATGGGGATCGGATCACCATTCCCGTCAAGCACCTGGCTGCCATTGGCGTCGGTCTGATATTCCTGCGTCATAGCTTTCCCGGCCATGGCGTCAAAGGCAGACCTCAAGATTGGGAAATTCCAGAGGTTTTTCTGGTATTCCTCAGAGAGCGCCGAACGGATAAACGCCCAGGCGCCTGCTTTATCCTTGCAGGCCGTGGTGATGCAGAGCGTTACGCTGGCAGTAAAGGCGCTGCCGCTGGAGCCATCTTCCCGCGGGAAACCAACAAACCGGATATCGTGATCGAGCGCGGCAAAGGTATAGTAGATGTTGTCAAAGTCGTTGAGGTTCATAGGATACAGCAGCTGTTTGCCGCTTTTCATGCGGGTAAAGTCGCTTTCATATTCTTCGTCGCTCTGCCAGCTGAACTCTGCCGGGAGCGGCTTGACGAACTCCAGAAGGGCGCGGAACTCGTCAGAATCGAAATTGCAGGTGCCATTCTGCCAGTCCATGAAGTCCTTCGCGTTCATGGCGACGCAATACATGAGCATCTCCAACTGGGTGTAATACTGGTTGAATACCATCGCGTCTTCGGGCAGCTTGCTAAGCGCGTTCTTGACGTCAGCCAGCGTCCATGTCGTGTAATCACCGACGATCCTGCCGAGGCCGACTGCCGTGGTGATGCCAAAATTGATGGGCAGCTGATAGAGCTTTCCATCCACCTGCGCGGCCTCGACCGGGCGGGTCATGAGTTTGTCGCGCGAATAGCCGGGGTCGGCGTCAAGATACGGCCAGAGGTTCTCCAACATGCCCCTGGCGGCATACTGCCGGATCGGCAGCATCATATTGCCAACGATCAGATCCGGTATCTTGCCGGCGAGAACTTCGGTATTGAACACGGTAAGGCCGGCATAGTAATCCTCGCCGTCTGCATACTCCGCATAATCCCTGACCACGATGCGGCAGTCGGTGCTGGTCTGGTTGAACTTGACGATCTGGCTGCGGAGGTTATAATCAAGGCTGAAGCAGGCCAGCGTCAGCTCTGTTTTCTGCTGCACATCGGCAGCATCCATGCGGCTCAGCACCAGGATCCGCTGCCGCTCCCGCGTTCCGTCATAGCTGTGCCCAAGGGTCACAGTGGCAATGCGACCGTCAGCCAGGAAGTCGAGGCGATTGTAACTGATGGTATTGCTGTCCACATCACATGCCAGCCAGTCGACGACCTTTTCCACCTCGCCGGTGTCCATGCGTTCGCCGAAGATGTTACCGCCGTCTATAAAGAAATACCGGTAGACATCATTGCCCGGCTGCAGGCTCCATGCGCGGGAAGAGACCGGTGTTTCCTTTCCCCAGTTCTTCGTTTCAGGGTCAAGCTGTTTGAAGGCCATCTTCCCGTCATTGTAAGTAGTCAGTGCGCCGACTTCACCGGCAGAGAGCTGGCAGAGCTGGCCGGAAAGCTCGTCAGCGGATTTGCTGAAAACGAAGCTGCCATCCGGCCCATAAACATTGACTGTCTGATAATCGTAAGTATAGACATAGCCCTTATCATCGGAGAGCAGGGTGTCAAGGTACGAATAGCCCCAGTCTCCTGTGCTGTTCGGATCTTCCTCGTTTGCGGGGATGATGGTGCGAAGCAGCGTGCCATGCGCATCCAGCTGGATGAGCTCCGAAAGGGAGGGCCCCATCTCGCCGTCATCCGTGTAAAGGTCTGTCCGGCGGTAGATCCAGAGCGTGCCGTCTGTGCCGGCCGCGAGGGCATGGATCTCGGTGCTGCTGTTGCTGCTGCGGAAAATCTGTGTACCGTCGTCCAGATCTTCCACATCAGGCTTGTCAACGTAGTTGACGAGCTGGACGCATTCTCCGCTGTCAGGGTCAAACCGGAAAAGGCCCTCGGAATAGGTGTCATAAGAAACCTCATTGCCGTCTTTGTCAATGTAGGTATCCTGTCCGCTGAGAATACTGGCAGTAAAATAAAGTGTACTGCCCGAAACGCAGCTCCGGCTGATCCACTGGATCGGTTCCGGCAGATCAAAATACTGCGGTTGATAGGCGTATTGAGACACTAGCTCCGGTATCGTCTCCTGCTGTGTATTCTGGCCTGAATTGTCTGTCTTTGTTTCGTTTTTGCTGCACCCGGCAAGTGTGCCGAGCAGCAGCAAAAACGCAAGACAGATGGAGAGCGTTCGTTTTGTCATTGTTCGTCCTCCTCGTTTATGTTTACCATAATAAATCATTATCAATTTATGTGGTTTTCTACAAAAATGAACCCGCTTATTTACTATCCTCCCTTTTTCCCGATCACAACACGCTCTACCTTGTCATCATTTTCTGCATCATAGAATACAAGCAGCGTTGTGTCCGCATCAAGGTCCCACACATCTGCCCAGATCCCGGACGGCATGGCATCCGGGTCTCCCCAGCTACGGCGGACACTGTTCCTGTCCTGTCCTCGCAGCTGCTCTGCTGCATATTGCTCACCCTTTTCCAGAATATACGCGGCCACGGTTTCTTTGGATGGAATACTATTGTCGTTTTTTTCTCTGTCAGAGAGCCGCACCGCCAGCACAAGCGCCAGAAATACACAAACGGTTACGGTTGTAATGATTCGTCTTTTCATAAGCTGCCTCCAGTCCTGTTGTTTCCATATCCGTTGTTTACATAAGAACCTCCGTCCCTGTGTTGCCACTTTTTGTCTCCGTCCGAAACAATATTAAGACTTTATATCAAATTGGTCTTGCAAAAGCCTGTTTTCTCCTGTATAATATAGATACAGGGGAACCACGAATGCAACACCCTTGGGGACAGCGGGAACATCCCTTCTCCTCCGATCTCATAGCTTTGATCTTCTGGTTTTCCCAATGCACAAGATAATGGCTGCGGGCGGATGCTAGTCAGTATCTGCTGTATGTCATCCCGTTCTATGGCAGGTTCCCCCTATGCCTGCTGTGCTCCTTCCTCCGCCGCCCCTGTATCTACAGGGGTGGCATCTTTTGCTTTTGACAATGTCAAGTGATGCATTCGGCGGGCGCTTCATTTTGTGCTGTTGATGCGTCACGGGTGTGGGCACCGATATGATCGTTGTCCAAAAATCGCTCCTCTTTCAGAGAGACCAGCAGCTGCATGGTTTTGCGGCTGCCGGTCTTTCTCAGTCCTTCCAGGTATCGATCAGGAGCTCGATCTCTGACGTGAACCGCCGCAGCCGCTGATTGGACTGTTCCTTGCAGGCCATCGCAACCGCGACAAGCCGCTGCGCCGCCTCTACAAGCTGTGCAAAGACTTCCTTCTTTCGCGCGCGCCCTTTTTTCTCAATGCGCTGACCCTCTGTAACCATCAGGAACTTTCCATACAGCAGATCAAATTCTGTTCCACTGAACGGTGCGACCGCGCTGTAGCCTTCCGAAACCAGCCGGTCGCGGAAGGCTTCACAGTTTTCTTCGTCCCCATGATTGACGAACACCACGCGCGGTTTGCACTTGATCGTCTGTACCCATTTGAGAAGCCCGTCTCTGTCCGCGTGTCCACTGATACCATGCAGGGCACAGATCTCGGCGTTGACCGAGATCTCCTCACCAAATAAGCGGACAGTTTTTGCACCGTTCAGCAGGCTACGCCCCAGCGTTCCCTCCGCCTGATATCCAGCAAACAGGATGATATTCTCCCATTTCCAGAGATTGTGCTTGAGGTGGTGCCGGATACGTCCCGCGTCACACATACCGCTTGCAGAAAGGATCACCTTCGGTCGCGGATCGTCGTTGATCTTCTTGGATTCCTCCACACTTTCCGTCAGGTACAGATTGGCGGACCAGAGCGGATTGATCCCCTGCCGCAGCAGATTCCGCGTTTCTGCATTCAGATATTCCGGCTCGCACTGCATGAAAACAGCTGTTGCGGCCTCAGCAAGCGGGCTGTCCAGATAGACCGGCCAGCCGTCATGCCCCTGCACCAGCCGTTTCTGCTTGATTTCCCGGACTGCGTATAAAAGCTCCTGTGCTCTGCCGACTGCGAATGCCGGGATGATCACGCTTCCTCCCCGGTCAAAGGCCCGCTTCAAAACAGCAGCAAGCTCTGCTACAGTGTCTCCGGGCTTGTCATGCAACCGGTTTCCGTAGGTAGACTCGATTACCAGATAATCCGCCTCATCCACCGTCAGAGGCGCACCGATCAGCGGCAGACCCGTATTGCCGACATCGCCGCTGAAGACAACCTTCCTTGTTTCTCCGCCTTCCGTCAACCACAGCTCCACACAGGCGGCACCAAGCAGATGACCAACATCGGTGAACCGAACCTCTACGCCTTCCGCTGCTTTGATACGCTCCGCGTAGCTGCACGGGCGCAGCAGCCGCAGTACGCCCATCGCGTCCTCAGTCGTATAGACCGGGTCTACCGTCGCGCGGCCGGCGCGCACCGCCTTTCTGTTCAGCCACTCCGCATCGGACATCTGAATAGCAGCCGAGTCCATCAGCATGATCCGGCAGAGATTTTCCGTTGCCTGTGTCGCATAGACCCTCCCCCGGAATCCATCCCTGTACAGCTTTGGCAGCATACCGGAATGGTCGATATGCGCGTGTGTCAGAAAAACTGCGTCGATCTGTCCCGGTAAAACCGGAAGCGGCGCGTTTTCAAAAACGTTGACTCCCTGTTCCATGCCATAGTCGATCAGGAAGTTTCCCCCACAGCACTCCAGAAGCGTGCAACTTCCTGTCACCTCATGCGCTGCTCCAATGAATGTAAGTTTCATGACAACGCTCCTTCCTTGGCTTTCTCCGTGTCAAATCGTCTCCACAATATATCGCTCCGCCTGCTGCGCGGCAGCCGCGCCGTCCGCTGCGGCTGTCAGAATCCCCCGGAGCAGCTTTGTCCGGACATCACCAGCTGCAAAAACACCCGGTAGGTTGGTTACAGTCGTCTCATTTGCAAGAATATAGCCCTGCTCATCCAGCGCAATCTGCCCCCGAAACAGGCCGGTTTCCGGCACGCCGCCAAGGCAGATAAACGCGCCGTCGCATGGCAGGCTCCAGAGTTCGCCGTCCCGCTGCTCCCGAATGCAGATGCTGGAGACCCAGTTTGCATGTAAAAATGCCCGAACTTTGCTTCCCGCGTAGCGTTCAATGTTTCGCATCATTTTCAGCTTGCCTGCATAGGCCGGACTGATCTCCATGTGCTCGCCTCCATGCACCAGACAGACCCGCTTGGCGATACGGGAAAGGAGCATCGCCGCCGCAGCAGCCTGCTCCCCATTCCCGATCACCGCAACTGTTTTTCGCCTGTACATCATGGAGCGGCAGGCGGCGTGATAGTGAACACCACGCCCCAACATCTCATCCTCGCCTTCAACTCCGAGCTTTTTTGGTGGTGCGCCGGTCGCCAGAATGACGGCAGGCGCCTGATAGGTCTGCTTCGCCGCTTCAATCACCTTGACTGGCTGCATCAGGTGTACGCGGCGCACCTCGTCTATCACCATTTCCGCACCGAACCGCTCCGCTCCGCGCTGCATTTTTTCACTCAGGCGCAGCCCATCGATCCCGGCATCAAAGCCCGGATAGTTCTCAATATTTTCACTTCGGATTGCCTGTCCGCCAATGGTCTGCTTCTCGATCACAGCCACATGCAGCCCCGCTCTCGCGGCATATAATGCAGCCGAATACCCGCCGGGTCCGCCGCCGATGACCACAATATCATACATGTTTGCCATACAGACCTCCCGCATTCAGCCCAAGCATTTTCTTCAAAAATGCGTCAATTTCCTTCTCAGAAGAAGGGTCGATCAGGAATCCGGCCACGGCTCCGTTAATGAACAGCAGCAAGGTCGGCAGCTTATGAATGTTGTACCTGCGCACCACGGCTGTTTCCGTGTCAAAATTGATACGTCCCACAGAAATCAGATTCTCATACTGTTTTTCAACCGACTCCAGCGCCGGAGCGAGGGCGCGGCAATACCCGCACCACGGTGCCCAGAACTTCACCAGAACCGGCTTTCTCGTTTTCAACACATCGTCCCGGAAGCTGTCCGTTGTAATTGCCTTGATTGCCATATCCCGCTCCTTTCCCAGCGTTTCGCGCCAGCTCTTCTGTCTGCTTCCTATCTTCTGCTCCCCGGGGCTCTGCAGCCTGCAGCTATGCTTTCTCCGGGAACAACACAACACCGGACAAGATGCCAATGCTCGCGCCCAGGGTCACCACAACGTGGAGCTCTGTAATGAACGCACGCTCACCGAGCAGGATGCTGCTCAGCCATCCAAGCACACCGCCCGCGACCGCCAGAATTGCGATCCGCAAACATCCGCGAATGATTCTCTTCTTCATCGTCAGCATCCTCCTCTTCCCAAATTTATAATTAGGTCTTTGTCTTATTTATATTTCCACTTTACCAGCAAATGCCGTTCTTGTCAAGAAACCGCCCATAAAATGCCTCCAGACCTGCCAGTTCAACCATGACAGGTCTAAGGCAGACTGTCCCTTCTAATCGCTCCGTCACCGCTGCTTCTTCCAGGTTCGGTATCCGGATGGAGCGCGCAGAATCGGAGCCTGTATGCTTTTCTATTCCTGCTGATTTTCGGCAAACAGCGGAAACACCGTATGTTCGGTGCTTCCGCTGTCTGTGCATATGGGGCTCTTCTTTTAATCGTCGGCTTTTTTGTTGAGTGCGCGGATGCAATCCCTGCATACGCTTTTCTCCTTAAAAGCAATCAGATTCCGTGCTGTGCCGCAGAACAGACAGGTCTGCTCAAACTTACGGACAATAATCAGATCTCCCTCCAGATAGATCTCGACCCCGTCCCGCTCCTCAATATCCATCGTCCGCCGCAGCTCAATCGGCAGGACGATCCTGCCAAGCTCGTCTATTCTTCTGACGATCCCGGTTGCTTTCATACGTCTTCTTTCCTTCCTCGTTTATGGCCGGGGATGCCGCAGGCGCGGCATCCCCATGGGTGTACTCTCCTGTTCTTTCTTTTACCGCTCCAGCGCTTTCCAGTCCGGATCTGCACGCAGCTTCTTCCACATCTCATACCCGTTGGCCTTACGGATATAATCGTGACTGTTTGCCGCCTCCTGCACATCCAGGTAGTACCATTTGGCAGTGTCCAGATTGTCGTTGAAGATGTTCATGCTGCGAAGCAGATCGTCCTTGCTTTCCGGGTTGCGGTTCAACACACGGTTGATGAGCGCCATCGCCTCGGCGCGGGTGATGCTCTGATCCGGGCGGAACATATTATCCGTATAACCCCGGATCCAGCCCAGCTCCGCCGAGCGGGAAATATACCGTTCCGCCCAATGCCCGTAGATATCCCGGAAGGAGGCCGTCGTTTTGGCCGACTTCTCATCGAAGCGGGCGGCAATCGCGGCAAACTCCGCTCTGGTGACCGGCGCGTCAGGCTGGAACGTGCCATCTGGATAGCCGGTGATGATCTTGAGCTTTGCCATGGTGGCGACCGCTGCATTGTACCACGCACTCTGCGGAACGTCGCGGAACGAATGGTATTTCGTGAGATTGTCCTTCCGCGTCTTTTCCGTCAGGAGGCGGAAGAAGATGGTAGCCGTCTCCGCGCGGGTAATCGTGGCATGCGGATGTACACCGCCGTCCGGGTAGCCGATCACATAGGCAAAGTGATCATCCGCGTTCAGCTTGTCCGGTGTTTTTGGCGGAATAACGGGGACATGTGGCGTATAGCTGCCATATGTGTTGAAGAAGACGATCGGGAAGTCCCGGTAGGAGCGGCCTGCGGCATTTGTGTAATACACATCGCTGATCACAAGCATCCCGCCTTTTTCCTCAACCTTGACCGTCAGCGTGTACAGATTCCGGTCATAGCTCATATACCGGGTGTTCCGGTCGACCTCGCCGACGGTAAAGGTATAGATCCCTGCCGCTGGGAACGTGATGGGGTCAAAGCCGGTAAAGCTGGCGGACTGGCTGCCGCCGGACAGTCTGACTGTACCGGAAGAACGTTGTGTCCCGGCAGGCTCTTTGACGACAACCTCGAAGGTCTCCCACGGCGCGGAGCCGGAGTAGACCGTCAGCGACTTTGCAGCCAGCGTTTTTCCGTTAATGTTGTTCGGGTCAAAGACGACCGTATCCGACATGGTCTTTCTCCACTGGGCATAGACGGTCAGCGCCCCGGCCGGCATTGTGGCGGGAACCGCGGGACTCCATCCGGTAAAGGTGTAGCCTGTCTTTGTCGGAGCCGCGATGGCGGTTACTGCCGCGCCGTATTTGTAGGTCTGCGATGCATAGACTTCTGCACTGAGACTGTCTTTATACGTGAGGAGATAGCTGTTGCGGGTATAAAAGATCTTTACGACCGTCGAACCGTCGGCCTTGATCTTTTCCTGCGCAAATCCCATCGGCGTAAAGCCATCGTAGCTCTTTGCCGCAGCTGCTGTCCACGCATCAGTCTCGCCCCGCAGGTTATCCTTTTCATTTGGCACAAAAGGATACGCGCCTTCCAGACGTTCGAGATAATGATGGACCTCATACGGCGTACCGGTGCTTGCCGTATATGTGACAGTCACTGTAACAGGTGCTGCAGGCATTGTACCGGTCACAACAGGCTTGTCTGCCGTATAGCCGGGAATTGATGGTGAGGTGACGCTGTAGAGAGTGCCGAAATCAAGTACTTCGGTGTGGTCCGGCTTCGCTGCTCCGCCGCTCGCATATACGTAATGGATGGTCAGCGGATAGCTGCCCTTCGCCCATATCGCATAGAGGTGGTTGCCGGGACCCATTGTATCCACAAGCACCTTGTCGCCGGGCATGTATGTCGTACCCAATCCATCGGCCTGCGTGTTCCATCCGGCGAAGGTATATCCCGGATTTTCCGGAAGGCCAAGGCCCGTATATCCCGGCAGCGTGATCATGCTGTTATTCGGCATGTCTGCTGTCGTATAAGTCATGTCCTGCGCAAAATTGCTGTGGTAGGTTACCTTGACAGCCTCCGTCTTCTGCCCATAGACCGCCGTCAGCGTCATATTGCCGGTCACAGTCAGTTTTCCGCCGGGATAGTAGCGCGTGCTGTCTCCCGCCGCACTCCAGTACAGGAAGACCTTGCCCGTCGGCGGTGTTACGCCTGTCGCTGGCAGAACAACAGCCTGTGCGCCTCTTGCATACCTGTTGGAGTCAACAGGGTTGCTGCCAGCGCCATCACCAAGAGCATATGTTACCGTAAATTGCTCTGCATTGCCTGTTTTGGCATAGAGCTTATAGTCCCGATGGATCTTCGTATTGAAGTGGAACGGCATATGGTCCTGCATGTCCATCCAGCCGAGGAACGAATCTCCTGTGCCAAGCGTGACCTCCGGCATCTGGTTTTCCGGGATGGTCCCGCCCATCGGAACGTCTGTAAACGTCTTGATGACCGTTGTCCGATCAACGTCATACACCGTCACCGTATAGGTCTTTGGGACCCATTTGGCGTAGAGTGTGAGATTGTGGGCAGGCATGGTCTTACCGGTGAAGACATAGGCGCTGCCCTCGCATTTTTGGTTGTCAAACCAGCCGCCAAACGTATAGTCCTGCATATTGGCCGGAGCGGTCGGCGTATAACCGGCATCGGCAATAGACTGCTCATATTTTCTGAACAGTTCTTTCTCCTTGCTGCCGTGATTCATGAAGACGATCTGGTATCTGTTGCGGTCATAATAGAATTTTGCACCGTTGTACCTGTCTCCATTTTTGGCGCTCTTTGCCGTATTGCAGGTAAAGCCGGTGATCGGATAGCGGTCCTCATTCGTTACCTTTGACCTGCTACTTCCGCCGGTGTCCGTATGGTCCAGCACATAGTCACCTGCAAGACTCTCCAGGTAATAGTACGCTTTCGCGTTTCCCTGGCTGGTTTCGTAGAATTTGGCTCCGCCCAGCGGCATGGTATTGATGTTGGCTTGAAAGGTCGATCCGCCCGGCGAGGTAGCCCAGTTTCCTCCCGGCCACTCTTTGCTGATATTCGCACCATGCTTGGCAGTAATGCGGTATTCAGTCTTTTCTTTCCAGTCGTTATAAATCCACCATCCTTTATCCACATAGAACTTCACGTCATACACATTCCGCTTATAATAAACATTGACGATGGTTGAGCCGTCGCCGTTGACGGTCTGCTGGGTGATGGTCTGCGCGGTGAAGCCCTGGTAGCTCTTTGCGGCAGCACTGGTGGATGCTCCGGTCGCGCCGGATTTCTCCTCACTTTCCCGGAGGGCGTATTCGTTGTTGTCAGCATTCTCCTGCCAGTGGATGCCGGTGTACTTTGTGGAAGTACTGCTCTTCCAGCGGGCAGTCAGCGTGATATTGCTCGTCAACTGGCTTCCAAATGTGAACATCTTTCCGCTTTCCTCGTACCAGCCCTCAAACAAGAAACCGGATCTGGCCGGGTCGGCAGGCTGGATCGTATCGCCGGTCACAAACTGCGGTGCGACATAGCTGCCGCCGGCCGAGTTAAAATGGATCCAGTGCCCCTTTTCCACTCTGGCGGTCAGGGTCAGCGTATCGCTTCCAGCCGGAAAATCCGTCTTTGAAACGGTTTCATACCGTGTTTCGCCGATATACCAGCCGGTCAGCTTCTCATCCGCCCCGACCGGTACGAGCACATCGCCCGTCGATACGGATGACTGGGTATCCGTCAGCTCCTTTGTCGCAACTGTCCTGCCGTTGTAACAGAAATAGACGGTATGGACTGTTTCAAAAATCGCCTGTACCGGAATCGTTGCGGTCTGCATCACGGAGACCGGCGTACCGAAGGAGACCGCCGGATCCCAGCGGACAAACCGCTTCCCCGCCGGGGCAGACGGTACGCCCGGATCCCTCAACGATTCATTGTCCTTGATGATTTGCCTTCCAATTTCTACCCCCCCGCCTGGAAAATGTAGGTGTGGGTATGTGCTTCCGGCTGGATGCTCGCTATGCTGATGCCGCCCTCGGCAAACACCGTTGCCGTCAGGCCAAGCACCATCACAAACGCAAGCAGCAGTGCTATCAATCGTTTCTTCATCTTCGTACCTCCCTGTCAATCGCGTCGTTTTCTCTGTGTCTTGTGCGCAGAGGCTTTGTCGTCCATCTGCCGCGGTTGCCTGTGCTGGATGGCTCCAGCTGCCCGGGGAGCCGTTTTACCGCGCATACACCTCGCCTTCCAACTAGCATTTTTGTACATTACAATATTAAGACTTTGTACTGTTCATTATCAGGATACCATACGAATAATATTTTGACAAGATGGAATCTGGCTATTTTTCCAATCAGTCGGACAATAGGTTTTTTCATAAACTCTGACAATCGTGGTGAAACCAGCAGAAAATCCGGAAGAACCCAGTCTATAAAGGGTTCTTCCGGATTTTTCTGTACTTTTTGTTGCTGCCTCTCCCGTGTGCAGAACTCGCACCGGCGCAAGAGATTGGCTGCTGCTCTGCCTTATTTCTTTTCTGCGTTCGCCTTTTCCAGATTGATCTGGCGGCGGTTCTTGACGGCGTCTTCCATCGGGTGGATCTCGCCGGCGGCCTGCAGGGCCATTTTGGTCAGCAGCGGACCGACCAGCTCGTAGATGAGGATGGCGAACAGCGTGATGTTGCGGATGAGATCGCCCTCCGCGCCGAGCTGGCGCGCCGTCACGCACATGCCGAGCGCGACGCCCGCCTGCGGCAGCAGGGTGATGCCGAGATACTTGCAGATCTGCGGCTCACATTTCATGAGCTTTGCGGAGTAATGCGCGCCGAGATACTTGCCAAGCGAGCGCGTCAAAATATACACAACGCCGATGAGAACGATCATACCGTCTTTGAACACGCCCAGATCCAGCCCTGCGCCAGAGATGACGAAGAACGCCGCGAACAGCGGACTCGTCCACCGGTCGGCCTTTTCCATGATCTCACCCGACAGCGGGCAGAGGTTGCAGAACAGCGTGCCGAGCATCATGCATGTCAGAAGCGACGAGAAGCCGATCGTGACCGGGCCGATCTTGAATTCCGCCATGGCGAGCGCGGAGGTCAGGAAGACGAACGCGATGGTCATGTTCAGGCGGTTCGTGTTGGAGTTGAACAGCTTTTCCAGCTGCGTCAGCACCCAGCCGCCGAGCGCGCCGAGCGCCAGCGAGCAGACGATCTCGATGAGCGGATCGACGACGATGGAGATCACGTCAAACGAGCCGGTATTGAGCGCCTTTGCAATGCCGAACGAGACGGCGAACACCACAAGACCGACTGCGTCGTCCAGTGCGACGATCGGCAGCAGCAGATCGACCAGCGGGCCCTTGGCCTTGTACTGGCGGACGACCATCAGCGTGGCCGCCGGGGCGGTCGCCGTGGCGATGGCGCCGAGGGTGATGGCCTGCGCGATGGAGAGCTTGCCGTGCGTGGCAAGGGAGATGGCGATCAGTGCGACATCGACTACGAACGTGGCCGCCAGCGCCTGCAGAACGCCGATGACGAACGCCTGCTTGCCGGTGTGCTTCAGTTCGGAGACGCGGAACTCACTGCCGATGGAGAACGCGATGAAGCCCAGCGCGACTTCAGAGATCAGAGACAGGCTGTCCACAGCCTCCTGCGTCGGGAAGCCGAGCCCCTCGATGCCGAGAAGACCCAGGCAGTACGGGCCGATGAGCACGCCCGCGACCAGATATGCCGTCACCGACGGTAATTTTAACGGTTTCGCCACACGGGTCATCAGCAGACCCGCGAGGACTGCAACAGAGAGTGACAATAAGGTACGCATGATGGAATTCCTTCATTTCTTCATTTTTTGTCCCCATCATTATACGCGCCTTTCAGCAAAATGCAAGGTCAAATCGTGAATTGTTCAGGTGTAAGAATATCCATGGAATCAGACGTAAGCTACATATCTTTGCAAACAGGCTTCTGCTGCGCCGGGACATTCAGCAATCGCAATGCCGCTCCAATCACCGGATAAAGACAGACAGTATGCTTTGCCCAGACGTACGAATACACAAATATCTGAACAAACATGGTATTCAGCCATTCCGGCAGCAATCCTCCCTTACCACAGAAATGGGAATCTGTCACGCAAGGATTCTTTTACATGCGCTGCACCTGCTTCAAAAAAGCCTATCGCGCTTCATTTCACAAATCGCTATTGAAACTGGAACTCTGTCTTAGTATAATGGACAAAATACGGTTATCAACGCGCTTTCAAGAAAGGAGCCTGCCATGACAAAAAGAAACGTTCCGGTCTATAACGGCACACTGCGGAATCACAGCATCCGGCTGCCACACTGCATCCGCGAATGCAGCGGCATCCGCATTTTTGGAATGCGCATCAAATCCATTGCATTTACAACAGACGTGGCGATCATTAAGAACATCAATGCCGATGCAATCATCGCCGTTTATCCCTTTACACCACAGCCGGCAATTTCGCAGGCGGTAATCGGTATCTCGGACGTACCGGTCTTTGTCGGCGTCGGCGGTGGGATCACAGGCGGAGACCGCTCTGTCCGGCTGGCGATTGAGGCGGAAAATCAAGGAGCTTTCGGGGTCGTCGTCAATGCGCCGATTTCCAATGAAGTCATTTCCCGCATCAAGGAGGTTGTCGACATCCCTGTGATTGCGACAATCGTTTCCGACCAGGTGGACATCCGCAGCCGGATCGAGGCCGGGGCTGATTTTCTCAATGTGTCCGGCGCGGCGGCGACGCCGCAGATCGTGCGCCGCATCCGTGCGCAGTTTCCGGATGTTCCGATTCTTGCAACCGGAGGACCGAACGATGAAACAATCCTGGAGACCATCCACGCCGGTGCAAACGCGATCACCTACTCTCCGCCCAGCAATGGAGAACTTTTTGCTGCGATCATGCAAAAATACCGCGGAAAACTATAAATATAGCGTTTGAAAGCTGCCGGGAGAACACCGGCAGCTTCTCTGTTATCGCACGCGTGGGGGCTGTTCCGGCCCCGTGTGCTGCATCATTCTGACTGTCCCTGCTCCTCCAGATAGCGGCACGTCGCAAGCGCGGCTGCTGCACCATCCGAAACAGCGGTTGTGAGCTGACGCACCTGCTTTTTGCGTCCATCTCCGGCTGCAAAGACACCCGGCAGGCTTGTTTTTGTATCCTCACCCGCCAGATAATACCCGTCCTCGGCCGCGACGGCGTCCAGAAAAGGCGCGCTCTGCGGGGCCTGCCCAACTGCGATGAACAGGCCGTCCACATTGAAGCGCTCCGTCTGGCCGGTTTCGGTGTGCAAAAGCTCCACACCCTGCAAAGCGTCTTCGGAGCAGATGAGCCTCTGCACCGTCCGGCTGCGAAGCAGCCGGATATTTTCCTGCTTTTCCGCGCGGCTGACCAGCATGGCGCTCGCGCGGAAGGCCTCACGCCGGTGGATGAGCGTCACGCTGCGGCAGATGTTTGCCAGAAACAGCGCGTCCTGCAAGGCCGTGTCTCCGCCGCCCACGACCGCGACGTCCAGACCCTCATAAAATGCGCCGTCGCAGACTGCGCAGTAGGATACGCCGCAGCCGGTCAGCGCCTCTTCCGCCGCAAGCCCCAGCCGCCGGTGCGCTGCGCCGGTCGCGAGAATGACGGCTTTTGCCTCCCGGACGCCATCCATGCAGAGGACCCGGAAGCCCGCCGACGTTTTCTCAAGCCCCACCGCCTCTGTATAAACGATCTCCGCGCCGAATGTGCACGCCTGTTCGGTCATCTGCCGGGCAAGTTCTATGCCGGAAACCGAAGGAATGCCCGGATAGTTTTCCACCAACGGCGCGGATATGATCTGTCCGCCGGTCGATCCTCTTTCCAGAACAGCCACATGCTTACCGGCGCGGGCGGCATACATTGCCGCCGTCAGACCGGCCGGACCGCCGCCAACGATCAGGATCTCATACATTTCCGGTCCCTCTTGCGGCGAGGAAGTCCCGCACACCGCTCACGCCGGTCCACTTCTGCCCGCCGGATACCAGCGTCGGCGCCTGCCGGATGCCAAGGGCGCGGACGGTGTCGTGGTTTTCCTCTGCAAACCGCACCGTATAGCGGATGTCTGCCGCATCCAGCAGTTGCTCGGCCTGCTTGCAGTTCGGGCAGGTCTTTGTTGCAAACAGCTCGACCGCTTCGCACGGCTGCTCCGCCGGCGGCTCCGGCGTCTGCGCCTGCTCCTGTACGCCGCAGTGCGTCAGCTTCGATGCACCGATGTCATACGTTCTGCGATCCTTGAATTCCTGCGCTTTGCCATCGTTCCAGTTCTGCACGGGACGGTAATAGCCGGTGATACGACTGTAGACCTCTGCCTTCTCGCCGCAGAAGGGGCAGACCGGCTGCTCTCCTGCAAGATAGCCGTGGTTCTTACAGACGGAGTAGGTCGGCGACAGCGTGTAATACGGCAGGCGGTAATTCTCCGCGATCTTCCGAACGAGACTTGCAGCCGCCTTCCAGTCCGGCAGCTTTTCTCCGAGGAAGGCATGGAATACCGTGCCGGAGGTATAGAGCGTCTGCAGTTCATCCTGTACATCGAGCGCGGAGAAGATATCCTCTGTGTACCCGACCGGCAGATGGCTGGAGTTCGTGTAATACGGCGTGCCGTTTTCATTTGCCGTAATGATATCGGGATAGAGCTTCTTGTCGTGCTTTGCAAGGCGATAGGCGGTAGACTCGGCAGGCGTTGCCTCCAGATTATAAAGGTCTCCGTATTGCTCCTGATAGTCGCTCAGCCGCTGCCGCATATGGTTCAGTACGTCTTTGGCAAACGCCTGCGTCTCCGGGTGGGTCAGATCTTTCCGGAGCCATTTCGCGTTCAGCCCCGCCTCATTCATGCCGACAAGGCCGATCGTCGAAAAATGATTCTCAAACGTGCCGAGATAGCGTCTGGTATAGGGGTAGAGCCCACCCTCCATCAGCTTCGTGATGACCATGCGCTTCGTCTTGAGCGAACGCGCGGCGATGTCCATCAGCTTGTCGAGCCTCCGGTAGAAATCCGCCTCGCCTTCGGCAAGATACGCGATCCGCGGCAGGTTGATCGTCACAACGCCAACCGAACCGGTCGACTCGCCGGAGCCGAAGAAGCCGCCGGACTTTTTGCGCAGCTCCCGCAGATCGAGCCGCAGGCGGCAGCACATCGAGCGCACGTCGTTCGGCTCCATGTCGGAGTTGATATAGTTGGAGAAATACGGCGTGCCGTATTTGGCCGTCATCTCGAACAGGAGCTTGTTGTTTTCCGTCTCGCCCCAGTCGAAATCCTTGGTGATGGAGTAGGTCGGGATGGGATACTGGAAGCCGCGCCCGTTTGCGTCTCCCTCGATCATCAGCTCGATGAACGCCCGGTTGACCATATCCATTTCCTTCTGGCACTCGCCATAGGTGAACGGCTGCTCCTGCCCGCCGACGATGGCCGGCTGGTTCGCCATGTCCTTCGGCACCGTCCAGTCGAGCGTGATGTTGGAAAACGGCGCCTGCGTACCCCAGCGCGACGGCGTATTGACGCCGTAGACGAATGACTGCACGCACTGCTTGACCTCCCGCTGCGTCAGTTTATCCACGCGGACGAAGGGCGCGAGATAGGTATCAAACGAGGAAAAGGCCTGCGCGCCCGCCCACTCGTTCTGCATGATGCCGAGGAAGTTCACCATCTGGTTGCAGAGCGTGGAAAGGTGGGACGCCGGAGAGGAACTGATCTTTCCCGGTACGCCGCCAAGTCCCTCCTGGATGAGCTGCCTGAGGCTCCATCCAGCACAGTAGCCGGTGAGCATGCTGAGGTCGTGCAGGTGCAGCTCTGCATTCCGATGCGCCTGTGCGATCTCCGCGTCATAAATTTCGCTCAGCCAGTAATTCGCCGTGATCGCGCCGGAGTTGGACAGGATCAGGCCGCCGACGGAATACGTGACCGTGGAATTCTCCTTCACGCGCCAGTCGTTGATCCGGAGATAATTGTCCACCAGCTCCTTATAATTGAGCAGGGTGCTTCCGACGTTGCGCAGCTTTTCCCGCTGCTTGCGGTAGAGAATGTAGGCCTTTGCCACATCCGAATAGCCCGCTTCGCTCAGAACGCGCTCGACGCAGTCCTGAATATCTTCGACTGAGATCAGCTCATTCCGGATCTTCGGCTCAAACTCCGCCGTGACACGCAGAGCCAGCAGCTCGATCACGCTCGGATGCTGCTGCCGGCCAACGGCTTCAAAGGCTCTTGTGATGGCATTGCCGATCTTGGCAATGTGAAATTCTGTGATGCTTCCGTCTCTTTTTGTTACCCGGTACATAGCTGCTCCTCCTCTGTGCGCCTTCGTGTGAAACGAAATGGGATGCCGCGCCTTGCGCTGCATCCCATTCTAACCTGAAAGTTTGTGGTTTGTCAATGGTTTTATACAATATATTGTGTTTATTTGAAATATTGATAACAATATATTGTCATTCATATCCCCCGGATCTCCACAGCGGGGATCTTGGGCCGTACCAGCTCCGCCCAGCAATGCAGCTGCATTTCAGATGGGGCGTGGAGCCCTGCCTGCAGGACCGTCTCGCGCGGCTGGAAGCACTGGATAAAATACCGCTTCGCGCCTGCAAGCCAGTCTCCCAGCTTCAAAAACGATGCGTCGTCATGCAGCTCCGCGACCGCAGTCGTCCGGAACTCATAATCGACCGTGCCGCGCAGCAAAAATGAAACACTCCTGAAAATGGGCGTCAGGGCAAGCCCCGGAACACCAGCTGTTTCCGCGTAGCGCGCCGGACTGTTTTTGATATCCATGGCAACGTAATCTGCCAGCCCCGCGCACACGACTGCCTCCAGCTGCTCCGGAAACGCGCCGTTCGTGTCCAGTTTGACCGCATAGCCCAGCGCCTTGATCTTTTCCAGCAGAGCGGGAAGCTCTGGGCGCAGAAGCGGCTCTCCGCCGGTGACGGCAACGCCGTCGAGAAGCCCCTGCCGTTTTTTCAAAAACGCCAGCAGCTCGTCTTCGTCCATGCCGTCTTCGTCCGCTGCGGTGAGCAGCGGCGCGTTATGGCAGAACGGGCAGCGAAAATTGCAGCCGGACAAAAACACCGTACAGGCCGTCCGCCCTGGATAATCCAGCAGCGTCAGCTTTTGCAGTCCCTGGATCCGCATGTATTTCTCTTCTCCTCCCGCAGTTTTTTCAACAGCGTCCGTCACGCCACATCCAACGGTTATTCCTCCTGCGCAGCGTTCTCCTGCAGGCTCTCCGCTTTTTTCCGCGCCCTCCAGCCTTCCCACTTCTGCCGCAGCCAGTAGCTGAGACTTCCCTCTGTCACCGGGTACGGAAACAGCTTGACATTGACCAGCCACGCGATCGACACGCCCACGACCGTCTGTACGGCCCGCATCAAAGAGCGTAGATAGACACTGCTCTCAAAATGGCTGATTAACAAAATGACCGCGATTGAGGCGGAAAGCCCGCAGTAATCGCGGCAGTTCGCCCACTCCGCCACGCAAAGCACCGCAAGCGTTCCGGCCAGCAAAATCACGATCTCATGCCAGCCCTTTTCCCACACCATATGCTCTGTGTTCCGGAGCAGATCCGTCAAAAGCAGAAACGGCATCCCGACGCCAATGGCAATCAACGTCGCCCAAATACGTTTTTTCCCGTTTTCTTTCGTTTTCTTGGAGGACTCTCGAATCTCGATCATCGCGTAAATATAGATGAAAAGTGGGTGCGTCTCCAGCTCCGGCAGCACCAGACGAAGCAACTGCCAGAAGCAAAAGCCCAAAAACATTGCAAAAATGCTCTTCAGCTTTCGCCGGCCAATATGCAGATGGTGGTTTTCCCGGTTCTCGGTTGCTGAAACAGACACAATCTCGTTTTGACGTTGATCCTGCTTCATCTCAGGGCCATGCTCCTTTCCCGTTCAACTTGCTTGGTATTCGTTTGTGACCTCCCATACCAGCAGCAGTTATTATTAAGACGATATCTCAATTATGGATTATAGCACAGGACCGGACATGATTGCAAGGAGGACTTCCCACCGGGCGGCAAAGCGGACGCTCCGCTCACGCCGGATCGTGTCGCAGCTGCGGCGGAACCTCGGGCAGAAACGGCGTGAGCGCCTGCCGGTACATCTGCTCGACGAACCGGATCACGCTCTGCTGGTCAAACCGGTCATACCCGTCCAACACGACGCTCAGAAGTCCGTTCGACAGGCAGAGATAGAGCATTTCCAGCTCGTCTGCGGACGCATTTTTCAGGGTCTTTCGCCACGCAGAAATGCTCAGATCGTGCGCATATGCGATCATCCGGTGAATCAGCTCCGTGCTGCGGCGCCCGAACAGCAAGACACGGCAGACTGTCTCGTTTTCCTGAACGATCCGGTAAAGCCCACCCACAAGCCCGGCAATATCAAACGAGCGTATATAGCTCTGCATGGATCGTTCAAACTGTCCAAACAGTTCCTCCTCGATGCTCTCCAGCAGGTCAAAGCAGTCGGAATAATGGGCGTAAAAGGTCGCGCGGTTCAGTTCTGCTCGTTCGCAAATCTCCTTGACCGTGATCTTATTGACCGGCTTGTGCTGCATCAACTCCAGCAGCGCTTTTTTCAGCACCATCTTGGTGTATTTCACTCTCGCATCCGTCTTCATTGCGCCTCCACAAAAAGTTTACAAATTAAGCCGACAGTTTGGCGGGATATGTTGCCGTTCTTTCAGCTTTCGTCAAACTGTCTATGGTGTTTCCGGCTGTTTATATTATATTATAATTATGAAAGATAATCAACATCTGTAGGATTACCAAAGGAGGATGTGTGATGTATCAAACCTATCTGATTACCGGCGCAACCGGCTTTCTCGGAAGAGCCGTACTTCATCTTCTGCTGGCACACAGCTGCCGCGTTCTGGCGCTGGTCATGGACAAAGACCCGCTTGCTTATACGATTCCGGAAAATGTGACTGTGTTCTGCGGCGATCTCACAGACAAAGATACCCTGCGCAGCTTTTTTGCCGCAGGCGGAGATAGCTTCTGCGTGCTGCACTGTGCAGGCATTGTATCCATTGCCTCAAAGCCGGACGAGGCGATCTACCGCGTCAATGTGCAGGGCACGCAGAACATCGTCGATCTGAGCCGGGAATTTGGCGCTGGGCGGCTGATCTACGTCAGCTCCGTCCATGCGATCCCGGAGAAGCCCGCACCGGAAACGATCACGGAACCAGACCGATTCGCGCCGGACGAGATCCTCGGCGATTACGGAAAAAGTAAGGCCATGGCAACCACTCTGGTCCTTGAGGCGGCTCAAAACGGTCTGAATGCCAGCGTGGTTCTGCCATCCGGCATTATCGGTCCCGGCGATCTGGCGCGCGGAAATATGACCCGGATGCTGCTTGCCTTCTGCCGAGGTCAGTTGCCACTTGGCGTCAACGGCGGATATGACTTCGTTGACGTGCGGGATGTCGCGGTCGGCGTCCTCGCCTGCGCAGAGCGTGGGAAAGCGGGGGAATGCTATATTCTTTCCGGGCACTACGCGAGCATTCAGGACTTGCTTGCCCTGACGGCTTCCCTGCTTGGCCGGAAAGTGCCAAGGCTCTGCGCGCCCGCCGCGCTGGCGGGCTGCGTTGCGCCCATTTTTGAGAAGATCGGCCAGCTCCGCGGCGAGTGTCCCTTTTTCACACCTTATTCCATCGCCGTGCTCCGCTCCAACGGGCGTTTTTCAAATGCAAAAGCAGTGGGCGCGCTCGGCTTCCACGCCCGCCCGCTCAGAGAAACGCTCCAGAGCATGATTCTCTGGTTTCAGGGGCAGAATCTGATTTCTCCTGCTCTCTAAAAGGCATGTGCCCGACCTTCGCTCTTACTCTCCCCTGTTTGAAAAACGGAAACGGACAGCGTGATCAAACTCACACTGCCCGTTCACAAGCAATCATGTTGAAATATTTCAGTGTCTCTGTGATTGCTTTTTCCGCCGCTGTCCCCTATAATTGAAAGGCAAACGGTATGCAAGCTGCAAACTCAGAAGCGAAAGGAGCGCAACGACATGCAGTGCTCGCCGCCAACTTCCTTCACCGGAGTGTCAATGTCATCAATAGCAATCTACAGCAGTCTAACGTTTATACCTGCGATTGTGTCTGGAGTTGCTCTACAAATTACGCGGAAAAGGCATATGGGGCGTGCTGGAACACGTTTTGCGGTTCTTTTGCTGCTTCTGGTGAAGGCCCTGTAGGGGATGCCGGATTCCGCGGGATCGAGATACCTGAGGAATATGCATGCCCGGAGCTGAATGCCCACTATCGAGAAATTCCAATGAAGAACACGCTCTCGCAGCCCCTTCGAAAGTATTGGACGCCTTATGCCGAGCTGCAAAGGCGCAAAGCGGATGGACGGCAAGGTCTTCAAGGGCAGCGTCGGGCATCAGGAGCTTGCGGCGTGGGTTGATGGACTTGGACTTTGAAAAGAGTACAAATCGGAAGTTGGGAGGATCGCTGATATGAAATTAAAGACCGCAAAAGCTGTAATGTGGGTGTTGCTTGCCATTTTTTGTGTGTTAATGTTACTTATGGCTTGGACAGGGTTTGCACCCTTCGGTTATGCAGCAATTGCCACTATTATTGTCTATGGAATAATAAATATTGCGTTCTGGCGCTGCCCTAACTGTGGAAAGTGTATTGGCGGGATTTGGCTCGGAAAGTATAATCATTGCCGCTATTGTGGAGAGGAAATTAAACCGTAAATTCCAGTTTAACGAACAGGAGATGATCGCATGAAAATCCTATATGAACTATCTTGGCTATGGGAAACGCTGGGCATTGCACTTGTGGCTGCGGCTGTCTGCGTGGCTTGCGCCGCGCTGATTGGCAAAGCAGCGAAGAAGAAACTCAGCAAAAGAGTGTTGGCCGTCATAGGGGCTGCGGCATTTGTGGGCGCGATTCTGGCGGTCATTCTGATCGCCCGGACACCGATGCCGCTTTGACAGAATATCCGGGATGATATGATTCTGGATAACAGGTATTTATATGACATTCTGACCGGGGAAAACACCCGGAAAGAAACCCGCTGAACAAGCTGCTGACCGGCGCATAATAAGTGATCGAGGACGCCGGTTATCTTCTGATATCACACAAGGGCTTCGGGCTGCCGATTCTGTAGACCGAAGCGTAGCAAGAATCCATACGTATCAGGCACTTGATGCCATAAAGATTGAAACAGGCAATCAGACGGTACCGGAGATTGCTGACGAAATCTGTGCCCTGTAATAGGAGCTCCGATTTGTCAATCAGAGCGTGCATCAGAGTCATAGGCTGCGGATACCATGTGGGAGAGGATCGCAATCAGATCCTCTCCCACGTCATGTTTTTATTCATTCTCTGGGCGGCATCCTACCGCAGGAATGCTTTTCCGGGCAGAAACCAATGGCTCTGCACTTCGGCATGAAGTAATGGCTGACCGTGTAGTCCCATTCCTCAGAGTAACCGCTCAGCTCCCGACAGAGGTCGCTGAACAGTGCGCGGTATTCGTGATATGCACGGCTGCACATCCTCTGGCGCGACATATCCATGAGATTCCGCAGGTTGTGCTTGCAGACGATCCTCGTCTCCATGCCGAGCGGCAGTCCCATCGCGGAATCCTCGCGCGGAACGCCGAGCTCGTCCAGCCGGGCAAGATGCTTCTGAATTTCCACCATCAGTTCATCGTAGACTGCCTTTGCGGCCGAACGCTCCGCAATGCTGGCCGGCGTCACATAGTCAAAGCCATGCTCATAGTTGATATAGCGCGTGCTGGCCTGCAGCCGCGTCGGCTGGCCGCCGATGTGCGTGTACCACTCCCGGATCACCCTTGCCGAATATCCCTCCAGCGTCAGATAGACATCCGGAAACTCAAACGTTCTTCCATGCCCACTCTCCAGACAGTCCAGCCCTCTGCGATAGTTCTTTTTTTCATCCGCGGTGTCCGCACCCCAGCAGATCCCCGCCTCAAAACCGATCATCGTGATTGGGTTCTTGCATGTATAATTCTGGATGGTAATTTTCCCCATCGTTCATTCCTCCTGTTCTGCACCAATGCCGTTATGCAATTCTGACAAGCCCCCAGCTGATCCAGTCCCATGCGCTTTCCCGCCCGTCGCGCTCTGTGATGACAAGCCGCTGCTGTTCGTCAAACTGCCACGCGGCGGCATCCAGACCGATATCCGAGGCCATCCAGGCCGGGCGAAAGGTCTTTCCCGTCCAGTCGTAAATATCAATATGCTGCGACCAGCCCCAGTCCGGTCCGGTTTTCCAGAACGGCCGGCTTTTTCCGAATCTGCCCCAGCGCCAGACAAGGAGCAGCAGCTCCGGCGCTCCGTCATGGTCGATATCGCACCAGAGCAGGCTCTGCACCTTCTGTCCTGCCGCCGAGCGCCAGATCTCACTTCCGTCAGAGACTGCACGAAGCGTTTTTCTGTGCAGACTGAGCTGCTCCGGGCCTTCCTCCGCCGTACAGAAACAGTCTGCCTCCTGCCAGACGATCCAGCGCGGCAGGAAACAGCCCAGCCGCCAGATGAGCAGGCCTGCGCCGCAGACAGCCGCCAGCACCGGAAGCAGGAGCCATTTTCTCACCCCTGCACCCAATAGCTTTGCGTCCACCACGGCTTCTCCGGCGTTTCATCCTGATGGAAACGCCCGTCCGGCGACATCCATTCGCCGGTCATCTGCCGCCATTCGGTATCCGTCAGACGCGCCGACAGCGGCTGACGGAACTGATAGAAATTATACACAACGCCGGAGGCAATGCGGAGCGTCCCATCCACCGGCACGATCACATAGATCTGCGCCGGGCGGCCGTTCGCAGCCTGTAAGACCGTTCCGTTCGGATCCGTTGCGATATCCGTTACCAGGGACGCCGGGATCTCCCGTGCGTCGAGATACTCCGCATCTGTCCGGTCTTTGACAGCTTCGATCCAGAAATGCTCCAGCGTGCCGCCGTATTCCCGGATGAGGTCATATTCCTCATCCGACAGCCGCTCATTCTGCAGCTCCTTCCGGCTGATCGTCTCAAGGCTCCGCGCGAGCGAAGCGAGGCGTGTCAGATTTTCGCGGTCGGCAGGATCCAGCATACCATATACCTGAAGCCCCTCTGCCGTCTGCTCTGCCAGCTCCGCGAACCGGCGATAGACCTCCGTCTCCGGCTCCACATAACCGCGGTCATCCAGCTCCTCCGGCGGGCCGCCGCCCATCTCCGCCATCACCTGCTTAGCATAGAGTACGGTGTCGTGCTTGAGCTCGGTAAAGCTGCCCGCGTAGGTTTCCAGCGCCTTCTTTTTCCACTGCTCCGTCGTCATGAACGACGGGTATCCGGCTCCCTTTTCCTCCAGAAGGGGATTGAGCGTGTACAGCCATCCCGCGTAGAGGCTCGCCGACCACAGCTCCTCCGGCGCGCTGCGCACCGCGCTTCGGAGCATCTGCATCTGCTCCGGGTAGTGTGCGTAAGCCGTATCGCCCTGCTGCGTCAGAATGGACAGCGCCGTCTCGGAGCCGAGCGCCGCCGGCATATCCAACACATCCGGCAGCATCCGCCGTTCTCCCTGTGCGTTTTCCCGGACCTTGTTGAACACCAGCTGCTGCATCACGGCGGCGTCCAGCGTAAAACGCTGCCCCATGAAGCGGAAGCCCTTTCCTGCCTGTGCCAGATCGACGGTTCCCTCCGGGTCGATCACCGGGATGGAGTTGATCTGCGGCGCGGCCAGCGCCCTGATCTGTTCAGTATAGTGTTGATAGGCAGTCTCATCCGTGCGCAGCAGTTCCGTGTCTGGAATGGTGCCGTAGGCAGCCTCGATTGCCGGCAGATACTCATAATAGCCAAGATCGTCGCTGGCGCCCGCAAAGAATGAGGTCACGGCATAGAGCTTTTCCCAGCTGTCCGACGCTGTGTCGTGCAGCGCCAGTGTGATCAGCAGCGCCGTGCGGTTCATATCCTCCTTCTTCTGCGTGAAATTGATCTGCCCGTACCACATCATCGCGCGGAAATACGCCTCCAGCGTCTCGTCGCCTTCATAGTAGCCGCGCGGCTTGAACTGGGAATAATCCAGAAGATCTTCCGTTACAGCACACGGGGCAATACCCTCTGCTGCATAAATGGCAGACAACGCCTGCGCAGCAACATCCTTCACCTGCTCTGGCACCTGAATCTTCGGATCCTGAAGCGCAGCGCCTACCGCGAAATACGCTGTGCTGCGCTTTGCCGCATTCTCCCACGCTGTTCCGGTCAGTGCGTCCAGCTGTGCGGCAGATGCGCGCAGCATGTCTCTGCTCAGCGTTTGCAGCTGCGCTGCAAGCTGCTGCTTTTCCGTCCGGTTCAGAAGCAGGCTGAAATACAGGTGATAGGTGTGCATCATGGAATCTACCGTTACAAAATTCGGGATCTGCAGATAACGATTCCATTCATAGCGGCCGAAAAACTCGGAATAAAAATCCGGCTCGACCACAAACAAATTCTGCGCAAGGATGGCTTTGGCCGTGTCGGAAAGCCCGTTCCGCTCCATCCATTCCAGATTTGTGATCTCACGCAAGTCCCCGGATACACTGTAGTCCGGCACGGCTGCAGCCGTCTGCGCGTCAGCGACCGTGAAACGGAGAAACTGTGGCCGCGCCAACAGCTCTGCCGGAGCCACCGCAGCCGCTGCCCGGCTGCCTGCCGTCAGTGTCCTCATCTGAGCGTCTTTCTTCCGCTGTGCGAGCTGATATACAAGTACCGTGCAGGCCACGATCAGCGCCAACGTACCGACTGCAATGGAAAACAACTCCGTCGGCTTGATTCTGTGCCGTTTGCCGTTTCCATGGGCTGCGGCAGCGCCGCAATACGGGCAGCTGCGCTCATATTCCCGGAGTTCTTTTCCGCACTTTGGACAAAACATGATACCGCCTCCTTTTCTGCGCTTCTGTTCCACCTCTTTTACAATTCGAGCTTACCATACAACCGCGATTCTGGCAAGGCAAATCCCGAAAAAAGGTTCCTGCCAGCCTAAGCTGCAGGAAGCTTTTTCTTAATCTATTGATTGAATTTTCGCCGGTAGGCCGCAAAGGCCTCCCGGATCACCGTGATGGCCTCCTCCCTTCCGTGGACACTGTCGACCTCCGCGTTGGTATCCGGCTCCAGGTGCTTGTAGACGCTGAAAAAGTGGCTGATCTCATTGGAGACATGCGCCGGCAGATCGGACAGGGCAGAATATCCGTTGAACATCGGATCGCCAAACGGGATCGCGAGAATTTTGTCGTCCATCGCACCGTTGTCGCGCATGGTAAAATATCCGACCGGATAGACCCGCACCAAGCTCATCGGGCGAATTGGCTCGCTGCACAAAACCAGCACGTCCAGCGGATCTCCGTCATCGGCATAGGTGCGCGGGATAAAGCCGTAATTGGCCGGGTAGTGCGTCGAGGTGTAGAGGATCCGGTCCAGCCGCAGCGCACCGGTCTGCTTGTCCAGCTCATATTTGTTTTTTGAGCCCTTTTCAATTTCAATCACCACCAGAAAATCCTCCGGCTGCATCCGCTCTGGGCTGATATCGTGCCATAAGTTCATCGGTCGACCTCCTTTTTCCTGTGCGTTCTTTTTTTGCGTTTATTGTATCGAATACAGCCCTTTTTGTCAAATAGCGACCGCCTCGCATACAGATGAGAAGCCAGGCGGCTATCCTCTACAGCTGTCCGCAGATCACTTTTCATGCTTTGTAGAAGCTGCGCATCATATGATTCACTCCTGAAACAGTTTTCCTGCCACGGGCGGTTGCATGACTACGATTTGACTACTATCACCTGTAAAACCGAAAAAGCCGGTTTGTCCAGTGTTTTCAATGGTTCCGCAACAATTCAGAAAAAACGGACGTTTTCGCCGAAAGCTGAACATTCCTTGAAAACACAGCATTTTATCCGTTGATGCCTGAAAACTCCGACTCTGTAGGTCGCAGGTTCGAATCGTGTCGGGCGTACCAAAACGCCGTGAAATCGTTCGATTTCACGGCGTTTTTATATAAACTGGTCAAATTTTCTCCTTCGCGACATAGTTCAGTTGGATGGAGTCTTTTCATGGGCAAATAAAGGTTTACCGCTCATATTCCTCATATCCTTCTGCCAGCACCCAGAGATCGTATTCCTGTCTTGCCTTTTCCAGCGAGGACAGTTCTTCTTTCGGGCGCTGTGCCTCCTGATTTTTTCTGCTGTGCCGTTCTCCTTTATCGGCTTTTGGTTTTCGGAACCACATACTCAACGTCCCTCTGCTTTTGCACAGTAATCCGCAGTCAGTTCGAGATAACCGCGTTCATTGCGTACAATTCCTGCCCAATCGAGGATCGCTGCCAATACAAACACCGGATCAAAAACGGACATTCCTTCCTTTTTCCCGGCATATTCTTTCGCGATACGACCAACGATTGTATCCTCCGTACAATCGCCATATCCTAATCTGTAGTTCCGTCCGTTTCCTTTTCTTGCTTTTCCTCCGTTTCGGAACAGAAGACTGACGATCACATCAAACACGCGATATTCATACGGCGGCGTGATTGGAAGTTCGTCACAGGTAAAGCTTTTTCCGTCCGCGTTTGCCTGGATCACATAGCTGTTGCCGCTGACAGATTGTACTGTTGCGATTCCTCCGCAGTCGATCAGCTTGTTCTTGATGATATCAGACGCATTGATGCTGTTATCATCCGCTCTTTTTAACATAGCAGCATTCACCGTCTCCTTTCTATTCTCTACATTGTTGTCCGCGATGCCCAACGCCTTCAGTAATTCATCCAATCGTTTCTTCGCAGTCGGGTACGAAATTCCAATTTTATTTTGCACATCCTTCATGTTTCCGCGGCAGGTTAAAAATGTACGCAAGAAGTCGGACTGCACGGCATCGAGCCGGTCGTACTCGGAAATATTTTCTTCCACAGGAAACTCTGCTTTGCAAGAAGGGCAGGACAGTTTGCTGATATTTAGCCTGTCTCCGCATACAGGACATACGCTGGTTTTTGTAATTTTCATCCGTGTGTCACCTCACATTTCAATAATATCACATTGTTTTCTTCTTGTCAATATTAGAATTAAATATTATTGATATCTATATTATTTAGATTCCCAATGTGCTCTGCATGATCTGGCTGGCAGCTTTCTTGTTCTTGTCGAAAGCGTGGTGTAAATATCCAGCATAGTTGACGGCTGGCTGTGACCGAACAATTATAAATTATGCGGGACAAGGCAAGCTTGTCCCGCATGGTTGTATTTATTCTGTGCGCTTGAAAGCAGCGGTGATCAAGGCTCCTGCGGCATCTGCCAGGCGTTGATGTCGGTATGCAGGAGGTGGTGGGAGCGCTCGGACAGGGGCTTTTCCAAAAATTCTGCGTAAAGCGCCTGCACGTCCGGGTTTTCGTGGGAGAAGCGGAGCGCCGATTTTTTATCAAGGCCCCAGAGGACGTTTCCTCGCTGCTCGGCGCACTCGACGCCGTCGTGGATCGGCTGACCGCCGCCGCCCGCGCAGCCGCCGGGACAGGCCATGACCTCGACGAAGTCATACTGCACGCAGCCGGAAGCAATTGCTTCCAGAAGTTTTCTGGTATTTCCAAGGCCGCTCACGACAGCCGTGCGGACGGCACCCGCACCGGGAATATCGAAATTTACTTCTTTCCAGCCCTGCATGCCGCGCACGGCGGTAAAGGCATCGGGGTCGGGATTTTTGCCGGTGACAAGGTAATACGCACTGCGGAGCGCCGCATCCATGACGCCGCCGGTCGCACCGAAGATCACCGCCGCGCCCGTACCGGAGCCGAGCGGACTGTCGAAGCCGCTTTCCTCCAGAGCCGCAGGGTCGATCATCGAGCAGCGGAGCATCCGCACCAGCTCACGCGTGGTGATGACCACATCGACATCCGCGTCGCCGCAGGCATCTTTCATCGTGGGCAGCGCCGCCTCCGCCTTTTTGGATGTGCACGGCATGACGGAGATGACGCGGAGATTTTTGGGGTCAACGCCGATCTTTTCCGCGAAATAACTCTTGGCTACTGCGCCGAACATCTGCTGCGGCGATTTCGCTGTGGACAGGTTCTTCGCGAACTGCGGGAACTGTCCCTTCACGAAGCGCACCCAGCCCGGACAGCAGGAGGTGAACATCGGCCAGGAGTACGCATCCTTGTGCGTAAAGCGTTCGATGAACTCGCTGCCCTCTTCCATGATCGTGAGATCGGCGCTGAAATTGGTGTCGAATACATAATCGAAGCCCAGCTCCCGCAGCGCAGAGGCCAGAACGCCCGGCGTGGCCTGCGCAGGCGTGAGGCCGAAATACTCCGCCCACGCCGCGCGGACGGCGGGCGCGACCTGCACAACGGTCGTAAGAGACGGGTCGGCGAGCATGCGATAGACGTGGTCGGTATCGTCGCGCTCTTCCAGCGCGCCGACAGGACAGTGGGTCACGCACTGTCCGCAGTAGGTGCAAAGCGACGTGGACAGGCTGTTTGCTCTGGCCGTGCCGACGGTCGTCCGGGAGCCGGTGCCGACCAGATCCCAGATATGGACGCCCTGCATCTTATCGCAGACCTGCACGCAGCGCATACACTTGATGCAGCGGTTTTCAAAGCGCAGGATGGGCGCGGAATAGTCGACGGGGGCCGGGCGCAGCTTCTTCTGATACGGCGCGCCGAGCAAATTATAGTCGTTGGCGAGCTTCTGCAGCTTGCAGTTGCCGCTGCGCGTACACTTGACGCAGTTGACCTCGTGCTGGCTCAGGAGCAGTTGGAGATTCACGCGGCGCGTCATGCGCACCTTCTGAGAATTGGTATGGATGACCATGCCCTCGTGCACCTCGTTGTCGCACGCGGCGACAAGCGTCTCCTGCCCCTCGACCTCGACCATGCAGATGCGGCAGGCGCCGATCTCGTTGAGGTCCTTGAGATAGCAGAGCGTCGGAATGTCGATATTGGCCGCGTGTGCGGCGTCCAGAATGCTGGTCCCTTCCGGCACGCGGACAGTTTTGCCGTTGATCGTGAGTGTTACCATCTTTCGATCCTCCCTCCCTTGAAAATGCCGTAGCCGAAGTGGTCGCAGCGCAGGCAGCGGCCGCTCTCTGCGCAGGCCTCTTCGTGCGTCATGCCGCATTCGATGTCTTCAAAATCACATTTGCGCTGGGCTGCCTCGCGCTCTTTGGTGTTGACGCGGCCGCGCGCGGGACAGACGTCCAGATGCGGCGCGGGAATTTCCACATCGGTGCGGATCTCGTGGTGGAAGCCGAGCTGCTCGTCGATGTTTGCTGCCGCGACCTTGCCTGCTGCGATCGCGCGGATCGCGGTGGCTGGGCCGGTCACGCAGTCGCCGCCGGCAAATACGTTTTCCATGTTGTCGATCTGGCTGGAGCTTGCGGCCATAAACGTGCCTCTCTTGATGGGGATGCCGGTCTGCTCAAAGCCGGCGATCTCCACGCCCTGCCCGATGGCGACGACGATGAGATCTGCCGGGATACGTTCTTCGGGCTGGTCTGCCGCGTCAGGACGCGGACGGCCGGACTTGTCGGCAAAGCCGATGATCTGCGGCTGCACCCAGAGGGCGGCGGCCTCCCCTGCTTCGTTTGCCTCGATGCGCACCGGCGCAGAAAGCTCGCGGATCTCCGCGCCTTCGGCGATCGCGCCCTGCACCTCGTCGGGAAGCGCGGTCATATCTGCGATCCTGCGGCGATAGACGCAGGTGACGCTGGCGGCTCCCAGACGCACGGAGCTTCTTGTCACGTCCATTGCGACGTTGCCGCCGCCGATGACCACGACGCGCTTGCCGGTGAAGTCCGGCATGACATCGTCGCCGATGGCGCGCAGCATTTCGACGGCGGACATGACGTTTTTGCTGTCCTCGCCGGGAATGCCGGTTTTTTTGTCCGTATGCGCGCCGATGGCGACATACAGGCAGTCGTAATCCTTGTGCAGCTGCTCGAAGGAGATGTCTTTGCCGACGGTCACCCCGGTGTGAACCTCGACGCCGGTGGACAGAATGGAGGCAATTTCCGCGTCCAGCTTTTCGCGCGGGAAGCGGTAGGCGGGAATGCCGTAGCGGAGCATGCCGCCGAGCTGCTTCTTTTCCTCAAAAATCGTGACGCTGTGCCCCATAAGACGCAGATAATACGCGCAGGAAAGGCCGCTGGGGCCGCCGCCGATGATGGCGACACGCTTGCCGGTCGCTTCCCCGCAGGCGGGATTCGGAACATTGCCCGCGTGATCGACTGCGTAGCGCTTGAGGCCGCGGATGTTGATGGACGCGTCGACCATATTGCGGCGGCAGCGCGCCTCGCACGGATGCTCGCAGATGTACGCGCAGGCGGTCGGCATGGGGTTATCCTTGCGGATGAGACGCACGGCGTCCGCGTACCGTCCCTCGCGCACCAGCGCAACATAGCCCGGCACGTCCACGCCCGCAGGACAGAGCGAAACGCAGGGCACAGGGTTCTGCAGCGACGCGAGGCACCGGTGGTGCTGAACGTGGTTCACATAATCGTCCCGGAAGCCCTCAAAGCCGCTCAGGACCAGCTGCGCCGCGTCGCGGCCGATGGCACAGTCGGCAGAGGCGACGATCGCGCGCGCCGTTTTTTCGATGGTGTCGATGGTCAGCATCGTACCGGTACCGTCGAGCACCTGCCCCATCAATGTGCTCAGCTGGCCAAGTCCAATGCGGCAGGGCACGCATTTGCCGCAGGACTGCGCGTGGCAGAGCTGCAGGAAGGTCAGGGACATATCGATGGGACACAGTCCCGGAGGACTGGACGCGATTCTGCGTTCCATATCCTTGTAAAGGCGGTCGACGACCGTCTGTGCCTTGCTTGCGGTTTTGATATCCAATCTGCTCAAGGCCTGATCACTCCTTCTGTTTTTTCTGATCTCGCTATCTCATTTTTAATATAGATAGTGATATTTTTAATATAAAGAAATCATAGCATATCCGCCGGATACCGGTCAATACTTATCGATAAGTTTTCACCGAACCAGTCATTCTTCTTTTGCGGACCGCTTATTCCTAATTCGATATACTGCGCTTCAAAAAGGACCGATGATCCGGCCGGCAAGCGTTACCGGCAGAAGATCTGCCGATAGCCGCAGGCGATCAGATCATCCGTGCATGAGGGTACTGCCTGTTATACCTGCAGGGCCGCGTTCAGTGCGTCGGTCGTCGCGGTGACGGCGTTGCCGGGGGCTTTAGCCGCCTCGCCGATGACAAGCACCTGCGTGCAGACAGCCTCTGCCGCTTCCTTGAGGACGGCATTCGAACGGGAACCCATGGCAAGGACGATGCTGTCGAAGCCTCTTAAGCTGCCCGGCGTGCCGGCCGCGAGGGTGTAATCCACGCCGTCGGTGTAAAACTGCCCGACCTTTGCGCCGGGGTACAGCCCGACATTGTGTTCGCGGAAGGTCTCAAACATATACCGGCGGCTTTCGGGCGTAACGTCCGCCGCGATGACGTCCTTCATTTCGATGACGGACACTGCATGTCCGCGCTCGGCCAGGAACTCCGCTGCCTCGCAGCCGACCATGCCGCCGCCCACGACGAGCGCCTTTTTGCCGCAGACGCGCTTGCCGTCCAGCAGCTCCTGTGCCGTCATATAGCCGCACTCTGCAAGGCCCGGAATGCGTAGGATCGGCGGATTGGAACCGGTGCCCAGAATGATGATATCGGGCTTTAACTCGCGCAGCATAGTCTCATTGGCTTCCGCGCCGGTTCTCAGCTCGACGCCTGCCTGTTCACAGCGCACGATCATGGAGCGAACAGCCTCGGTCAGCTGGCCCTTGCCGGTCGGATACGCTGCAATGCGGAGATTGCCGCCCAGCTCCGCGTTCTTTTCCAGCAGCGTGACCCTGTGGCCGCGCAGCGCGCAGATATATGCCGCATACAGTCCGCTGGGGCCGCCGCCGACCACGACGACGTTTTTGGCCGTCTCCGCCGGGGTGATCTCAGTTTCTCTTCCCACGCACGGGTTCACCGCGCAGGTGATGGGTCTGCCTGCAAACATATTCGGCACACAGCCGAGCAGACACCCGATGCAGGGAGACAGGGTTTCGAGCTGATTGTTTCTTGCCTTGTTCGGCAGCTCCGGGTCGGCGATACTCTGGCGGCCAAAGGCGACCAGATCGGCGCGGCCCTGCTTTACAAGAAGCTCCGCGTACTGCGGCTCAGTGAACCGGCCGACGATGATGACGGGAACAGACACGGCGCGCTTGATCTCGGTCACGTGGTCTGCGTTGAAGCCGCCGTGCGTGATGCCGGGCGCCCACATAAATTCATCATGCAGGTGCACCGCACGCGTGACGTGCAGCGCATCCACGCCGCACTCCTGCTCCAGATAAGCCGCAACTGCCGCCGCGTCCTGCACGCTCTGTCCGCCGGGGACCTCGTCACAGGCGTTGATGCGGCATAGAATGGGCAGATTGCCGCCGGTCTTCCTGCGGATGTTTTCGATGATCAGGCGCGGCAGGCGCATACGATTTTCAAAGCAGCCGCCGAACTCATCCGTGCGGTTGTTCGTGCGCTGGGAAATGAACGTGCTGACCAAATAGCCGTGCGCGCAGTGTACCTCCACCATATCGATACCGGCCTGCTGGGCGCGTCTGGCCGCGTCGCCGTAGCATTCGATGATGCGGTAGAGCTCTTCGCGGGACACGGCCTCCGGTGTTTCGCGCCCGACTGCCGCCGGGATCGCGCTGGCAGCTTTCAGCGGGTAACCCGTGAGTGCAGAGCTTCCTTCCGGACCTGCGTGCTGGAGCTGGATGGAGACCTTCGCGCCGTAGGCATGACATGCTTCCGTTACACGCCGGAAGCTTTCAACGGTAGAATCCGAGAACAGGCACGGCTTGCGCGGGCCGCCCTTGGCCTGCTCATAGACGACGGCAGATTCGATGGTGATGAGGCCGAAGCCGCCCTTTGCGCGCGCTTCATAGTAGGAAAGTGAACGGTCGCTGAGGCTGCCGTCGGTGTTGGCCAGATTATTGCCCATCGGGGGCACGACAAAACGATTGGGAACCGTGACAGAACCGATCTGCACGGGAGAAAACATCGTCGGAAATTTCATATTCATTCGTCTCCTTTTTAAGGTTTGGAATTACGAAAAGAAGGTTTCCAGCACTTCCTGCGTGGGCATATCCCTGCCGGTAAAGAGCTTGAACGCGGCCACGCCCTGCCAAAGAAGCATGCCGATGCCGCCGATGGCCTTGCATCCGGCCTGTTCCGCCTGCTCGATGAGAAGCGTCTTGCGCGGATTATAGACCGTGTCGCAGACAACAAGCTCTTTTTGGAGGAGCGCCGCATTGACGAGCGTCTGTCCGTCCAGCGGCTTCATGCCGACCTTTGTGGCATTCACAAGAAGGCTGCAGGCCCTGACGGCGTCTGCGAGCGCCTCCGCGTCCTCCAGCGGGTGAATGGAAACCTTGCAGGCAGGAACTGCCGCCGAGAGCTTTTCGACCGTCTTTTCGCCGTTCGCGTAAAATTCGTCCGCACGGTTGAAGATGGCGATCTCCTGCGCGCCGTCCAGCGCCGCCTGCACGCAGATGGCCATGGCCGCGCCGCCCACACCGAGAATAACCATATGCTTGCCGCTGACCTCCACGCCGTGCTCGCGCAGATTCTGCACGAAGCCGATGCCGTCGGTGTTGTGTCCGGTGAGAACGCCGTTATCGTTCACAATGGTGTTAACAGCACCGATGGCCTTCGCCGCGGGCGTGATGCGGTCGAGGAACGGAATGACCGCCGCTTTGCAGGGCATGGTGACGTTCGCGCCGCGCATGTGAAGTGTCCGAATTGCGTTTACTGCAGATCCAATTTGCTCCGGTGTAATGTCGAAAGCCAGATAGGCATAATCGAGTCCGTATTTCTGAAAGCAGTAATTGTACATCTGCGGGGATCTGGAGTGCGCGACCGGCGTGCCGATCAGCCCCAGCAGTGTGGTCGTTCCGGTAATCTGCAAAATCATTCCTCCCTTGTCTTGCGGTACTGACTTGTTCCGGTTCCACTGTAGCCCATGGTTTCCAAAAGTTCCAATCAATAAATAAATAATTATCGATAGATTCTTCGCATATAATCCTGTATACTAAGGAAAACGACAGGCGCGAAACGAGAGGAATTTTTGTGAATTTGCTGCATCTTCGGTATTTTGTCGAGCTGGCCGGTATTCAGCACTATACCCGTGCAGCCGAAAAGCTCTGCATCACACAGCCGAGCCTGAGCCATGCGATCGCACAGCTGGAGGCGGAGCTTGGTGTGCCGCTGTTTGAAAAAAGCGGGCGCGGCGTCGTGCTCACACCGTATGGAAAGCAGTTTCTTTCCTGTGCGCAGCTTCCGTACATTCGTACTCGACGGGATCACCTTGTGAAGCTGCACAGTTTTTGCCCCGCCAAATTGAACTGATTGTTTTTTTCTATGATTTTTCGCTGAAATATATATGGATCCGCCAGCCGATGTCGTTTCATCGGCTGGCGGATCGCTTTTGGGGATCAGCACCAGATCATATGCATCGCCGCGCGGTACACTGTGACTGCCGCCTGCTGCCGGATCGTCCTGCTGGTTCAATTTGCACACAGTCCGGGTGTTTTTGAAAAAGAACCTCAGATTTGCTCCATCGGCTTTGTCGCTGTGTTCATGCGGAAGCCCCGCAAAAATGACGGGTAAAAAACGTCAAAATATGGCGGCTGCGTTTTTACAAAACCACTGAAAAACGGAAAAACAGAAAAAGGCAGTTGCAGGGAGGAAACCTGCTGCTGTAAAATGTCATCAGGCGAAAGAAAGGAGCAGGCACCATGAAGCTGAACGGCGAGATTTTGTATGACGCGCTTTCAGAGTCTTTTGTTGTGAAGAAATACGGCCATTACAGCCAGACATTAACGCTGCAGCGGCCGCGGCTTTACGGCGGATGGGGGCGTGAATTTGAAGAAAACAGTCTCTATATCGCGCAGACAGAGCAGCTGCCCGGCAATCCGATCTTTCGTGACGGAGCCGTGGTGATCTGTGTCGGAAGCGCGCCGCCTGTTGTCTATACCAGCGGCAACTGCAGCTGTCTGGTGGTTGAAAACGGCGAGCTTGTAACGGTCAATAACACAGTACTCGACATCTTTGAACGTTTCGACAACTGGGACCGTGCACTGCATGAAGTGCTGGAAACGAATGCCGATATCCAGAAGATGCTGGATCTCAGCTTTCCGGTCTTCGAAAACCCGATGGTCGTCATTGACGCGGAATTTCACTTTCTGGCCTACAGCGCCATCATCAACCGCCGCGACGATCTGGCCGCTTTCCGGCCGGACGAGAACAACATGTTCCAGAAGCAGTACCTGTCCATAAGCCTGCGCGACACCAATTACAATACCGGCCGCCGCGAGCCGTTTCTGATGATCTGTGACGGCAATACGCATTTTTCCGTCAACCTGTATCAGGGTGAAACATATATCGGAAATCTCAAAATCGCATTCGTTCTGCGGCCATTCCGCACAGGAGACAATATTCTCTGTCAATATTTCGCCAAGCTCGTCGAGCAGGCCGTGGCAAGACTCCACGATCTTTCGGACGGACAGGGGGGCCGTCTGGAGCATGTTTTCCGCATGCTTCTGCAGGGAAAACCGCTTTCCAATCTCGAGCGGCAGTTTATCTCCGTCCGGCTGAGCCATTCCGCCTTTCAGTGTATGAAGCTCGTCCGAGGCAAACGCGCACGGCGGAAGGTGCCGCTGACCTACTACAGTGATCAGTTGGAGAAAACATTTCCCGGAAGCGCGGCGTTTGAGTTTGACGGCGCGATCGTCGCCATGCTGTGTCAGAGCGAATTTTTTTCGCAGCAGCGGCTGTCGGACTTTCTGCGGAAGCTGGATCTGTCCGCCGGTGTGAGCAATTTGTTCCGGTTTGAGAAGACCATGCAGCTGCGTTATTATTACCGGCAGGCCAACATTGCATTGGAGATCGGTGCATCCAGTGGGAAGCCGCAGCGGCTGTTCTATTTCCGCGACCATACGCTTACCTATATGCTGTTTCATTCTCTGGGCGAATTTCCGCTGGCGTTATTTGATACGACGGGCTTTCCGGCGCTGGTCGAGCATAACCGCACGGCGCAGATCGACTATATCGAAACACTGGATGTCTATCTGAAAAACGAGCGGAATCTTGCGAAAACGGCGAAGGAGCTCTATATTCACCGCAGCACGCTGATGGACCGGCTGGCCCGGATCAATGCGATCCTGGATGTGGATCTGGATGATCCGGATCAGCGGCTGGAGCTGATGATCGTCGAGCGCGTTTACCGCGCGCAGAATCAGCTTGTTCCCGCAGAAGAACACGAGGACAACTGGAGTGAGGAAAACCCGCTTCCGCCGACTGTTCATGAGGCAAAATTCCAAAACATAGAAAAGCTGCTCTGACATCTGACCGGGCAGCACAGCGCGCCCCGCACAGCAAAAGTGCGGGGCGCGCGTTTTCTTTGCCCGTACACTCCGGAGGCTTTCTGATTTCGCCCGGCTATGTTACTATCAAATGCACAAAACAGCATGAAACTTGTGCAATTTCAACAAGGAGGAATGTGAACATGAGCTGCAAAATCGACGATCGCCTGCCAAAAGAGGTCGGCGCAAAATCCCTTCCCCTGCACCCGGCCGTCAAAACGCCGTGGGAAAAGCTGATCTCCTTCCATGACGCGTATCATTATGCCTGCCGCCACCACGCGGTCATCGGCGCGGTCTATCAGGAGGTCCTGCGTATTCTGGTGCCGGACTACGACGAGCGCTGCACACTGATGTGTAAAACGGATGTCGGTGTCAAGAATTATATATTCAGCAAGATGGAGGTCGCGCCGGGGCATCTGTACCGCGACTATCATCTGGCCAAGCACTATATGCATCCATTCTTCAAAGGAACCGACAATACCGGCGGCTTCCGCGCGGCAGTTTTCGGCGACAACGGCGATGAGCGCCTTCTGATGCAGGGCCGCGTCAACGATTTCGGCACCTATCGCGCGGAAAAAGAGCTCGACGCCTGTCCGTGGGACATCATGGGCAGCGAGATCTGCCGCACGTCGACGGCTTCTCTGGAGGAGATCGGCCGGTGCTGCGGTGACAACTGCGAGTATAACATGGTCGAGGCCAGAGGCTGCGGCGACCTGCACTGCCGCGTCGTCTGCGAAAACCGGGACAAGTACCCGATGCCTCCGCGCGAGAAGATCTGGGACAACTTCGGCCCCATCGCGACGGAGGATCAGATCAAGTTCACCAAGCGCGAGGAGATGTACACCGAGCCGCAGCAGATGCGCAGTGAGTTCGGCTACAAATACCGCAGCGGCACCTGCATGGAAATGGACTGCGACGACTATTACAAGGACGGCGCCGTGACCTACGCACTTGGCAGCGACTATGTCATCAACCCCATCAACATGCTTGTCCGCGCCGGGAAGTTCACGCGCGAATATGTTGACAACATCATTACCTGCTGCTTCGAGGGCGCAGGCAAGATGATGTTCGGCGAGGCATTTGCCGTGGAAGGCCTGCGCAGCTGGCTGGGCGTGCCGCGCGAGGTCAACGATGGACGCGTGCTGGGCGGCTATATCGAGGTCATCCTGCAGTCGATCCTCACGCCCTATACGGTCGTTGCGTTCAACAAGGACGAGGTCATCTATGATATCGACCGTGCGGCCTTCAACCGCAAGCTCGACGGTCTGACCACAGCCTACAACGCGATGTGGTACGGCATGGTCAAGACGCTCGTGAGCCCGGAATGGTTCGTCTGGGAAGAGACCGAAAACGTCCCGGCAGAAACCTACCGCGTACACATCGGACGCAAGATCGACAAATACTGCCGCTGAGGGAGGGAAACGAAAATGTATCAGAATGTATACAGCCATGACGAGATGAAGCGCTCGGAGCATATGGCGGTCCGCACCACCGCAGGCTGGTATCTGTTCACGCACCAGCTCATTGAGGTTCAGGGCGAAGACGCGACGGCGTTCCTGGACTATCTGTACGCAAACCCCATCGGAAATCTGAAGCTCACCCGCGCGCGCTACACGACCATGCTGGATGAAAACGGCCTCATTCGCGACGATGTCGTCATCTTCCGCATGGAAGAGAACCGCTACTGGGTATCGACACTCTACACGCGCAAGGTGCTTCCGTGGTACGACTCGCACAAGGCAGGCTTCAACGTTACCTACCGCGATATCACGCCCGAATGGGACATGTACTCGATTCAGGGCCCCCGTTCTCTGGAACTGCTCAACGCCATCGTCGACCAGCCGGCGGACGAGGTGAAGTTCTTCCAGATGTCAGACAACACCATGGACGGGATCCCCGTAAAGATCAACCGCGGCGGCTTCTCCGGCGAAAAGCTCGGGTATGAGCTCTATATTTCGCCTGAACATACGCAGAAGGCCGTGGAAAAGCTGCGCGAGGCTGCGCCGAAATTTGACGCCAAACAGATCACGGACATTCAGGTCATGGTCTGGACGCTACCGACCGAGCGCGGCTATTATCTCATGAGCGATATCGGCTGGGCAAATCCCTTTGAAGTGGATATGGCCAGAGGCATCGGCTGGGACAAGGAGTTCATCGGCAAGGAAGCGCTTCTGAAGATCCGCGAGGAGGGTGCGAAGCGCACGCTCTTCGGCTTCACGGTCGACGAGGAGAACATCTTCATCCCCGCGCGCAACATCGGCGGCCCCGGCACGCCTGTGATGTTGGACGGCGAGGAGATCGGCCGCGTGACGAAGGTGACCTACAGCTACGTGCTGAACAAGAACATCGGCTGCGCGATCGTCGACAACAGCAAGGCGGGCATCGGAACGAAGGTGCAGCTGCACGGCTTCGAGGCAGTGCTCTGCGACAAGATCTTCTGCTGAGAAAGGCGCGTCTTGCATGGCAAGAACATATAAAGCGGCGCTGTTTTTTGACGACGGCGACCACGGCCATATCGAATATACCGAGAAGACGCTCCCGGATGTCTGCGGCGACGACGATGTGATCGTCAAAAACCGCATTGCCGGTATCTGCGGCGCAGACTACATGGCCTACGCGCACGGCGACGGCCCGTCGCACATGCTCTATTCGGGTCAGGAGTTCGGGCACGAGATGGTCAGCGAGGTCATCGAAAAGGGCAAGAACGTCAAGGGCGCGGAAATCGGCGACTGGATCTTCCACGCGTACCATGACCGTGGGCGCATGGCGACCGTCGGCGGATTCTCGGAGTATCTGTATCTGCCGAAATTCACGCTCGAGGGCGATTTCACGCTCCCGTCCGTCGAGGTCCGGCCGAGCGCCATCAAGCTCGACAAGAGCCTTGGTCTTGAAAACCTCGTTCTGCTTGAGCCGTTTGCCGTCGGCGGCAAGGCCGCGAAGCTGATGGAGGGACGGGGTACGACCGCCGTCGTCATCGGCGCCGGTATCATCGGCATGTCGGCAGCCCTGATGCTGCGGCACTACGGCTATGAGAAGGTCATGATCATCGATTTCTCCGACTTCCGGCTCGGCAATGCGCGGGAATTTGGTCTTCTGACCTGCAATCCCAGGCATGAGGATGTGCAGACGGCGCTCTTTGAGGCATTCGGCTCGCGCCCGGCCTACGGCGGCATGAAGTGCGCCGCGCAGGTCTACATCGACTGCATCGGCGTGCAGGGCAGCATCGACTACTTCAACCAGTTTGCGGGCTACGGCGCTGTGCTGAGCATTGTCGGCACGCACAATAAGCCGCCGATGATCAACGCACTGAGTGTCTGCTTCAACCAGCAGCACATCATGGGCTGCTGCAGCTACCCGTACAATAAGTGCTTTGAAGATACCTGCAATCTGATCAGAAGCGGCGTGGATCTGAGCCGACTCGTCACGCACAAATTTACCCTTGACCAGCTGGATGCCGGTATGGCCGCCCACGGCGACGCCAATTCCGCGCAGAAGGTCGCCATCATCTACGACTGATCACCCACTCCCCCGCCGCAGCCGGCGCTGCGGCGGGCGGAAGAGAAAAAGAAAGGAACAGCCATGAAATACAACGCACTGATGTATTACGGCCAGAAATATTTTGGCTTTGAGGAGCTGGAGATGCCCGCGTGCGGCGAAAATGACATGATCGTCAAAAACCTCACGGCCAGCATCTGCGGCTCGGACACCGACACCTGGCTCAACGGCGGCGAGCTGCATTATCTGCCGCCGCGTGTGGAATTTGGCCACGAGGTCGTCTGCGAGGTCGTGGAGACCGGCAGAAACGTGACCGGCGTCAAGCCCGGCGACCGCATTGCGCCGTATCCGCTGAAGGCTACGCCGAACCCCAGAAAAGCCGGATATCTCGGCGGCTTCTCGGAATATCTGTATATCACAAACGCGAAGGAAGACGAAAACTTCTGGATCCTGGACGAGCGCATGAGCAACAAGGAGGCCGCTCTCATTGAGCCGCTGTCCGTGAGCATCCATGTCGCTGACCGCGCAAACGTCACCGAGAAGACGGTCGCCGTCATTCTGGGCGCGGGCATCATCGGCGCGGGCGTCGCTGCACGGCTGGTCGACCGCGGCGCGGCGCGCGAGCACATCGTCTTTGTCGACCGCTCGCAGTACCGGCTGGATCTGCTCGCGAAGCAGGGCTTTGCAGGCGTCAACAGCACGGAGCCCGGCTGGCAGCAGAAGCTCATCGGGCTGACCGGCATGTCCTACTGCGTCTATGGCCCCGGCAGCGCGGCGGATTATATCTTCGACTGCGCGGGCTCCATCGACCCTATCGCCATTGAGCCGACGCTGCTCGAGCAGGCCATCCGGCTTCTGAAATTCGGCGGCACGATGGTTCTGGCCGGTGTGCACCGCCGCAAGGTCCCGCTGAACCTGCAGAAGATGGTCTTCGGTCTTCAGAACATGGTCTGCGGCAGCGGCGCGACCGACCCCGAGTTCCGCATTGCCATCGACATGCTCTACCGGAAGGTCATTGATTTTGAAGCGCTCGTCACGCACAGCTTTGCGCACAAGGACGCCATTGAGGCCATCAAATTTGCCTGTGACACCAACCAGTGCCTGAAGGTGCAGATCGACTACAGCCTGTAATGTGAAAGGAGAACATCCCATGAGGCCTGTAACTGTTATCACCGGCGGCGCGGGCGGTATGGGCTTTGCGACTGCCAACATTTTCGGTCATCAGGGACACACGCTGCTGCTGTGCGACGTGAAGGAGGAAGCGCTGCAGAGCGCGGCAGCCGCGCTCAAGCGGCAGAACATGGATGTGCACTATCTGGTCACAGACGTGTCCGACCGCGCGCAGGTGCTTGCAGCGGCGCAAAAGGCGTCGGAGCTCGGCTCCGTCAGAAACGTCATCCACACGGCGGGACTTTCCCCCGTGCTTGTGGAAAAGCTCGGCCCGGAGGAAGGCCGGCGCACCATCGTAAAGGTCAATGCGCTCGGTGCGGTCCATATGACGGACGCGTTTTATCCGGTGCTGGAGGAAGGCGGCAGCATGGTCCTGTTCACGTCGTCCGCCGCGTATCTGATGCCCGCCGTACCGGAAAGCATGCAGCAGATCTTCTTCAGCGTCAAGGATGAGCCGGAGCAGCTTTTCGACAGACTCCTGACCATCGCGTCAGACCCCGGCAGAGCCTATATGTTCAGCAAGCTCTTCGTCATGTTCTATGTCCGCATGAACGCAGGACGCTTCGGCCACAAGGGCTGCCGCATCAACTCCATCGCGCCCGGGCGCATCGTCACGCCCATGCACCAGACGCTCATCGACCGTGAACCGGAGCGCATTGCGGGCGAAATGGCGACCATGCCGCTCGGCCGGTACGGCGCGGCGTATGAGATTGGAAACCTGATCGACTTCCTGTGCAGCTATCGTGCCTCGTACATTAACGGCATCGATATCCTCATGGATGAGGGCACACAGGCGTTCACGTCTGTGCCGCAGCTGCCGGACTGAAAGGAGCTTATATGGATCTACTGGATGTATTCGGCCTGAAAGGCAAAAATGTGCTGGTCACCGGCGCAGGCTCCGGCATGGGAAAGGCCGCGGCGCGGCTTTTGATGGAGCTTGGCGCGAATGTCTACGCCACAGTGCGCAGAAAGCCGGTCGATTTTGCGGTCACAAAGCAGATCCCGTGCGACCTGGGATCCAAGGAAGGCGTCGACACAATGCTCGCGCAGCTTCCCGAGGAGCTGGAAGCCGTCTATATCTGCCACGGCATTTCCAACACGCAGGGAAACAGCAACGCGATGCAGGTGCAGCTGACCAATTTCTTCAGCTTCAAGTATATCACCGAGCAGCTTCTGCCGCGCATTGCGGACAACGGCTCCGTGACGTTCATCTCGTCCGACGGCGGAAAGGCGTGGCGCGAAAATATCCCTGCCTGCCGCGAGGTCATCAGCTGCAAAACGTGGGAAGACGCGGGCGCATGGTATGAGGCGCATCCGGACAAAACGGCGGGCGGCTATGTCTTTGCCAAGCAGTGCCAGCACGTCTATGTCATGGATATGTGCCAGAACGAGGCGTTCATTTCCCGCAAAATCCGCATCAACGCCATCGCGCCCGGCATGACGAAGACGGGGCTGACCAACGACTTCAATACCTCTATCTGCGGCGACGCGGAAAAGGGGCAGGCGATCCTGGAAAAGCTGTTTCTCGCACCGTGGAACGGCCGCTGGGCTTCGCCCGAGGAAATGGGCTATCCGATGGCAGCTGTGGGAAGCCGCCTGTTCAGCTATATGAGCGGACAGATCCTCTACATCGACTATGGCACTGCCAGCACATGGGAAATGGATGAGCTGACAAAGAGTTAAGAAAAGGAGAAAACGTATGCAAATAAAAATCAAGAACACAAAGCTGTTTCTAGCTGCGATCTTCGTCCTGTGCACGGGTTCACAGCTGTTCAGCTATGGTGGAAACACAGCGATCGCACCGCTGCTGACTGCAATCGGCGGATATGAGTTTTACTCGCTTGTTGCGCCGCTCGGCGCAACGGGCATGATGGTCGCGCTTCCGGCAGTTGCGGCACTGGGGCGGAAAATTGGCAGCAAGACTGTCCTGTTCCTTGGTGCATTTTTGATGCTGTTTGGCCGCGTCGGTATGCAGTTTGCAAACAGTGTGTTTACCATCGGTCTGTTTAACTTCCTCGGCTCATTTGGAAGCGGCTTCGTAATTACCGCGCCGTTCGTTATGATCGGTACTGCCTTTGAGCGCTCGGCTTCCATAAAATATTACGGCTATATTGCGACTTTCAACGCCATCGGCTCTCTGATTGGTCCGCCGCTGGCCGGTATGCTGGTCGATGTAAACCTCCCCAGAATTTCGTTCCTGCTCTGGATTCCACTCTATGTGTTCTCGCTCATTGCAATCGGAATGCTCTATCCCAACAGCAAGAGTCAGAGCAAGGAAAAGTTTGATGTGACAGGCTGGCTGTATCTTGCGATTATGGTCTTTGCCTTTGTCATGTGGACGGGTTTGTCCGGCAAAGTTTTCCCGTGGCTAAGCTTTGGTCTGCTGCTTCCAGTCGCGGTGGCGGTGTTCGCGTGGCTTCTTGTGCGCCATTCCGGACGCATTGCAAACCCCACTGTGCCGATTCGCGTGTTCCAGTATAAGCGCTTCCGTACGGCATTCTTCAGCAATTGCTGTGTGGTTGTTTTCTCCACCTGCGCATCGGGATATCTGCTCAATTACCTGCTGTACGTCATGAACACATCTGCAACGCTCGGTTCAACGACAACCATCCCTTCGACGATTGTTATTACGATCCTTGGCTTGTTCCTTGGCAAGATTTTGGCGAAGAACTTTGCGAAGAATGTACGCACGATGACGATTATCGGAAGCTTCTGCACGTTCGGTGCACTGCTCTGCTTCGCGCTGCTTCAGTCGACATCCTCTATTCTTCAGGTCTGGATTGGCTCTGCGCTCGGCGGCGTTGGTAACGCAATTTCGCAGACCTGCCTGACCCCGTATTTCCAGTATGGTCTTCCAACGGAGGAATACGGTCCTGCACAGGGCATGTATCAGTTCTCCAGCACCTGCATGGCAACAATTTTCGTAGCTGTGGTCGGCGTGCTCGTGGGCGCGACGGGTGATCTCAAGTATGTGTTCTACACCGGTCTGATCGTAACGTTCATCAATGTCATCATCTGCCTCACCTCCGTCCGCATCCGACCGGATGAGGTCATTGAGACCACTGGCGCATAAAATCCAAAACTCCGCTTTTTGACTGCTTCGTCAAAAAGCGGAGTTTTTTCGGAATAAAACAGGGAGGTGCTTGAGATTATGTAGCTTTTTGCGTTGGCGACGGCACAGCCTTGACTGTCATCATCCTCAAAACCAAAAGCCGGTCTTCCCAGTGCTTTCAATGGTTTTCGGAAAAATCAGAGGAACCGGATGTTATCGGTAAAACCATATATTCCTTGAAAACAGAATCTCTCAGGCGCACTGCATAATATGCTACATAGCGGCAGCCGGAATGGAGCGGATCCATTCCGGCTGCATTTTCTTTTCACGGTTTGTATCTGGAAAAAACTTGACTGAAAAGTGAAATCACGTCTATTTGGTGTAGACGGGAATGCAGGCGCATGGTATACTGTTGCTGGTTAAGGATATCTAACCAGCTTGTTTTGTCTATCCCTGTTCAAAAATATCAGGAGTGCCTTGCATATGGAACATACAAAAGCGCTTGAAAACGAAGGTGCCGTATTATTGGCGCAGAGCGACGGATGCTCAGTCTGGCAGTTTCACAATGAGACCGGTGAAGGGACCATGACTGTCTATGCGGTATTTCCCGGCGTAATGCTCAGCTTCAATGATTTTCATATGGAGCACTATCACAGCGGCTTTGTATCGGACAGGCAGATCCTCGCCATCGACCACTGCCGCGAGGGCCGGATGGAATATGATGCAGGGAACGGTATGGTCGGCTATACGGCGGCAGGCGACATGAAGCTTGACCGAAGGCGGCACCATACAGGAAATTTTGTCTTCCCCTCCTGCCATTATCACGGTCTTACAGTGGCCTTCGACCTGGATATTGTCAGACGGTCGCTTGCAGAGGAAGTAAAGGATTTCCCGGTCGGACCCGAACAGATCATCCCGCGTTTTTCTCTTACCGACTATCCGCGCGTACTTCACGGCATGGAGGAAGCTGAGCATATTTTTGGCGATTTGTATCGTGTGCCCGCAAAGATCCGTATTCCGTATTTCAGAGTAAAAATTCTGGAACTGCTTTTATACTTCGACGCCGTGACCGTACCCAAGACCGAAGATCATCAGCCCTATTTTTACCGGACACAGGCTGAAAAGGTCAAAGCGATCCGCTGCTTTTTGACAGAGCACATTTCAGAGAATTTCACGCAGGAAGAACTGTCGAGACAGTTTGACATTCCCATGACGGCCATGAAAAGCTGTTTTCGCTCGGTTTACGGCGAGGCGATCGGCGCATGGCTTGCAGGCTACCGGATGAACCGGGCGGCGGAGCTGCTGCTCCGGGAAAGAGAGATGGGCATAGCAGAGATCGGCAGCCGTGTTGGATATAACAACGCCGGAAAATTCACTGAGGCGTTCAAGAAAATTATGAAACTGACTCCGTCGGAGTATCGAAGAGAAAGAGGAATCGGATATGAAAACTGAAAAAAGGAGCTTTATGAACGCCCTTTTCGCCTATGCGGGCAGTGAGAAGAAAAAGATGATCGGGTCGATCATACTGTCGGTGCTGTCGGTCACGGCGGGGCTGGTACCGTTTTACTGCATGTACAAGCTCATTTGCCTGTTTGTAACTGATACGGTTACGGCGGGAGGGATCGTCCAATGGTGCCTGCTGGCGCTTGCAGCGTATGCGGTGAAAATTCTGACTTTCACACTATCCACTGCCGCGTCGCACAGCATGGCGTATACGATACTTGAAAAGCTGCGCCTGCGTCTTGCCGATCGGTTTCTGCACGCACCGCTTGGAAATACAGAGAACCATACCATCGGCGAGATCAAGAGCATGATGGTGGATAAGATCGAAAATCTGGAGCCGCCGCTGGCGCATATGATCCCGGAAGGCGCGGGACACATCGTGCTTCCGATCGTCAGTATCGCCGCGCTCTGCGTCATTGACTGGCGGTTGGCGCTTGCTTCACTTGTCACATTTCCGCTGTCACTTCTCTGTATGATGCTGACCTTTCAGATCAGCGGAAAGAATTTCTCAAAATACGATCAATCCGCAAGCCATATGAACAGCACGATCGTCGAATACATAGAAGGCATTGAGGTCATTAAAGCATTTGGCAGAGCCGGTGTTTCCTATGAGAAATATGCTGGCGCCATCACCGGCTTCCGCACCTTTGTGATCAAATGGCTCACCTCCACCTTTGCCACCATGAAGCTCAGCTTTGCACTGTTTCCCTCCACACTGCTCGGCACGCTCCCCGTGGCCCTGGCGCTTGCAAACGGCGGCAGTATCCCCGCCGCACAGGCAGCGCTCGCCGTGATGCTTTCCATTTCCATGGTCGGATCGCTTGCCAAGCTTGAGGTATTCTCGGAAAATATGCGGCAGGTGAAATATACCGTTGAAAATCTTGAGGAATTTCTCGAAATGCCGGAGCTGCCCGAGCCGAAAAACCGTGCTGGGGTGACACACACCAATGTAGAACTGAAGAACGTGCATTTCTCCTACACCGGAAACGGAAAAGACGAGGTGCTGCACGGCATTGATCTTCGGCTTCCGGAGGGCAGCTTTACAGCGCTTGTCGGTCCTTCCGGCGGCGGAAAATCCACGGTTGCCAAGCTGATCGCGCGGTTCTGGGATGTAACGGACGGCGAGATCACCGTCGGCGGCGTAAACGTCAAAGATATGCCGCTTTCGCAGCTGTCGGAATATGTGAGCTTTGTCACGCAGGACAATTTCCTGTTCCGCTGCTCTCTGCTTGAAAATATCCGTCTCGGTAATCCGAACGCCACCGACGAAGAAGTAAAAGCGGCAGCCCGTGCGGCGCAGTGCGAGGAATTTATCGCAAAGCTTCCGCAGGGATACAGCACCCCAGCAGGTGAAGCAGGCAAGCGCCTTTCGGGCGGCGAAAAGCAGCGCATTGCCATCGCCCGTATGATGCTGAAAAATGCACCGATCGTCATTCTCGACGAAGCCACCGCCTTTACAGACCCGGAGAACGAGGACAATATCCAGCGCAGTATTGCCGCGCTGACAAAAGGCAAGACCCTGCTTGTGATCGCGCACCGGCTTTCTACCATTAAAAATGCCGATAACATTGTCGTGCTGAACAGCGGAAGGATTGAAGCCGAGGGCAGCCAGCAGGAGCTGCTTGAACGCTGCCCGCTGTACCGGGATATGTGGCAGGCACACATCGGCGCGAAAAACTGGGCGGTCTCTGCCGCAGAAAAGGAGGCATAAGCGATGTTCAGAACCGTAAAACGCATCATCGACTGGTGCGGGGCGTTCAAAGGAAACCTGTATCTCGGTTTTGTCATGACCTTTTTCTCACACATTTTCACGGCTCTGCCTCTGGGGCTTGCCGCATATACCGTCGGAAAGCTCATCGAGGCGCAGAAAAACGGAACGGCATTTGATACGGCATGGATCTGGAAAACCGTGCTCATTCAGATCGTGCTCGTCTTCTTCCGCTTTTTGTTTGACTATTTCCGCGCAAGATTGCAGGAGCCGATCAGCTATCAGCTCACCTCCCGCGACCGTTTAGCGGTCGGCGATTCCTTAAAGCGCGTTTCTCTCGGCTATTTTGGGCAGATCAGCACCGGAAGCATCCTCAATTCCGTCACCACCGGCCTTTCCACCCTTGAAACCATGGGGATCCGTATGATCGACAACTTTGTCGGCGGCTACTTGAACTTCATTGTCATATTTGCTGCACTTGCGATCTGCAGTCCCATTACGGCGCTGATCGCTCTGGCTGCCGCGCTGCTTTCGCTTTGCTGCCTGCTCATCATTTCTCACTTCAGCCGCATCAACGCCCCGGTCGAGGCGCAGGCGAACCGTGATCTCACCGGCGCGGTGATCGAATACGCCCGCGGGCTTGCCGTGGTGAAATCCTTCGGACAATCCGGCGCCGCCATGGAATCGGTGACAAAGGCCGCGCATGACAGCAAAAAAATCCATCTGAAAATTGAATGGGGGTATCTTCCCGCCAATGCCGGGCATCTGCTCGCTCTGAAATGCGGTTCGGTCGGCCTTGCCATGGCGGCGGCTTTCCAGTGCCTGAACGGCGCGATGGATTTTTCGATGATGCTGATGTTCGTGTTTCTCTCACTCAGCATTTTTGCCGGTCTTGAGCCGATCAGCGACAGCGCCCATACCCTTGGCGTGATCGACGACGCCATGGATCAGCTTGACGCATTGCGCGCGCACAATTACATTGATGCGGACGGCACGGATGTGAAGCTCGACCGCTATGACATCGGATTCAAAGATGTCAGCTTCGGTTATGATGCGCGGACGGTTCTGAAACATGTCAGCTTTCAGATTCCTGAAAAAAGCTCCACTGCGATCGTCGGTCCGTCCGGCTCGGGTAAAACCACGATCTGCAGCCTGATCGCCCGCTTTTACGACCCGCAGGCGGGCAGCATCACCGTCGGCGGACACGATCTGCGTGAATTTACCTGCGACAGCCTGCTGAAAAACATTTCGATGGTGTTTCAGAATGTCTACCTGTTCCACGACACCGTCCGCGCCAATATCCTGTTCGGCAAGCCTGACGCCACCGAGGCAGAAATGATCGAGGCGGCAAAAAAAGCCCGCTGCCACGAATTTATTACGGCGCTTCCGAACGGCTATGACACGGTCATCGGCGAGGGCGGCGGCACGCTGTCCGGCGGCTAAAAGCAGCGCATCTCGATTGCGCGCGCCATTCTGAAAAACGCGCCCATCATCATTCTGGACGAGGCGACTGCGAGCATTGACCCGGAAAACGAGCACCTGATCCAGCAGGCGCTCTCCGAACTGACGCGGGGCAAGACCGTTATTACCATTGCGCACCGGCTGGCGACGATCGAGCAGGCAGATCAGATCCTGGTCATTGACGACGGCCGGCTCGTACAGCAGGGAACGCACGCCGAACTGGCGTCCATTCCCGGAAAATATAAAGAATTTATCGACATCCGAAAGAAATCGGAAGGTTGGAATCTTGCAGAATAAAGGAGAAATCACCATGCATGAAACCAGAAAGCTGAAGGGCAGAGACCTGATCACCATCGGCATTTTTTCCGCCCTGTATTTTATACTGAATCTCGCGGCAATGATCACCGGATTTGTACCGGTGCTCTGGCTGCTGCTGCCGGGTGTTGCGGGAATTTTCACCGGCATTCCGTTTATGCTGATGGAATCGAAGGTGCAGAAGCCGGGAGCCATCCTCATCATGGGCCTTATTACTGCCATTCTCTATTTCGTGACGGGGCAGTTTACCGTGCTGCTGCTGATCACCTTTGCCGCTGCCTGCATTTTGTCGGAGGTATACCGGTCGATCACGAAATACGATAACCGCTTCATTCATATGACGATCTCGTTTATGATCTTCTGCTACGGTATGCTTGGCTCCCCGCTTGCCATCTGGGTGTATCAGGACAGCTTTTTGACCCAGATACAGCAAAACGGAATGTCCGCCGAATATGTCGAGTCGCTTTCCGGACTGATATCCGTACCGACGCTGATCGCCCTGTGCATTTCCCCGATCGTCGGAGGCGCGATCGGAGCCCTGATCGCAAAGGGGCTGTTCCGCAAGCACTTCCGCAAGGCGGGGATCGTATGACAAGACGAATCAGCGCTCTCGATCCGAGAGCCGGTATCTGGCTGCTGCTGCTCGCAAATATCAGTATGTTCTGCGAAAAGTACGCATGGCAGGGAATCGCCATGTCCGGTATGTTTCTGCTGCTGCTTCTGCTTTACCGGCAGTATTCGGCCGCATGGAAGGGTGCGCTGCTGATCGTTATTTTTCGCCTGCTGCTGAAATATGTTTTCCCGCTGTGCCCCCGCTTGATCAACATGATCTTTCCCGTGCTGATCAACTACACGCTGCGTATGATGCCCTGTATTTTGGCTGGAATCCTATTTGTGCGGAACGCCTCCATGCAGAAAATGGTCGCCGCCATGCGTGCTTTGCATCTGCCGCAGGGATTTATCACCGCCATCTCCACCACACTCCGGTATTTCCCGGCGATCAAGGAGGAATTCGGGCATGTCCGTGCGGCGGCAAAGCTGCAGAACATTCCGCTGTCCGAACGGCTGGAGTCCACGGTCGTACCGATCATGATGTCTGCGGTCAGCACTTCGGATGAAATTGCTGCGGCAGCGATCGTAAGAGGCATTGAAAACCCCTGCAGAAAGACGAGCTATATCCGCCTCCGCATCACCGCTTCCGATTGGCTCGTCATGGCTCTGGCAGCGCTTTGCACGGCCGCAACTATATGGATGGGGTATCGGCTATGATCAATTTCCAAAATGTAAGCGTCACGATACAGGACAAAAAAATTCTGGACAATATCAATCTGACGGTAAATGACGGAGAGTTTGTTCTTCTATGCGGAGAGAGCGGCTGCGGCAAAACGACGCTGACGCGCCTTGTAAACGGGCTGATCCCTCACTTTGTCAGGGATGTGAGGGTCGAAGGCACTGTTTCGGTCGAGGGCATGGACATCGCCGCTTCGCCCATGTATAAAATTTCCGAAACGGTCGGTTCGGTCTTTCAGAACCCGAAAACGCAGTTTTTCAACACCACCTCTTCTGCCGAGATTGCCTTCGGGCTGGAAAACATCGGCGCAGACTGGGATTTCATGCACAGAAGCGTGACGAGAACCATATCCGATCTGGGAATCGAGAAGCTGGCGGACAGAAGCGTTTTTTCCATGTCCGGCGGTGAAAAGCAGCTTCTCGCTTTCGCCTCGGTATATGCCATGAATCCGCGGGTTTATGTTCTCGATGAACCGTCGGCGAATCTGGATCATGCGGCAATGGAAAAGCTGCGAAGGATCCTTGAAACGGTGAAAAAAGGCGGTCATACCGTGCTGATCGCCGAACACCGGCTGTCCTATCTGTATGGGCTTGCCGACCGGATCATTTATCTGAAGGCCGGACGGATCGAAAGAACATTCACGGCAGCGGAATTTTTCAGCCTTTCCGAACGTGAAAGAGCCGCAATGGGGCTGAGAAGCATCCACTCCGAGGAAATAAAAATCCCTGTACACACATTGATGCAGCCGGATCCGCCCCTTTCGGTGCGTCAGCTCTGCGTGAAGCGAAAGAAGCAGATCATCATCAACGATCTTTCCTTTTCCGCCGGTGACGGAGATATTATCGGGATCGTGGGCAAAAACGGAAGCGGAAAATCCACCTTCTGCAGCGCGCTCTGCGGTCTTTTACCGGCTGCCAGCGGAGAAGTTATCTTTCACGGCAGGAAGCTGACGCGCAGGGCAAGGACAAAGCAGTTCGGTATGGTGATGCAGGATGTCAACCATCAGCTTTTTTCGGACAGTGTGAAAAACGAGTGCCTGTCGGCCGACCCGAATGCCGCCGATCAGGAGATTGAGGCGCTGCTGCGCAGCTTTGACCTGCTTGACTGCATCGACCGGCATCCGCTTACGCTGTCGGGCGGCCAGCGGCAGCGGCTGGCCATATGTCAGGCGATCATGGGCCAGAAAAAGCTTCTGATTTTCGACGAACCGACCAGCGGGCTGGACTTCCGGCATATGTGTCAGGTAACCGAATGGATGAAGCAATTGGCGCAGAGAGGCTATATCCTGTTCGTCGTCACGCACGATTATGAATTTTTGAACCGTGTCTGCAATTGCTGCATTCAGATAGGAACGTTCAGCTGACCGGTAAAGTCATGACCGCCGGCTTGGCCAGCGGTTTTCTTTAATCGAGCAGGAGGCTCTCCTAATCAAAGAGCCGCCCTCTCACACCACCGTGCGTACCAACCGGTACACGGCGGTTCAATCGCATAAGTGCAAGGACTCGTAGTAGTTGAGGATGCTAGCGTCGCTAGTGCTATCATAACAGCAAAAGAATTTGAAAATTGCAAGAGGGTCTTTTTATTTTGCCTACGGCGCGCTTGCAGCCGATCCGCAGGATCATGCACGGCTGGTGGAGATCATCCGCTCCTTCGGTCCCCTGCCCTGCCGCATTCTGCCGCTTACGACGGATTGGATGGCAAGAATGATCGAGAACGCCATCGTTGGGGATCTGGATTGACTTGCATTTGACCCTTGTCATTTCCGGTGCTCTGTGATACACTGTATCTGCTTATCAGAGGACTTGCGATAAAAAAGAATCGCTTAAGTGGGATAAGACCGTTTCGGGCCTTATCCCGCTTTTTGTTTTTGCGCGGGGCAAAGCCCATAGGGCTTTGCCCATTTCTTTTGATTGGAGGATCCTTTATGAACGCAAAAACAAAATCCCTCATCGGCAACATTCTGCCCGCACTGGGCGGTCTGTTCGTGACGTACCTTTATAATGTCGTGGACGGCATTTTTGTCGGGCGCGGCAGCGCTGGGCGCGGTGAATATCGCCGTGCCGTTTATCACGTTCGTCGTGGCGCTGACGGCTATGTTCCCGATGGGCGGCGCGACCATCGTCGCCATTCGCATGGGGCGCGGCGACAAGGCGGGAGCGAATCACGCCTTTATGACGGCGTTTTCCCTGACGCTCCTGATGTCCGCAGTTCTTATGACAGTCGGCATGGTCTTCTCCCAGCAGATCGTGGACTTGAGCGGTGCGAGAAGCTTAAGTGCGGACATGCGGCAGATGGCGGCGCAGTATCTGCTTTACTACTCTGCGTTTTCCGTCCCGATGCTGATGGGCACGTGCCTTTCCGTGTTTGTGCGCAATGACGGCTCGCCGCAGCTTTCCTTCCTTGGCATGTGCGCAGGCGCAGCTGCAAATATTTTTCTTGATTGGCTGTTTATTTATCCGCTTGGGATGGGCATTGTCGGTGCAGCCGTGCTGGGCGTGACTATCGGGCTTGCGGTATGCGCGGTCGGAGACATGCTCTGGACGGCGCTTGCGAAAAAGGGCGTATTTCTGAAGGCGCGACACTGAAACACCGGGCGCGCTGCCTTATTTTCTGCCGACGGGCATGGCAGAGCTGCCGGCATCATCATACTGTTCTTCATCTGCCCAATTCCTTCCCTTTCATATATAAATTTCACTCTCTGCTGTTTACAGGTGCTAGTTTACACCATAGAAAATCCCCTTTTTGAAGGAGAGATAAATGGGGAATCCCGCTGCAAAGTTCAGAAGACCGCCAATGATGATCCACACAAGCGCTGCGGAAGCGCCTGTATATAGAATCTGCAATATTCCAATCATCGCCCCGGCGAGTCCCGAATAAACCGTCATGCCAAAGCTCAGATCCTTTTGAAGCTTTGTGGCGATCTCCTTTTCGTGCTTTTTGTTAAGCATGATCAGATAAGCGACGCCGAAGAGGATACCCGCCAGGGCAAGGATCGCCAGATAGTCCAGCATATTGTGAAAACCGTTTCTGCAAAGATACAGAATGCCCGCGATCAGGTGGATGAGCCAGCCGATATCGCTGAGCAGACCCAATACCAGAAACGGAATATCCGGCATCATGGCGGTATAGCGGATCCCCTGCTTCCCTTCCTGCTGGAGCTGCCGGATATGGTCTTCTGTTGTCTTTCTTTTTTCATGTAAGATGTCTTTCATCGCACGCATGGAAACTCTCCGTTCAATTTCAGTTAGAGTATACTAACCGTTCTGTTTTCGAAAAGACGCCGCCAGCGGCTCCCGGCATAAAGAAGTTTGCTTTATTATATCACCGGTTCTGCACGATCACAATGATAATTCCCGGGTTTGTATTGTTTTTTAGAAAGTCCGGAGAGTCTTGACTTTATTTCCTGAGACCCGTACAATGATCAAAAACACAGCATTTTATCCTTGATTCGGCTGCGCGGCATGGTCAGGAGGGTTCCGGAAGGTATGCGTTATTTGACAAAGGAGTGGTTCCTGGCTTGCCAGACCTGGCCTATGACGGCGGAGGTTCAAAGACGGCTGGACGAGACCAGCAGAGCCTTCCGCGCAGCACAGGCGCGGGAAGCGCTGCCGCCGGAGCTGGCGCGGGATTTCTCTTTTCATGACGGCGTCGTTCGTGAGATCCATACCGGAGACGATCTTGTGCTCGCAATCGACTGCCCGTTTTCCAGCTGTCATACGGTCACGTTCCGCCATGCGCGCGTGAAGCAACCGCTGCCGCCGTCCGGCGCGGTCTGGCTCTACGAGGAGCTCTACCGCCATAAAAGCGGGACGGGCTACGAAGCGCATATCCTGCTGGAGGCCCCGGCAGGGTCTGCGCGCCGGAAGATACAGCCCTCCGATCTGTTCGACCTGAAAATCATTTGCAACGAGATCCTGTTCGCATGATCATGAAAGCCGCGCTCCGACACACCGGAGCGCGGCTTTGCGTTTGTCTATACGATGTACGTTTGATTGAGCATGCAAGATTTCCTCCGGATCGTTTAACGTATTTGGCTGCGGAGCATGACTTTGGCGGAGAAAACGCCGTCCTGATATGTGAATGTGCTGGCGCCGCCGGTCTTTTCCGCAATGTGCCGCACGGACCGGATGCCGATGCCGCTCCCCTTTCGCTTGGACGAGCGGAAAACGCCGTCTTTTTCCCTGATTTCGCCGTCAAACGTGTTTTGGGTCTCGATCAGGAGCAGCCGTTCGGCGTGCAGATACGCAGTCACCTTGATCTGCCGCCGGGCAGATGCGGCGCGAAGACTGGCCTCCAGCGCGTTTTCCAGAAGGTTGGACAGCACGAGACACATGTCGATCTCGTCGACCGGAAGGGTCTGCGGCAGATCGAGCTGCGCGCGGAAGGAAATGCCCTCGCGCTTGGCAAGCGTGCAGTAATAGCCGGTCACGCTGTCCGCCGCACGGTTTTCGCAGAAATGCATATCAAGATTCGGAATGCGTGAAACGCTCTGCGCAAGGAATGTCTTCAGGCCGTCCAGATCTCCGCTTTCGGCCAGCGCGGAGATCTGGTTCAGCTGATGCCGCATATCGTGCCGCGCCTGCCGTGCTTCTTCGATGGCGGCTTTGAGATCGTCAAAGCGCCGCTGCTGCATGGAAAGGAACTGGTTTTCCTGCTGTAATCTCGCGTTGCGGTTGAGGCTGTTCGCCATCAGCAGGAAAATCGTGTTGAACCAGAACAAAAGCACCAGAAGCGCAATGCTCAGAACCATGTAACCCTGTAACACGCGGCCTGTATAGAGCGTTGATGAATAGCGCGGGATCATGAACAGGTTCAAAAGAATGAACACCAGCGGCAAACCCCAGAACACATACCACGTCTGCGCAAAATTATCATCCTCGACCATCGCACGCACCGCATGGGTCGAAGGATAGAACGCCGCCAGCACGGAAAGCCAGCAGATTGCGTTATAGAAAACGCAGGCGCCAAAGCAGAACCACGGCTCGTCTGGCGGCAGCTGCATATGCAGGACAATCGCGGCGCTGACGGCGCGAGACAAGCTGTTCACGCAGGCAAACACCGCACACACCGACAGCGCAATCGTTCCGGATTTCCAGAGGGAGATCCGGAGCGTTTTAATGTACAGGACAATTGCGAAGAGCGTGAGAAACGCCGAAGCAAGCGCGGTCGAGATGTGAACATGATAACAGAGAAGCCCGGCGGCGATGCAGAGTCCGGTCATCAGCGGCAGAAGCCACGCAAGAAGCCTGCCGGGTGTCTGCTTCAGATACGATTTGACTGGAAAATACGCAAGCAGAAGGCCGGGGAGCACAACGGAAAGCTCGAGAATTGGGCGCAGAATTTCCTTCATCAGCTCCGCCCCCTTTGCAGCAGAAATTCCATAAACGCCTGCCGGGCAGGCTTCAAAAGCTCCTGACTGACGTAGACGCGGCTGCCATCCGTCATACAGAAGGCGGCGTCCTGAAAGTCAGCGGCATGCTCCAAATTGGCAATGACGCCGCGGCCGCAGACGAAAAAGCGCGGGTCTTTTTTGAGAGGCTCCGTGAAAACCTTGAAGCTCTGGCGTGTAGCAAGCGTTTTTCCGGCAGTTGTGCGGATGTTGATCATATGGGCAAAATGCTCGGCGGAAACGATGTCCCGGTAGCAAAGACGAACGTCGCTGCCGCTGACCTTCACCGTCAGGACCGGCTCCGGACGCGGAAGCTTTGCAAGCATTTCAGTAAGCAGGCCGGAAAGCTCGGTCTCTGAAAAGGGCTTGACGAGATAGTGCAGCGCCCGCACCTGAAAGCCCTCGAGCGCATGATCGGTCGAGGTCGTGGTAAAGACCAGAAGGCAGTCTGTGTCCGTCTTCCGAAGTTCCTTTGCCGCGTCCATGCCGCTCAGGCCATCCATGTAAATATCCAGAAATGCGGCGGTAAAACGCCGCTCTTTTTCTGCCGCGAGAAACGCCTCGCCGCTTTCATATTCCAAAAGCGCTGCTTCCACGCCGCGAAGCGCCAGCTGCCGCGATAAGCGCTCTTTCAGCAGCGCCCGCTCTTCGGCGAGATCATCTACAATTGCGATCCTCATGTCCGGGTGACTCCTTCGCAAAAGATTCCACCATAATTATATCACATCTGTCCAGCCCCGGCGCATGGCGCGAACCGGATTTCGTGACAGAAACAGGCCTTTCGTGCCAAACGTCTTGCAAAGGTCACATGCATCCGTATACTGAACACAGACTCGTCAACGACGGCAGAGAGGAGGAGCGCTGTGTACCGGATCGCCGTGCTGACAAATTGCGAAGCGCAGGAAGCTTTTTATATCGGGCAGCTTTCGCGGTTCTGCTTCGAGCGCCGTCTGTTTCCGCGCGTGGACTGCTACCGCGGACAGGAGCAATTTTTTGAGGCCGCGCGGAACGCCACGCCGAATGGCGCCGTGATTGCCCTGCCGGGCGTGGACGGGCTGAACGCGGCGGAGCATCTGCGCTCGCTTTTCCCCGAAACGCGCATCATCTGGTGCAGCGACCTTGATTTTTCGCTGCACGCGTTCCGGCTGCGCGTGGACTATTTTCTGCTGGAGCCGGTGACGACCAATGCGTTCCGGCAGGGGCTTTGCATCTGGTTTGAAGAAAAAATGCCGTCTGCGCGTTCTTGCGCGGACAGCGAGCAATGACAAGGAGGATTTTTTGATGAAGAAGAGAAGCAAGCTTTGCGCAGTTCTGGCGCTGCTTCTGGCAGCGGTGATGCTGCTGTTGATGGCGGCGTGCAGCAAGACACAGGAGCCGGAAGGCCCCGCACCCGTGCAGGAAGAAGGAAACGTGCAGGGACCTGCTGCGGAACAGGAGACCGCGGAACCGGCGGAAGAAACCGAATCCGAAGCCGAGGCTGCGCCCGCAGCTTCCGCGCTGCCCGTGAAGGCTTTGAGCCCCAAGCAGGTCGAGGAAAACCCCTACATGGCCAAGAGCGACGCGAATATTCACCACGACGGCTACAACACCGACTCGACGGATGAAATTCTGCCGCTCGGCATCTATCCGGAGATCAACGTCTCTTATGAGACGACGAACGCGAACGCCTCCCCTGCCATCTACTTTGACAGCTACGGCCACGCGGTCGTGCCGCTGCTCGGCGGCATCGCCATCCGGGACTTAAACGCCGAAGAGACGAAGACGCTCGGCTATTTTTCCCCGAAGCAGCACGACGAGACGGTAGTTCTTTTGTCCCACAAAAAAGCCGACAGTTATATCCACATT
>ERZ1673752.584-NODE-584-length-61697-cov-14.683868_pt1 | contig 61697 bp, 51 predicted proteins | sample MGYA00580195_ERZ1673752 | MGnify/ENA primary metagenome ERZ1673752 (study PRJEB41218, sample SAMN15661744) | gut metagenome | host: Homo sapiens | place: Canada: London | collected 2015-08-20/2019-03-30 | study: EMG produced TPA metagenomics assembly of...
GAAAAAAGGCTGTTTACACAGCCCCTTTTCTTATATTTTATTTTGCTGTAAATGTCTTTCCCTGTGCCCAGCCTTTGTCATTGACCATGTAATATACCTGATATTTTGTATTTGATTTCAGCTTGAGGTAATCCATTCTTACGCTGATCTGATTGCTGCCCTGTTTTGCATATGCTGTACCACGATAGTAATGTCCTGTCTTTGTATCTTTGACATATACATTAAACACTGCTTTTTTATCATTCTGAAGATAGGTGTCATTGATATAGATATACTTAATTGCAAATACCTGTGTATCATTCAGTTTTTTATTTGTTTTGATCGTAAGTGTTTCACTGTTTTTCTTTGCAGTCACACTTGTAATCTTAAAGTTCTTACTTGCTTTTGTTCCAACCGGATTATTGTTATAGGCATACTCACTGAGTTTTGAACTGATCTTTGCTGCCTTTATCATTTCCGGTGCAACTAAACGATGAGCACTTCCGGTCTGTACGGAGTAATAAGAAACAAATCCTGTCTGACTGATATATTCCCTTGTGACAGCCCAACGAGCATTCTGGCATGTCATAACTGCCTGTGCTAATTTATAACGGTTCTTTGATGTAATACCATTACCATATACTTTTGCAACATTCTTTGCTTTTGAACGCAGACTGCTGTATTTATTTGATTTCAGACCGTTTTTCTTTACTGCTGTGATCGTTGTACTAACAGGAATTCCTTTGTACTTTGTAGTAATGACTGCCTTACCGGTCTTCTTTACGGTAATGTCACCCTTAGAGCTGACCGTGATCACATTTTTATTACTGCTCTTATAGGATACTCCACTAGAGAGGTCTGAGAGATATCCGCCCTTGATATATTTATTATTCTTATACTGAGAATACTGGAACAAATCTCCCATGTTGAAGGTCATGCCCTGCTCTACCTGTATGTCTGTGTAATATCCATAGACATTCGTACTTGTCAGTCAGGCATTTCGTGCTGCATAAAATGAATTTCCACATCCCAGCATCCTCTTCACCGGAATTAATTTTCAAGTCAGCTATTTGAGCGTTCCATCTACATCAGTAAGCCTGTCATTCCTTCATATCCATACATTCTCAGGACACTGACCAATCCACTCTTGATCTCCTCCCTTGAAAAATCGGCTTTGTCTAAAAATTCTTCCGTATAGTCGTTCAAATGGTCATAAAATCCAAGTGCCGCCTTCAAATCTTCTACCTGCCCGTTCTCTAACTGCTCATACAACAGATTTTCCGCTTCATTTATTTTGCCCGCATCCGCCAACTTCAGCAACCGTCCATAGAGGTCTGATGTTTCCTTTAACTCCTGCTCTATGTCTACGGTCTTTTCATCAATATTAAAAATCAGTTTCATAATTGTGCGTACCATTTCATGAATGAGACGCATAAGGTAGTCTTGTTTTACCATGGTTGTCCTCCTGTGTAGTAAGGTTTCTTTTACGTCTGTTCTATCTACGAAATTAAATGATTTCAAATCTCCACAATAATTTTTTTATAAATTTCGGAAGAAAGTAACCATTCTTTTTATGATAACACCGTTTTGATACCGAAGAGCTTTTTATTTTGATTTATTATAACATACTTTTACAATGTAAAAAAGGCTCCCGAGAAAACTCGCGGAAGCCTTGATTTTATTGCATATATCTATAATCAGTTATGATTACTCGATGATTGTAGCAACACGACTGTTAATATCACGAATTGTATTATTTGGAATATTCCTAGTAATATTTTATTTTATATAATGATACGTTTTGTGATTATTGTATCTATTTCAAAAGTTTTTCAACTCTAAAATAAGCCCATGGGCTTTTTACCTCCAATTCAAATGAAAGGACTAATAACACTAAAATTGATACACGCAGAATACAACCCGACGCATAACAGCATCGACATTAACCACTATAACGGCTACATCCTACGGATCGACTGTAATCAGGCTGAATCTGGGATAGGGACTACGCCTAATTCTCAGCGATACTTTAACGCACTGGCAATTGATAATCCGCTGGGATATGCCCGGCTTGCTCTTGATGGTGAGATATAGGCATGGGTGGATGCGTAGGATAGTTTGGAAGTGTTTTAATTAACTTTCTTATAAAGGGATGAGTTTATCAGTCATCCCTTTATGAAAATTCAACATCCTATGCATATATACATATATATTATCACTTATTTTATCATATTCATAACATCATTGTATTCTATTTTCCACTTGTGCGTCTTATCTCTGTGACACACACAATATGTTCCCTTCTCCGACAACACCACTTTTAATTTTCCATTACATGTACCTCCGCAAATAGGGCACTTCTTTGGGATTACTTTATATATCTCGTTTCTTTTTAATACATATTTTGCTGATGACCTGTCACGTAACAACTCAAATATTGTTCTCAGCAACCAGGCAACCACTATAAATATGACTCCCACAATTGCTATGTAAATATGCAACTTATATGTAGATATCATATTACACAAACCATCTGCCTTTAATTCTTGTAATCCAATTGCTATTGTAATAATATCAGCAATCATCCCAAGAATTGCTGCAATAACAGCCCAAGAAAGTTTTCCAACCTTTTGAACAGATGCAATACAATCCTCCGTCTTGTAATGCACATAATTTGAACCATAAAAATTATTTTCTTGAAAATACTGATTTCCGTTATTCTGTATCGTATTATTATTCATAATTTCTCCTCGTCGTACAAAACTATTATTCTAACTGTGCAAAGCATATAGTATTGATTTGCACAGTCCTAAAGTTACAGCGGAATATTAACATCTGTAGCAACTCTTATATTTGAGTGCCAGAAGTTATACTCATCTAACTTTTGCGTCACCTCATCATATACATGTTCTTTTTGATTTGGATCTCTGATTGTTAAAATCAAACAAAACTCTTGAGTCAATGCAAATGACTCTATCTGTGCCATTCTCTCAATATGATCTCTATATACACCCTGTAAAAATAAAAACCATTTTTTATCTGGTGACAGATACTCAATTTTCTTTTTTTCCGTTAACTCCGACAAATCCACTGCATATTTCTTTATAGGATAGTATTTATCTGCATACTGAATTAGTAAACGTTCTTTTAATGCAAATTCACTACTCTTTTCTTTCATTTTGTTTTTGCTATACACCGTACCCAACAATAAATTCTGCGAACCTTTTCTCCCAACTGGATTAAGTATATGACGCTTTGAAGTATCCCTCTCTTCTTTTGTATCATACGAACCAAACTTAACATCAATATTAGATTGACAATATTCTATTCCCTGTGATGGATCCAAAACCGGATCATACACCAATGTTGCTATAATCTGTCCCGTATAATATCCATCCTTAAGCAAACATTGTGGCATAGGGAAATCCATTATATCAATTTTATCGCCCTTGGCCAAACTATCTCTTAATATCAATGTTGCTTCATAAGGTGAATTATATATAATATCTGGCACATTTTTAGGTATTCCGAATCCAACCTGTTTCGCTCTCTCTGTAACAGGTACTGTCATTTCTTTTGGATATGATGCCGAGTGTGTGATAAGTGCCTTTATTAATAACGGGTCAAATTCTTCGCTTAATTCCTGCTGTATTCCTGCAGCCAATGCCGTTACTCTCGGTGTTGAAAAACTTGTTCCGACCCCAGTAGCCATTTTCCCATCTTTCGAGAATGATTTCACTCCAGTAGTAACTGTTTCCCCGCTTGGAGTCACACCTGCATTTCCACCATAATGAGAAACTTCTGGTTTAATTATATATTCCGGTCCTGGACCCACCCTTGAAAAAGGTGATGGATCATTATATTCCGCATAATCATATTGCCCTTTATCGTGTGCAACAGAACCTACTACCAAAGAACGAACAGAGTCAGCACCTTCATGAATTCTTCCCTTCGGATAATTGTTTTCAAAATTCCTGCAATTTCCAGCAGATTTACAAATAAGAACATTGTATTTATCTTGTATAGAATCTAAAGCAATTGCAAAATCAGAAAATTTAGTGTCTACAACTGGACGTGTGATACTAACCGACAAATTCCACACTTTTACCTTTTCGTGATAAAGTGCAACTGCTTCTTTAATATTTGCGATAAGTTCATCCTCGTCCAAGCCCTCTTTTGTGGTATCTGGAAATATTGCAGCATCAAAAAGTTTTATACCCTTGTGCCCGACCCAATTCTTCCCTTCACATTCATCACCATATAAAGCAACTCCTGCAACAAACGTTCCATGTGTAGGGTTTATACTATCATTGGGATATGGAGACCATCTATCCATCTCCATCCAAGGTTTTAAATTAGGAATAGATGCTATACCATTATCTAGTATGCCAATAGTCAAATAATTTTTACCATTCTCTGGAATTTTAACAGGAACCTCTTGGTCGTCATCTACAAAATCCAATGATACAGTATATTTTGGCATTGGCTCCACTGAAAAAAGTGCATTAAAAATTTCTTCTTTCTTCAATTGCTCTAACATGTCAGTATTAACCATTTTCATATTATACACATAGAATTGTTCTGAATAAGTGGTTTTCTTGTATTCAATCTTATTACGTTCCAAAGTATGCTCAAACATTCTACGCATAGCTAAATTCTGTTCAAAATCCTGATAATCCACCAATTTGACTTTGTAATTACAGACTTCATCAGTTGCCATTACGCTTGGTTCAAATTCTGCAAATCCCTCTATACAGGAAATAGCATAATCATTTTTCTCATACGCTCTTAGCTTTCCTGAAATTTGTCGAAGCTCATCCACCGAATCCAAACAAACAATAAGCTCATTTACATCTGCCACACCTATTACGCTACTATTATCCTTCACTTGAAAAAAATTGGTTATATCCTTACGTTTTGATTTCGCTGTAGCATCTTCTTGTATTTTAGCAATAAAAGAAAATGGTACCGGTGATGCACTCTGTTTTCTTTCAATCATTATTGTTTCTATATCACTCAACGAAGCTTGGAGAATTTCTGCCCTTTTCACCAAAGCATCCCCTTCCAAAACCCATTTAGGTTTTTCAGAGTTTCCATTCCCCTCTATTCGCAGTTCATCAATCTCTCTCGGTGCAAAAAATTTAATTGGCAATTTATCTGTATCCATATGCTATTCCTCCTTAATTTCCTTGGATATGCTTTGAATTTTTCTAAGCGGTATATCCATACCTTCATTGATTTCCCTGTGTGTTGCTCCATATTTTAATAAGAATCGTATAAACTGGTCTTCATTTTCAATATTATGATATTGATGAAAGTATATCTCTTTTAGTACATCACAACTATTCAATACAGCCTTTCTTTTTATTATAGCTTCTTTGATTGCATTATTTATAGTTGTTTTTACATCTGAATGGCTAAATCCTTTAAGAGCCAACTCTAACTGTTCCATTCTTTTCGCATTATCTACTATGCTATTATGATAGTTCGACAAATACAATTCCAACAATCTACCCACCTCTTCTGTCTGTGGCTTTTCCAATGTAATCACTTTAGAAAACCGCCTCCATATAGCAGGATCTAATAACTCATGATGATTTGTAGCTGCAATTAAAATACTATCACTACTTAACTCGTCAATATTTTGAATAAGACTATTAACTACACGTTTTAACTCACCTAATTCATTCTTATCATCTCTTAATTTAGCAATAACATCAAATTCATCCAGAAATAAGATGCATTCTCTCTTTGATACATAATCAAAAATTTTACGTATATTTTTAGCAGTACTTCCTAGCAAGGAAGAAATTAATCCATCAAGTCTTGCCGTCACCAAAGGCAATCCTGTTATTGTCGAAATATATTGAGCAACCGTGGTCTTTCCACATCCAGGCGGTCCATATAATAGCAAAGAATTAGAGACCTCGATACCTGCTTTAAGTAAATTATCCCTATTCTCGTAAAAATCAATAAATGCTTGTATTTCATCCTCAACATATTTACTTAAAATAATAGTTTCTTTCTTTATTTGCGGTGTTGTAATTCGAACTATCTCCATTCTACTTTCTGTATCAACTGGCTTGGTAGCAAAACTATCCAATGACGTCAATCCTTTTCTTCGATTCTCAACTATCCCTCTAATCTTTTTCGAAAGAGATACTTCACCCTCCTTCTCTAAATTGTTCGCAAGTACATTTGCATAATTCTGAACTTTTTCCTTATCTCCTTGTAATCCACCTTCAATAATCTTAACTATCTCTGTATACATGTTTTCACCTTTCCTTTTCGCTCTCATTATATCTATTTTTGTTATCAAAGTCAATGTTATTGTTATTGTACTGTTTATTTTTGTTATCAATTTTATTATTTTTGTTCGTATTTCTTTTTATGCAAGGTTGTCACGCAAAAAGGAACCGGCCTTAAACCGGTTCCTTGCAAATCTATATTCGTTTTCTCCCAGTAAAAATAGTTCCAACGAGCTTCTCATTTACTTGTATAGATAATTTTTCCGTTACATTGATGACTTTGCGATGATTATAAAGAAACTCTCGAAGTTCATCTTCTTCAAAGTTAATTGGCAGTCCGCTCATAATGGAATAATTAGATTTTCCTGTTTCTTTGTCATATTCCACATTTGCTTCCTTTATACTTGGCGAATGAATCGAAACATTAACATCATGCAAACATACCTGTATTGACCCCTCCTTTCAAAGCAATTCCTTCGCGTACAGCGACTGTATATATTGTCTTATACTCATTCAAAAACGTTTTATAATCGGTACTCATCTTATAGTCTCTGTTTTTTAAGATGAATTGCGACCCAAGAAGCAAATGCTGATCATTAACAGACAGGTATTTCATGAATTCCTTGTCATCTTCAAAGTCATCAGACCTATTCTTTATTTCAAAAGCTTTTCTATTTAACAAAAATCTTTCAATACCATACAAAAACATTCCATCCATATGAAAGTGAAACCCATCTGTACTCCTTTGTCCTATCGACTCCGTGCAATCCGATAAATTCAGCAAATTTATTTTTAATACACCATTCTTATCATCATTTTCTACTAAAATAGGAGCAATCTTCTCTCTAATCTTTTAAATGATATCCCTTTGTATTGTTTTACAGATTTCCTCTTCTTACATATTAGCCTCATAGTTTGCTTGTGACTCTCTTGCTAATCTGACATATCTTTCTTTTTTGCTTTTTCTTAACCATTTTTTCAAGTCTATCATACATCAGATTAACCTCAACTTCTATCTGTACATCCGACTTATTTTCCGTATAAATCATTCTAAAAAGATTACTAAATATTTTCTTCGTCGTTTTCTCGTTCCCATCGGAGACATACCAAAACGCTTTCATATCATCAATATTTCTTTCCAGTAATTCTGGCAAATAAAATTCATGAGAGATAAACAAAATGAGAAAGATATAAAAATCTGATACTACATATTCAATAATCATTGATTTAACAGATTCATTTTCTAGAAACAACTCATATCTATCTATTATCCGTTTTGGATAATTCCTTGCTTTGACACCGAAAGACTTTGATTTCAAGAAGAACACCCTCGACATCAGCAAAACTCTTCAGCGGATTAAATAGCAGGATGCAGTTACATCATCCAAAACAACGAAGAGCATCCGGAACATTATCATACCGGACTTTGTAATGAACAAAGTCAAAGACTATATTTCAAAGCTTTATGATTTGAAATATACGGACAGAGTCTTCCCCTTCACAAAATCTTATATCAATAATACGATGGAAAGGGCTTGCAAGAAAAGCGGAGTGAAAAGGACTTGTATCCACGACATCCGCCACTCCCACGCCAGCTATCTTATTAACTTAGGCTGTACACCACTGCTCATATCAGAACGATTAGGACACGAAAAGGTACAGACTACCTTAAGCACCTACTCCCACCTGTATTCCAACAAGCATCAGGAAGTAGTGGATATGATGCAAAACCAGCACCTGAAAGATATGGTACCATCCGATGTAACTGCCCCAGCAGACTCATCAAAAAAACCCAAAACACAGGACACAAGGTTCAAAGTCGTAAGTCCAAAGGATAAAATGAGCCCACAGCAAGTCCACGAAGATGACTTAAGCCCATGCGTCGGCTTCAACCGACGCACGTAAAAAGGCTCAACCCCTTGTAAACAAAGGGCTGAGCCAATAAAATCATTTAATACTCAAACAGTATTTAATTACTCGATGATAGAAGCAACACGTCCTGAACCTACTGTTCTACCACCTTCACGGATAGCGAATGTAAGACCCTGCTCCATAGCGATTGGGTGGATCAGTTCGATTGTCATTTCTACGTTATCTCCAGGCATGCACATTTCTGTACCAGCTGGTAACTCGATAACACCTGTTACGTCTGTTGTTCTGAAGTAGAACTGTGGACGATAGTTGTTGAACCTTCATCTTTTGTCAGAACGTAAACCTGAGCTGTGAATTTTGTATGGCATGTTACTGTACCTGGTTTTGCAAGAACCTGTCCTCTTTCGATTTCAGTTCTCTGGATACCACGAAGTAATGCACCGATGTTATCACCAGCCTGAGCCTCGTCTAATAATTTACGGAACATTTCGATTCCTGTTACAACAGTCTTCTTAACTTCCTCTTTGATACCAACGATTTCAACTTCCTCATTTACATGAAGAACTCCACGCTCTACTCTACCAGTAGCAACAGTACCACGTCCTGTGATTGTGAAGATATCCTCGATTGGCATTAAGAATGGCTGATCTGTAGCACGCTGTGGATCTGGGATGAACTCATCAACTGTGTCCATTAACTCCATGATCTTGTCGCCCCACTCGCCGTTTGGATCTTCAAGAGCTTTTAATGCAGAACCTTTGATGATTGGGCAATCATGGAAATCATACTCCTCTAACTGCTCTGTTACTTCCATCTCTACTAACTCGATTAACTCTTCGTCATCTACCATATCGCATTTGTTTAAGAAAACAACGATGTAAGGTACACCTACCTGACGGGATAATAAGATGTGCTCTTTTGTCTGAGCCATAACACCGTCAGTTGCAGCTACTACTAAGATAGCTCCGTCCATCTGTGCAGCACCAGTGATCATGTTCTTTACATAGTCAGCATGGCCTGGGCAGTCAACGTGTGCATAGTGACGTCTCTCTGTCTCGTACTCAACGTGAGCTGTAGAGATTGTGATACCTCTTTCTCTTTCTTCCGGAGCTTTATCGATGTTCTCGAAATCTGTAGCTTCGTTTCCGGCAACTCTTGCAGCAAGTACTTTTGTGATAGCTGCTGTTAAAGTTGTTTTACCATGGTCTACATGACCGATGGTACCAATATTACAATGTGGTTTCGTTCTTTCAAATTTAGCTTTAGCCATTTTGAATATCCTCCTTAATTTGATGCCCTTCGGGCTATTGTTTTTATTTTTAACTCACCTGATTCTGATTATATAAAATAGAACAGGTTTTTTCAAGGTTTATTTGCCTTTTTCAGAAATAATTTTCTCCTGAATATTCTTTGGTACCTGCTCGTATTTCTCGAAGAACATAGAGTAGTTACCACGTCCCTGTGTTTTGGAACGTAAGTCTGTGGAGTAACCGAACATTTCTGCTAAAGGTACATATCCGCGAACGATTTTTCCGCCGCCAAGATCATCCATACCTTCGATACGTCCACGACGTGAGTTGATATCACCGATAACATCACCCATGTATTCTTCCGGCATAGTTACCTCAACCTTCATGATAGGCTCAAGTAATACAGGGTTTGCTTTCTGCATAGCTTCCTTGAATGCCATAGATCCGGCAATATGGAATGCCATTTCGGATGAATCGACTTCATGGTAAGAACCATCATATACTGTTGCATGAACACCAACTACCGGGAATCCTGCTAAAATACCAGCCTGTGTTGCTTCTTCGATACCTTCGCCGACTGCCGGGATATACTCTTTCGGGATTGCACCACCGACAACAGTAGAATCGAATTTGAATAATTCTTCTCCGTTGGCATCCATTGGCTCGAATTTAACTTTACAGTGACCGTACTGTCCACGACCACCGGACTGTTTTGCATATTTGTATTCCTGATCAACCGGTTTTGTAAAGGTTTCTTTGTAAGCAACCTGTGGTGCACCTACATTTGCCTCTACGTTGAACTCACGAAGAAGTCTGTCTACGATGATCTCTAAGTGAAGCTCACCCATACCAGCGATGATCGTCTGTCCTGTTTCTGTATTTGTATGAGCACGGAATGTCGGGTCTTCCTCTGCAAGTTTTGCAAGAGCCTCACCCATTTTACCCTGTCCGGCTTTTGTCTTAGGCTCGATAGCAAGCTCGATAACCGGTTCCGGGAATTCCATGGACTCTAAGATAACCGGAGCTTTTTCATCACAGATCGTATCACCTGTGGTTGTCAGCTTAAATCCTACTGCTGCTGCAATATCACCGGAGTAAACTTTATCAAGCTCTTCTCTCTTGTTTGCATGCATCTGTAAGATACGTCCAACACGCTCTTTTTTACCTTTTGTTGCATTCAGTACATAAGAACCGGAGTTCAATGTTCCGGAGTAAACACGGAAGAATGCTAATTTTCCTACGAATGGGTCTGTCATGATCTTGAATGCAAGAGCTGAGAACGGCTCATCATCAGATGAATGTCTCTCAATCTCGTTACCTTCTAAATCTACACCCTTGATTGCAGGGATGTCGGTTGGAGCCGGCATATACTCTAAGATCGCATCCAGTAATTTCTGAACACCCTTGTTTCTGTAAGCAGAACCACAGCAAACAGGGATTGCTAAACATTCACAGGTTGCTTTTCTTAAAGCTTTTTTCATTGCTTCTGCAGAAGGCTCTTCACCCTCTAAATATTCCATCATTAAGTCATCATCTAACTCGCAGACTTTTTCCACTAACTCTGTGTGGTAAAGCTCTGCATCTTCCTTCATGTCATCCGGGATATCCACGATGGAGATATCCTCACCTTTGTCATCGTTGTAGATGTATGCTTTCATCTCAAATAAGTCGATGATTCCCTGGAATTCATCTTCTTTTCCGATTGGAAGCTGAAGACAGATTGCATTCTTTCCTAAACGGGTTTTGATCTGCTCTACAGCACCATAGAAATCTGCACCTAAAATGTCCATCTTGTTGATGAATGCCATTCTCGGTACATTGTAAGTGTCAGCCTGACGCCATACGTTTTCAGACTGTGGCTCAACACCGCCCTTTGCACAGAACACACCGACAGCTCCATCTAATACACGCAGGGAACGCTCAACTTCAACAGTGAAGTCAACGTGTCCAGGAGTATCAATGATGTTGATACGATGCTCTAATGCACCAGCCTTTGGTTTGCAGTTTTCCTGCTCTGTCCAGTGGCATGTTGTAGCGGCTGAAGTGATTGTGATACCTCTTTCCTGTTCCTGCTCCATCCAGTCCATGGTTGCAGTTCCTTCATGAGTATCACCAATTTTATAGTTAACACCGGTATAGTATAAAATACGCTCTGTTAATGTCGTTTTACCGGCATCGATATGAGCCATAATACCAATGTTTCTGGTTCTCTCTAATGGATATTCTCTTCCAGCCAAGGGATTTTCCTCCTTAATTTCCTCTACACTAAGTTCCTCTTCGACTTCGTCTTGGATTCACTAAGCTGCTTTTAAACTAGAATCTGTAATGTGCAAAAGCTTTGTTTGCCTCTGCCATTTTGTGCATATCTTCTTTTTTCTTTACAGATGCGCCCGTATTGTTTGCTGCATCCATAATCTCATTTGCCAGTCTCTCCTGCATGGTTTTCTCGCCTCTGTTGCGGGAATACAGGGTCAGCCAACGAAGTGCTAATGCCTGACGTCTGTCCGGTCTTACTTCGATTGGTACCTGGTATGTTGCACCACCGATACGTCTTGCCTTTACTTCTAATACAGGCATAACGTTGTTCATTGCTTCCTCGAATACTTCAAGGGCAGGTCTCTCGGTCTTTTCTGCAACTCTTTCAAATGCTCCGTATACAATCTTCTGTGCGATACCTTTTTTACCATCTAACATGATGTTGTTGATAAGCTTAGTAACCACTTTGTTGTTGTACAGCGGATCTGCTAAAACGTCTCTTTTCTGAGTATGTCCTTTACGTGGCACGGTACTTCCCTCCTTAATCATCTTTTTTTGATTTCGATTAATTCAACGGTACTCACATGTGTCGTTCTCTGTGTTCGTGCGGGAAAAGTTCTCATACGAATTTATCCGTAATAGGTGAACTTACATTCCAACACTTTTACCAAGTTCTGTTTGTGATACATTGTTGATGGCTAAGTCTTATTTCTTAGCGTCTTTTGGCTTCTTAGCGCCATATTTGGAACGAGCCTGTTTTCTGTTTGCTACACCTGCTGTATCCAGTGTACCACGGATGATATGGTATCTTGTACCCGGTAAGTCTTTTACTCTTCCTCCGCGGATTAAAACAACGCTATGCTCCTGTAAGTTGTGACCTTCACCCGGAATGTAGCTTGTTACTTCGATTCCGTTAGAAAGACGAACTCTGGCAATTTTTCTAAGAGCTGAGTTAGGTTTTTTAGGAGTTGCAGTCTTAACTGCTGTGCAGACACCTCTCTTCTGCGGTGAAGCAGAATCTGTAGGTTTTTTCTTTAAAGAGTTAAAACCTTTCTGGAGAGCTGGTGCTGTAGACTTCTTTACAGATGTCTGACGTCCTTTTCTTACTAACTGGTTAAATGTTGGCATGTTTTTCACCTCCTGTAGTTTAATTTCAATTTATGCATTTGTATGCACGCTAAATAATTATATAAGCAGAATGGCGGATTGTCAAGATTTTTTTCTTTCCAAATGCGTTTCAGGGGCATGAAAGCTCGCATAAATCCGAAAAGAGGCAGCTCTCATCTAATGAGATTCTGCCTCTTCTTTCTATATAATATACCCAATAAAATTCTTTTGCATTGTTCTATGAAGAACTTCTGTGAAAAATGAACAAGTTTATGCAGTCTGCTCTTCTTCTTTTCTGCTGCTGATGATCAGATATACGCCGACAAAGAATACTGCCATACAGAGAATTACTTTTGCGTTTGTCTCCGGACCTGTCTTTGGTGTGGAGTCTAATACATGCTCCTTTGCCGTAAACTTACTTGCTGATCTTACACCGCCTGCTGCAAGGTTTCTTCCCGTTACACTGCCGGATGTGCTGGTCACACTTGTTCCACTGCCCTGTGTATTATTAGAGGATGCATTCGTTGTACCATTGTCAGCCGGAGTTGCCGGATCATCTGTAGTTCCCGGATCGCTCGGTGTCGGACCATCACTCGGTTCCGGATCTTCCTTTACACCAGGATCATCTATTCCGTTCGGATCTGCCGGGCTTGCCGGTGAATCCAGCAATTCATATGTGTAGTTATTGTTTACTGCAAATTCCTCTCCCGCACTGTTGGAATAGGTATAAATCATCTGTGGTGTCCAGGATGACTGTGAACCAATATCCGTAACACTGGATGGAATGGTAATGGTCTGTACGCCGCTGTTTGAAAAAGCATTCTGCTCGATCACGGTTACACTTGCCGGAAGTGTTACCTCTGTAATTCCGTAGCAGCCATTTAATGCTGCATAAGACAATGTGGATGTCTTATCTGAGATTTTTACACTGTACTTTCCTTCCGGGCAGTACAATAATTTTGTCTGTGTCTTATTATAGATACATCCGTCATAAGAAGAATAGGTAGCGTTTCCGCCATCTACTTCTACGCTGCTTAAATTGCTACAGCCTGCAAATGCGGTATCAGAAATCGTATCTACCGCTGCCGGAATGGTCACACTTCCCAATAAAGTACAATTTTCAAACGCACTTGCTCCAATACTTGTGACCGTACCCGGAATGGTCACGGATGATAAACTTGCACAGCCATAAAATGCCATGTCCGGGATCACTCCCACGTTTGCGGAAAATGTCAGATCGGACAGACTGCTGCAGCCTGCAAATACACTGTTTCCAATGTTCACTACACTGGCCGGTACCACTGCACGGTACAGATTGGTACAACCGGAAAATGCTCCCGAACCAATGCTGATCACGGAACCCGGTATCGTTACACTTGTAAGGGATGTATTGCCGCTGAATACATTATCACTGATCCCTGTAACGGTATCCGGTATCGTAATGTCACCGCCGCTTCCGGTATATGCTGTCAGCTCGCCGTTTTCAATGATAAATCCTGCACTCTCTTCTTCTGCTGTTGTAGAAAATGCCGGATAGATCATGACCGCAAGCATAGCTACTACCAGAAAAATTCCCACTCTTCTCTTTGTCTTTCTTTTCATGTTCATCGCCCTGCCTTCATCCTTGAAATTTTATTGTTCTATTTTTTTTGCTACTATATATAATCTTCCGTTCTCCACATACTGATTGCAAGTGGATAATGTCAGAAGTTTATCTCCATATTTGATCGGCTCTTTATCCGCTAATACCGCACTCTTTTCCACATTTTTCTTAAATACATTAAATTCCTTTTTACTTTCTGCATTTAAAAAATCGTAGTATCGGAACACATCATCGTCCTGATATTCTACTTTTCCAAGACATACGGCTGTTACAATATAAGTTCCTTTTTCATAGATCGTGTCAAACTGTATCGTCTTATGCGACTGCCAGTATTCTTCGTCCAGATATTTTTTTAAAGAACCAAACATGGCACTGCTCTTCATATTATGTCCGTATATGATTATATTTGTACTGCGGTGGACAATGTCATTTCTGCTGTCTATAAACAGCGTACCGTTTTTGTCCTCTTCGCCGCTAAACGTATGGTCCAGATAGTAATCGGTATCGTTCTTCGGCTTCATCACCGGATAATCTACAATGCTGTCCGGTATTGTCAGCCAGCCTGCAAACTCCGGATTTTCCTGATATATTGCCTGATATTCCGGCAGAATGTCCGGCAGTTCTTCCTGTTTACCCTCTGCATTTTCCTGTTTTTTAGAAATGTCACCCTTTTTTTCAAGTGTGGTTGTCGGTGCATTCACGGAAGTCTGCTTTAAATCCTGCAAATGTTGTATTTCTTTTTTCCCTTTATAATTACTATATTCTATTCCGAAGTAAATTGCAAAACAAATTACTGCGGCTATGACACAGATGATCCCTCCGTATTTCCGAAGTCTGTCTGTCGTCTCTTTTTTGTCCTCGATTTTTTTCTCTGCATCTAACTGCTGCTGGGACTGCGTCGCAACCCGCTCCACAATATCTGCAAAAAATGCCTCTCCTATCGGACTTTTAAAAACCAGTTTTTCCTGCTTCATCCAATCGTACAGATGTAATAGTACATCCATATCATCCATGTCGACATTGTCGACGATGTAACGTATCGTATTTACATCGTCGAGTCCGTCGCTATATTCCTCATATGTCTGAAAAACGTATGCACCAATCTTGTACTCTCTGTTCATAAATCTTTACTTCACTTTTATTTTCTTTGCAGAGGAGTAACTTCCATAGGTCTTTACACCCTTGCTGCTCTTAAATGCACGCACTTTGTAGTAGTAGGTCTTGTTACTCTTTAATTTTTTGTTCACATATGTGACTGTCGAGCGTTTATTGATGGTCTTTACTAAGGTATATTTGCCGTTTTTAGATGTACTGCGGTATACCTCATATCCTGATGCAGAAGCAAGTCCTTTCCACTTTACTTTTACCTGTTTTGCCTTTGGCGAAGTAACTGTTACCTTCGGCGTTGCCGGTGTCGTCTTAGCGATCACCACACTGGTAAATTTACCATATACTGTTCCCGTACTATTCTTTACATATGCTCTTACTTTATATTTGTAAGAAGTTGACGGCGCCAGTTTTTTATTGGTATATGTGGTCTTTTTCGTTGTTGCTATCTTCTTGTATTTTCCATCGCTCTGCTTGCGGTAGATCTCATATCCGGTTGCTTTTCCGCTAAAACTCCATACCAGTTTCACGCTGTTTGCTTTACTGGATTCCATACGCAGACCGGTCGGCTGCAATACGTTGATGTTAAAGTAACGGATGACTGTTCCCGAGTAGTTGCCTGCTCCGGAAATGATCACCTGACCAACACCTGCATTTTTATTGTTCTTGTACTGAAGCGTATAGTCTGTTCCGCGTGACAATGTCCGTGTTCCGTTCTTGATGGTTACAGTCGGTGTCTTTTCCGTACCATCATAATCAAATCCGGATACAGAAGAATATGTACAGTTTGCCAGATTTTTCTTTACGATCTTGAAACTTCTGCTCACACTTCCCGTATATTTTCCAATTCCGGTAATTGTGATCTTTACAGTTCCCACATTCGTATTCTGGCTGTAAGTCAGGATATAATCTGTGCCTGCTGTCATTGCCTGACCACTGTAAGAAACCTGTGTGATCGGTGCGATCGCACTTCCCTGATAAGTATACTCATCAGCGATCGAATTGGTTTCTACCTTATTTCCACCGTTTGCTGCAAGGTCATATGCAATGTTGAAGGTTCCGGTGATCATTCCTTTGTAAACTCCTGTTCCTGTAATTGTTACGGTTGCAGTTCCTACTTCAATGTTATTGTTCCAATCAATGTTGTAATCCGTTCCCTGTATCAGCTTGGAACCTCCAAAAGTTACGGTTGCCGCAGGTTTTACCGTTGTTCCGGTATATGCCTGTGGTGCAATGGTTTCAATACGTCCGTTGGACTCCAGATTTCCGATGATCTTGAAGTCTTTTGTGACCTGTCCGCCATAGTTTCCGATACCTTTGATGACCACGGTTGCAGTTCCCGGTTTTACGGTATTTGTTCCCGCTTCACACTGATAATCTACACCTTTTTTCAGTACTGTGGTTCCATAAGTTACTGTTACATCCGGTACTACGTTACTTCCGGTATAATCCTGATTATCGATGGCAGCTACCTGGATATCTGCTGAATCTAAGGACTTCGGCGTGATCTGATAGGTTGTTGTTCTTGTGTTCTTAAAGTTGTTAATTCCGGTTACTGTGATCGTTACCGTTCCACTGTCCGTATGGTTTTCACTGTACTCCAGTGTGTAGTCCACGCCTTTTACTAATGTTGTTGCACCAAACGTAATGACCGGTTCCGGTTCCTTTGGATTTTTATCATACTCCTGATCGTCTATTGACTCAATGATGATGTTCTCATCTGCAATGTCTCGTGGTACGATCTGGAAGGTCTTCTGATAGCTGTTGTAATAGGTATCTTTGATTGCATCATAGTAACCTGTATAGTTGCCACAGAATGTAATAACTGCTGTAGCTGTACCTGCATTTGTATTAGACTGGTAAGCTATTGTATAATCTCTTCCTTCCTCTAACTGTACCTCAGCATCATTGATGGTATCAAATATTCCAATACCCGGTGTGATCTCTGCTCCGGTATAGGTCTGCTCCGCAATCTCTTCCATACGGCTTCCCTCTACCATGGCAGAATCTGCTCCCGAACCGGTAAACAGGCTCTTCGGAATGATCTTATAGGTCAGTTCTATCTCCTCACCGTAGTTTCCGATTCCGGTGATCCGGACTGTATTTGTTCCGGCATTCACTGTTTCTTCATATACTACGGTATAATCGATTCCTTCTACTAACGGTTCTGTACCTTTAAATGTATCTCTGATAACAACTTCCGGTTTATGCTCTTTTCCATCATATACATAGGATGGGAATGCTTCTACCGTAAGTTCTCCGCTCTCATAAGTTCTCTTTATGGATCTTGGAACGATCTTAAAGATCGGGTCATCTACCGTGAATGTTCTGGTGCCGATATAGTTTCCGGTTCCCTCGATGGTTCCGTAAACCGGTCCTACATCCCGGTTCGTATCTACCTGGATCGGATTGCCTTCTTCATCTGTATCTGCTACCTGATAGCTTACCTGATAATCCGTTCCTTCTACTAAATCATGACCATTATATTTCAGCGGCAGTACCGGTGTTAACAACTCTCCCGTGTACTCTACTTCTAAAATCTCTGTCAGACCAACATCGTATACACTGTCTGTCTTATCATTGATGTTCTTCGGCAGAATCACAAACTCTGTTGTAAGGGTTCCGGTATAGTTGCCTTTTCCTTCAATGGTCAGCTCTGCTTTCTGTATATCTGATGTTACATCAATGTTGTTTGTACCCGTTACATTGTAATCATCTTCTCCGAGCACTGCATTTTCGTTAGATTTATCATCCGGAGCAGATGCATCATAAGCATATTCAAATACTTTCAGTTCTTCCGGTATGATGGCATCCCCTGTGTATGTCTGATCTGAGATCGGTTCAATGGCAAATCGGTAATCCTCGGCATCTTCATTGAGGTTTCTCTGCTGAATCGTATAGCTCAGATCAAAACTTCCACTGTAGTTTCCTTTTCCGGTAACTCTGATCTTATAGTTACCGGCATCTTTACATTCATCTACTTCTGTATAAGTACCTGCTGAACTTCCGGTTGTCACTTCTTTCAGATAGGTAATGGTCATGTCTTTATCTGACAATGTTTCGATTCCATCCGCTGTGACTGTTACCTCAGGATCCTGCACTTCCCGATTATAAACGGTTGTGTTACCTCCTGTGATACTTGCATGGATATCATCTGCGATACTTCCATCACTCTTTATTAATGACTTCGGAATGATCCGATATACAATGGTTCTTGTTCCGGTATAATTGCCTTTTGCTTCTAAAGTGATCGTAACTGTTCCGGCATTAATACATTCGCTGTCTTCTTCATCCGGGTCATCTCCGGTGTTCTTCCATGAAGTAACCGTATAATCTGCACTGGTTAAGCTCAGCGGTGTTGAGTTGTATCTGTTATAAACTGCTGTGATCTGGTCTGCTGTCAGTTTGTGTGGCTGTCCATCGTACACGATATCTGCCATCTGTGTTACTTCAATATCACTATCTTCAATGCTCTTTTGTGCGATATATCTGGTCACTTCTCTGGTTCCCTGATAGTTACCGACACCTTCTACCGTAATGGTAATGGTTCCTGCATTGATACAGTCACTGTTTGTATTGCTCGGGTCATTGTCTCCTGAATCCACATATTTTGTCAGGTTGTAATCGGTTCCTAACTCCAATGCCTGTCGGAAATAGATGGTCAGATTGTTGATCTTATGCCTTTCTCCATCATAAACCGGTGTGTTGATCGCATCTGCTACTAAGATATCTTCCGAATCAATATATTTTGGAATAACAGTAAAGTTCAGAGTCAATGTACCTTTGTACAATCCTCTTCCCTCTAATGTAACAGAAGCTCCATTCTCTGCGCCCGCATTGATATTGCCACTATAGCCTGTGACTACATAATCACTGCTTGAAAGTTCATTGGAGATCTGGTTTGCCAGATCATCATAAGTCAGCTTCATGGTCGGGCGGATCTGCTGTCCACCGTCATACTCAAATTCTGTCTCTTCCTGACCATCTAACATGGTCTTTCCTGTTACCTTGCTGAAATCATATTTGATGTCAAAACTCTCCTGGATCATTCCGGTGTAGTTACCTTTTCCGGTAATGTACACATTTGCGGTTCCTGCATTTGTGTTGTTTCCATATGTAATGACATAATCTGTGATCTCTGTCAGTTCTGCTGCATTTCTAAGAACTTTGATTCCGCTGACGGTGATCGGAGAACCTGTATAAAGTTCTTCTAAACCATCCAAGCCTTGTACTTCCATATCTGATGCTGCCTTTCCTGCCGCATCGGCTATCGGACGCGGTGCAATTGTATAGGTGATCTCTTTCGTTCCTGTATAGTTACTTCCTGATTTTGCTACGATCTTTAAGCGTTTGCCTTCACCTGCTTTGATATATTCATCGGCTGCAGCATCTGTAACTTCTTCAATCTCGTAATCAATTCCTTCGCTCAGTGTTACATCACCGTTCTTAACGGTTACTTCCGGTTTCACAGTACTTCCCGTATATACCGGTGAAGTTGCTGTATAGGTAATGTCACTTGCTGTCAAAGGTTTCGGTGTAACCTTATAGGCACAGGTAGTTTCTCCTGCATACTCGCCCATTCCATAAATAGTTATGGTCTTGTTACCGGCATTAACCGTATCCTGATTATAGCTTACGGTATAATCAACGCCTGCCTTCAAGGTCTTGCCTGAAGTGGTCTTGATCGTAGGTGCCGGCTCAATGTCTTTTCCGGTATAGAGATACTCTGCTTTTACATCACTTGCCAAGGTGTCGGCAATATCATAACAGATCCAGAAATCTTTGGATGTGATTCCTTCATATACACTGTCTGCCGTGGCTGTAATTCTGACTACTCCGGTCATTCCTTTTGCCGCATTGGTCAGTGCTTTTCCGCTCTCATCCACATACTCTATGGTATAATCTGTTCCACGGCGGAGGGTTACATTATTATAAGTAACGGTTACTGCCGGATTTGGTGCTGTTCCTAATTTTGTCCAGTTGTCAATGTCACTGATCGTCACATTGTCCATCGGGACTTTTACGATATTGTATTCTGCGGATATTTCATCCTTGTAATTTCCTTTTCCGTAAACGGTAACTTTTGCTTTGCTGCTATCCGTACTTACGGTTGTATTATTGTAGTATTGAACCGTATAATCTGTTCCAAGTTTCAGTTCTTCGCCTTCCCGCTGTACTGTGATGGTCGGCTTTACCTGTTCATTTTTACCAAGGTAATACTGATCCGGTATCGCCTGGATCATAAACTCACTTGCATACTGTGAGTCACTCATGCTTCTTGCCGAAATGGTAAATGTTTTCTCACAGGTTCCGGTGTAGTTGCCTTTTCCTTTTACAACGACGCTTGCTTCTCCTGCATTGGTGTTGTCTTTGTATTCAATACTGTAATCGGTTCCAAGACGCAGGGTCTTTTCTTTTCCCTTATCATCTGTCAGCTTTACGGTTGCGCCCGGTTTTTTCGGATTTCCGTCATATACATAACTGTCGGTATCAAGCGTAATGGATGCCGAAGCGATATCACTGCTGGAAATTGTAAATGTCTTATTGACCCTTCCTTTGAAATTCCCTGTTCCGGTGATGGTGATCGCCGCACTTGAAGATGCTGCAATGTTGTTAGAATATGTAATCTTATAGTCCGTATCTTTTACCATCTGCTCGCCATTATACATCAGTGTTACTTCCGGGGTAACGGCTGAACCCGTATAACTCTGTACGGAATCATAGCTGATGCTGACATCCGTATCTGCTACATTCTTTTTGTCGATCGTAAAGTCAAAAATTCTCGTGCCTGTGTAGTTATTTTTTCCGGTCAGGGTCATTCTTGCACTGACTCCTGCCTCTACACGCTGAGCCGCATCTTTATCAAATGTGATCGTATAATCCACATCACTGTAAAGTACGGTAGATTTGTCTTTTAATGTAACAACCGGTGTAACCGGCTTTCCTGTATATACAACGTTTGTCAGAACGGTTGGACTTGCTGTAATGGAGGAATCATTCAGATTCTTTGTCTTAATTGTAAAATTCTTTGTCAGGCTTCCCGTATAATTGGTAAGACCTACGATTGTCAGGCTTGCGGTTCCTGCATTGACATGATCTGCATAGGTCAGAAGGAAATCTGTATTCTGTGTCAGTCTGACACCGTTGCATACTACGGTAACGGTTGGTTTTTTCTCTGTTCCATCATATGTATAAGTAGACGTACTCAGAACGATCGCTGTATTTGCGTCTGTCAGCTCTGTGACTCCATCCGGTGCACCCAGTACCGGGACTTCCTGTTCCTCTACTAATGGCGCTATATATGTTGAAACAGACTGCTCCTCTTCCTGGTTTACAGCCTCTGTCTGCACTTCACTTTTCTGTGCATCCTCTGTTGTTTCATCCGTTATTTCCGGTTGTTCAGTCTTCTCTGCCTCAACCTTTTCTTCTGTTGCTGTCTGTTCCTGTGCATGAACCGTAAATGCAGTTAAATCTACCGATGTACCTGCCATGCATGCACATAAGAATAACGCAGCTGCTTTTTTCCAAACGTCCTTGTACATATATTGACCATCCTTCCTAGTATCCGTTCTAAAAACGCACTTATCCTGTAAATACATTTTCTCAAGGTAATTATATGCTATTTTTCGCTTTTTTTCAAGCGATTTTCTACGCTAAAGCGAATGCCGCTTTTTGTATATATTATATCGGCATTACGGGTCTTTTTACTTTATAGGTTTTACAAAGTATTTTTCAAAATATTGCATGAGCAAAAAGGCGGTGGGATCTCTCCCACCGCCTTAACTATCGGCTCTTATTCCTCTTCTCCTGTTTCCGGAGCACTCATGGATGCTATCTTCTCTTCCGGAGATTCTAACATTTCTGCAGCTTCCTCTTCGCCAAACTCGCCATATTCATCTGTAAAATCAATATCTGCGAACCGGTTTAAATCGGAATCCAGTTTAATGTCGCGATAACGCTTCATTCCTGTTCCTACCGGTAAGAGTTTACCGATCAGGACATTTTCTTTTAATCCGATCAGCGGATCTTTCTTGCCCTTGATCGCAGCCTCGGTCAATACCTTGGTTGTCTCCTGGAAGGATGCTGCGGATAAGAAGGAGTTCGTTGCAAGTGCCGCCTTGGTAATACCAAGAAGTACCTGTTTTCCTTCTGCCGGCTCTTTGCCTTCCTCTTCGAGTCTCTCGTTTACATCATCAAAATCTAATGCGTCTACGAGTGTTCCCGGTAACAGCTCGGAATCTCCGTTGTTCTCAACGCGGACTTTCTTTAACATCTGACGTACGATAACCTCGATATGCTTATCGTTGATCTCTACACCCTGAAGACGATATACCCGCTGTACTTCCTGAAGCATGTAATCCTGTACTGCACGGACACCTTTGATCTTTAAGATATCGTGTGGATTTACACTACCTTCGGTCAGCTCATCTCCTGCCTCTAAAACAGCTCCATCCATGATCTTGATCCTGGAACCGTATGGGATCAGGTATGTCTTTGTTTCTCCGGTTTCCGGATTTGTTACGATGATCTCGCGTTTTTTCTTTGTATCTTTAATGGTTGCAACACCACCGAATTCGGTAATGATCGCAAGTCCCTTCGGCTTTCTTGCCTCGAAAAGCTCCTCAACACGAGGAAGACCCTGTGTGATATCGTCACCAGCAACTCCTCCGGTATGGAACGTACGCATGGTAAGCTGTGTACCCGGCTCTCCGATGGACTGTGCTGCGATGATACCGATTGCCTCACCGACCTGTACTGCCTGACCGGTTGCCATGTTCGCACCGTAACATTTTGCACAGATACCGATGTGGGAACGGCAGGTTAAGATCGTACGGATCTTGACCTGTGTCAGTGGTTCGCCGTCTGCATCCACACCTTTGCTTACAACTGCTGCCGCACGTTTCGGTGTGATCATGTGGTTTGCTTTTACTAATACGTTTCCGTCTTTATCACAAATTGTCTCACAGGAGAAACGTCCTGTAATACGATCCTGCAGACTCTCGATCTCTTCTTTTCCATCCATGAATGCTTTGACATACATTCCGGGAATCTCTTTGCCTGATTCTAATGCACAGTCAGACTCACGGATACTCAGTTCCTGAGATACGTCTACTAAACGTCTTGTCAGGTAACCGGAATCGGCTGTACGAAGAGCTGTATCGGAAAGTCCTTTACGGGCTCCATGTGCAGACATGAAGTATTCCAGTACGTCAAGTCCTTCACGGAAGTTTGACTTGATCGGCAGCTCGATGGTTCTACCGGTTGTATCTGCCATCAATCCACGCATACCGGCTAACTGTTTGATCTGCTTATCGGAACCACGGGCTCCGGAATCAGCCATCATGAAGATGTTATTGTATTTATCCAGACCGGAAAGCAGTGCTTCTGTTAACTCATCGTCTGTCTCTTTCCATGTCTCTACAACTTCTTTGTAACGCTCTTCCTCTGTTACAAGACCTCGTTTGTAATTCTTTGTGATCAGGTCTACGGTATCCTGTGCCTGTTTGATCAGCTCCGGTTTCTTCGCAGGAACGGTCATATCGGATACGGATACGGTCATGGCAGCTCTGGTGGAATATTTATATCCCATTGCCTTGATATCATCAAGTACCTCTGCTGTCTTGGTTGCACCGTGGATATTGATCACTTTTTCAAGGATCTGTTTTAATCCTTTTTTACCTACATGGAAATCAATTTCCGGCACTAACAGGTTTTCCGGCTTGCTTCTGTCTACAAAACCTAAATCCTGTGGCAGGATCTCATTGAAGATCAAACGGCCAAGTGTCGTCTCGATCATGCCTGTTACTTTTTCTCCGTCTGCATTGACTGCTTCTCTTCTGACACGGATCTTCTGGTGAAGTGTGATATCACCATTCTCGTATGCAAGAAGCGCATGGTTTGTGCTGGTGAAGTTGTGTCCCATCAGATCATGTGGTGTACAGATGACAACATGGTTTCCGTCTCCGGCACTGAAACGGATATTGGTATACTCTGTGATCTCTTCTGCTTCTACCGCTTTTCTGACTTCTTCTTTATCTGCATAATTTTTTTCTGCTACGGTATCTAAATCAACCTCATTGGTACGATCGATCATCTTACCCATGGTCAGATAATAAATTCCAAGTACCATATCCTGTGAAGGTACTGCCACAGGACCACCATCGGATGGTTTTAACAGGTTGTTTGGTGATAACAGCATAAAGCGGCACTCTGCCTGTGCCTCTACGGATAGCGGAAGATGGACTGCCATCTGGTCACCGTCGAAATCGGCATTGTATGCGGTACATACTAAAGGATGCAGCTTAATTGCCTTACCTTCTACTAAGATCGGCTCAAACGCCTGGATTCCAAGTCTGTGCAGTGTAGGAGCACGGTTTAACATAACCGGGTGCTCTTTGATAACGTCTTCTAAGACATCCCAGACTTCCGGCTGAAGTCTCTCAACCATTTTCTTTGCACTCTTGATATTGTGTGCGGTTCCGTTTGCTACAAGCTCTTTCATTACGAACGGCTTGAACAGCTCGATCGCCATTTCTTTTGGCAGACCGCACTGATAGATCTTCAGTTCCGGTCCTACGACGATAACGGAACGTCCGGAATAGTCAACACGTTTTCCGAGTAAGTTCTGACGGAAACGTCCGGATTTACCTTTTAACATGTCGGAAAGGGATTTCAGGGCACGGTTACCAGGTCCGGTAACAGGTCTTCCTCTTCTTCCGTTGTCGATCAGGGCATCTACTGCTTCCTGTAACATTCTCTTTTCGTTTCGCACGATAATATCCGGTGCGCCAAGCTCTAAGAGTCTTCTCAAACGGTTATTTCTATTGATGATCCTTCTGTACAGATCATTTAAATCGGATGTTGCAAAACGTCCTCCGTCTAACTGTACCATCGGACGTAAGTCTGGCGGGATAACCGGGATCACGTCCATGATCATCCACTCCGGTTTGTTTCCGGACTCACGGAATGCTTCTACTACTTCAAGTCTCTTGATGATACGGGCACGTCTCTGTCCTGTTGCATCCTTTAAGCCTGCCTTTAACTCAGCAGCATCTTTCTCTAAGTCAATGGCCTCTAACAGCTCTTTGATTGCCTCAGCACCCATGCCCACACGGAAGCTGCTTCCATATTTTTCTCTTGCTTCCTGATATTCGTTCTCGGTCAATACCTGTTTGTATAAAAGCTCGGTATCGCCGGAATCCAATACGATGTAGGATGCAAAATATAATACTTTTTCAAGGGTTCTCGGAGATAGATCAAGGATCAATCCCATACGGCTCGGGATTCCCTTGAAATACCAGATATGGGAAACCGGAGCTGCAAGCTCTATATGTCCCATACGTTCTCTACGAACGGCTGCCTTCGTAATCTCTACGCCGCATCGGTCGCAGACAACACCCTTATAACGGATTTTCTTGTATTTTCCACAGTGACATTCCCAGTCTTTGCTCGGTCCGAAAATTCTTTCGCAGAACAGACCGTCTTTTTCCGGTTTCAGGGTTCTGTAGTTAATGGTTTCCGGTTTTTTTACTTCACCGCGGGACCATTCTCTGATTTTTTCCGGAGAGGCCAGACCAATCTTGATCGCATCAAATGTAATTGGCTGATACCCTTCGTTTGTCTTATTCTCTGGCATTTACGATACTCCCTTCCGTCTATTCTTCATCGAAATCCTCTGCTGATTCGCCAGCAAATACCGGCTCCTCCTCAGAAGGTTCTTCTTCAACATCTACAAGTTCCTCGCTCTCAGCATCGAACTCCTGCTTTGTGAATCCCATTTTTTCAAAGGACTCGCTGTCCTCAAATGCAAAATTCTTATCATTTCCGATAATCGCATTCAGATCCGTCTCACCGTACTCACTGGTCTCCATGATCTCAACTTCACTGTCATCATCACGAAGCACGCGTACGTCCAGTCCTAAGGACTGAAGCTCTTTTAAGAGTACCTTGAAGGACTCAGGAATTCCCGGCTCAGGAATATTAGTTCCCTTGATGATCGCTTCGTAGGTCTTCACACGTCCGATCACATCATCTGATTTTACAGTTAAAATCTCCTGTAAGGTGTATGCTGCACCATAAGCCTCGAGTGCCCATACCTCCATCTCTCCGAAACGCTGTCCACCGAACTGTGCTTTACCACCGAGCGGCTGCTGTGTTACTAAAGAGTAAGGACCGGTAGAACGTGCATGGATCTTATCATCTACCAGATGGTGGAGTTTCAGGTAATGCATGTGTCCGATGGTTACCGGGCTGTCGAAGAATTCTCCGGTACGTCCGTCACGCAGTCTTACTTTTCCATCGCGTGAAAGCGGTACGCCTTTCCAAAGTTCTCTGTGGTCTCTGTTTTCATACAGATAGTCTAAAACTTCCGGTAACAACTCTTCTTCATGTTTTGCCTTGAACTCTTCCCATTCCAAGTTTACATAATCGTTTGCCAGATCCAGTGTGTCCATGATGTCTGTCTCTTTTGCACCATCGAATACCGGCGTTGCAATGTTAAATCCTAATGCTTTTGCCGCAAGACTTAAGTGAATCTCAAGCACCTGTCCGATATTCATACGGGAAGGTACACCTAACGGATTCAGCACGATGTCTAACGGACGACCGTTTGGCAGATATGGCATATCCTCTACCGGTAATACACGGGAAACGACACCCTTGTTACCATGACGACCAGCCATCTTATCTCCTACGGAAATCTTTCTCTTCTGTGCGATGTAAATACGCACAGACTGGTTTACTCCCGGTGAAAGCTCATCACCGTTTTCTCTTGTGAATACTTTTGTATCTACAACAATACCATACTCGCCGTGTGGTACTTTTAATGAGGTATCTCTTACCTCTCTTGCTTTTTCACCAAAGATCGCACGAAGCAGTCTCTCTTCTGCCGTCAACTCTGTTTCTCCCTTTGGAGTTACTTTTCCGACTAAGATATCACCGGCACGGACTTCTGCACCGATACGGATGATTCCGCGCTCATCCAATGCCTTTAATGCATCATCACCAACTCCCGGAACGTCTCTTGTGATCTCTTCCGGTCCTAATTTGGTGTCACGCGCTTCTGCTTCATATTCTTCCATATGGATGGATGTATACACATCATCCTGTACTAAACGCTCGGATAATAATACAGCATCCTCGTAGTTATAACCTTCCCATGTCATAAATCCGATCAATGGATTCTTTCCAAGTGCTAATTCTCCATTAGATGTAGACGGACCGTCTGCAATGACTTCGCCCTCTTCTACACGGTCGCCCTTGAATACGATCGGACGCTGGTTGTAGCAGTTGGACTGGTTACTTCTTTTGAATTTCTGTAATTTATAGGTGTCTTTTGCTCCGTCATCTGTCTTGATGATGATCTTGTCAGATTCGGAACGTTCTACTACACCTGCATGTTTTGCTACTACACAGACTCCGGAGTCTACGGCTGCTTTTGGCTCAATTCCTGTTCCAACTACCGGTGCCTCTGTATTTAAAAGCGGCACTGCCTGACGCTGCATGTTAGATCCCATCAGCGCACGGTTCGCATCGTCGTTCTGTAAGAACGGAATCAATGCTGTAGCGACAGAGAATACCATCTTCGGAGATACGTCCATGTAATCAAACATGGTCTTTTCGTATTCCTGTGTCTCATCTAAGTAACGTCCTGATACGGAGTTACGCACGAAATGTCCCTCTTCATCGAGAGCCTCATTCGCCTGTGCTACATGGTAGTTGTCCTCTTCATCTGCTGTCATGTATACTACTTCATCTGTGACACGCGGATTCTGAGGATCTGTTTTATCAATTTTACGGTATGGTGCTTCAATAAATCCATACTCGTTGATCCTTGCATAAGTTGCCAAAGAGTTGATCAATCCGATGTTCGGACCTTCAGGTGTCTCGATCGGGCACATTCTTCCGTAATGGGAATAATGAACGTCTCGTACCTCGAATCCCGCACGGTCTCTGGAAAGACCACCAGGTCCTAATGCGGATAAACGTCTCTTATGTGTCAGCTCACCCAATGGGTTGTTCTGATCCATGAACTGTGATAACTGGGATGAACCAAAGAACTCTTTGACTGCCGCAGTTACCGGTTTGATATTGATTAAGCTCTGCGGAGAAATTCCCTCTAAATCCTGTGTGGTCATTCTCTCACGGACTACTCTCTCTAAACGGGAAAGACCGATACGATACTGGTTCTGTAATAATTCACCTACAGAACGGATACGTCTGTTACCCAAATGGTCGATATCGTCATCGTGTCCTACACCGTACTCTAAATGCATATTATAGTTAATAGAAGCAAAAATATCTTCTTTTGTAATATGCTTTGGTATTAATTCGGAGATATTTCTGCGAATTTCCTGCTTAATATCTTCGATATCCTCATTTTCTTCTAAGATTTTTGCAAGTACCGGATAATATACGGCCTCTGTCACGCCAAGCTCTTTGGCATCAATACCCTCGATCTGTGCATTGATATCTACCATTAAGTTTGATAAAATCTTAACATTGCGTTCTTCTGCCTGAACCCACACAAAAGGAACACCTGCATTCTGGATAACATCTGCTAACTCTCTGGTTACAGTGGTGCCTTTTTCTGCAATGATCTCACCTGTTGTAACATCTACAACATCTTCAGCGAGAACCTGTCCGTTGATGCGGTTTCTTAACGCTAATTTTTTATTGAATTTATAACGTCCGACTTTTGCAAGATCATATCTTCTTGGGTCGAAGAACATCGCTGTGATGAGGCTCTGTGCACTCTCTACGGTCAGCGGTTCACCCGGACGGATTTTCTTATATAATTCTAAAAGACCTTCTTCGTAGCTGTTTGCAACGTCTTTTCCAAAACTTGCCACGATCTTTGGCTCTTCACCAAAGTAGTCGATAATCTCCTGATTTGTTCCTATTCCAAGTGCACGGATCAATACGGTGATCGGCACTTTTCTGGTTCTGTCCACACGGACATAGAACACATCATTAGAGTCTGTCTCATATTCTAACCATGCACCACGGTTCGGGATTACGGTACAGGAAAATAATTCCTTGCCTACTTTATCGTGATCTATGCCATAATAGATACCAGGGGAACGTACTAACTGGCTTACGATAACACGCTCCGCACCATTAATAACGAAGGTTCCCGTCTCTGTCATAAGCGGAAGGTCGCCCATGAAGATTTCGTGCTCGTTAATTTCATCGTTTTCTTTGTTATAGAGTCTTACTTTTACTTTTAACGGTGCTGCATATGTGGCATCCCGCTCCTTGCATTCTGAAATGGAATACTTTACATCATCTTCGCACAATGTAAAATCCACGAATTCCAGGCTCAGATGTCCGCTGTAATCAGCAATTGGAGAGATATCATCAAATACTTCTTTCAGACCTTCGTCCAAAAACCACTTATAGGATTCCTTCTGAACCTCTATAAGATTTGGCATTTCCAATACCTCTTTTTGTCTCGAGTAACTCATACGCATGCTTTTACCGGCTTTGACCGGACGTATTCTGTTTTTCTCCATTGACGTTTCACCTCTCGTTTTTTATATTTAACTTCACCTATTATGCAGAATTATTCACTAACTTTTCCCACCTATTTCCGGGTAGCACAAATAAGCCTACGGCACCACAATAGTGCACCGTATATGATAGCACAAGATGGCGGAAATAGTCAAGGATTTTTTGTATTTGTTCCGATGTTAGTTTGTCAGATTTGGATGGGCGGGAGGACCACAACGCCAGTTCGGGAGTTTTAGGGGTTGGGTCTGTCGGCTAATTTCATTCCTGCAAATGGAAAACTCACTACGCTCAGACAGTTCCATTTGCAGGAATAACGCCGCCCGCCCCAATCCCAAAACTCCTCGACCTGTGTTGTATGTCCTCCCACCCATCCAAATCTGACAGTCGTAGCTGCCGGAAACAAATATTTCATATTTGTTTCTTCGCATGGTGTTCAGTTCGTAGGATTTATGTTATGAGTTCTGATGCGAAAGCATGTTACACGAAGCCTGTCCCCTCCCCAACCTACCCTCACATCCACCCATAACACAAAAGAACCCATCCGGCACTTCTTCCGGACAGGTTCTTCTCTTTATCTGCACTCTACCAAGTACAGCCTGGTTACTTTTTAATAAACAATTATTTAAGAGTAACTTTAGCGCCTTCAGCCTCAAGTTTTGTCTTGATGTCTTCAGCTTCTGCTTTCTCAGCAGCTTCTTTGATTACCTTAGGAGCTCCATCAACTAACTCTTTTGCTTCTTTTAAGCCTAAGCCTGTTGCTTCACGAACTACTTTGATAACCTTAACTTTGTTTGGTCCAACTTCTGTTAACTCTACGTCGAACTCAGATTTTTCTTCTCCTGCTGCGCCGCCTTCAGCTCCTGCTGCTGCAACTACTACGCCTGCTGCTGCAGATACACCAAATTCCTCTTCGCATGCTTTTACTAATTCATTTAACTCTAATACGCTTAACTCTTTGATAGCGTCGATCATTTCAGCTGTTGTTAATTTTGCCATTCTGATTTCCCTCCATTTTTATGGTTTATTTTTGTTTCTGTCTTTGCTTTTCGGCTTATTCTGCCGGTGCTTCTTCTGCTGCCGGAGCTTCCTCAACAGGAGCTTCTTCAGCCGGAGCAGCTTCTACGCTTTCACCTGCACCGCCCTGCTCTGCAATCTGATTGATAACACGAGCAAAGTTTGTGATAGGAGACTGCATACTTCCAAGTAATTTGGAAAGTAATTCTTCTCTTGATGGTACAGCAGCGATTGCTTTCATTCCTTCTGCATCATAGAAAGTTCCTTCTACAACACCGCCTTTGATCTCTAATGCCGGAGCCGTCTTTGCAAATTTGCTTAAGATTCTTGCCGGAGCAGTAGCATCGGTTGTAGAAATAGCGATTGCATTTGGTCCGTCTAACATTGGAGCCAGGCTCTCAAAGTCAGTTCCTTTAAATGCAAAATTCATCAATGTGTTCTTATATACTTTATAAGTAACACCTGCTTCTCTTAACTGTTTACGCAACTGAGTATCTTCTGCTACGCTAAGTCCAAGATAGTCAACGAGAACTACGGACTGTGCATCTTTAATGTTTGCAGAAATCTCCTCTACGATAGGCTGTTTCAGTTCTACTTTTGCCACGAATCGTGCACCTCCTTTTATTTTTCTTTGTATTCCTCAGACATAAAAGGTTCAAAAAACCTCTCCGCCAAATGACAGAGAGGTCTAAAATTCATTGTGATATTACATCAATAAATTCCCTCGGCAGGCTCTGCGATTACGCCTTTCGGCACCTGCTGTCTTCGGCAATATGCTTTTGCATTATATCATTATCTATTTTCGATGTCAACTAATAATTACTGTGCAACTTTTGCTACACTTAATTTTACACCAGGTCCCATTGTCGGAGCTAATGTAATGCTCTTGATGTACTGACCCTTTAAGCTGCTTGGTTTTGCTTTATTAATTGCATCCATAAGCGTCTGGAAGTTGTCCGCTAACTGTTCTTCTGTAAAAGATGCTTTTCCAACTGGCACATGGATAATATTTGTTTTGTCCAATCTGTACTCAATCTTACCGGCTTTAATCTCGTTTACCGCTTTTGTAACATCCATTGTTACAGTTCCGGCTTTCGGGTTTGGCATTAAACCTTTTGGTCCAAGTACACGACCTAAACGTCCAACAACACCCATCATATCCGGTGTAGCAACAACAACATCAAAATCTAACCATCCGTCGTTCTGGATCTTTGGAATTAATTCCTCTCCACCAACGAAGTCAGCGCCTGCTGCTTTTGCTTCATCAATTTTTTCACCTTTTGCGATAACTAATACTTTTACAGCTTTACCGGTTCCGTGTGGCAGTACAACTGCTCCACGAATCTGCTGCTCTGCATGACGGCCATCACAGCCTGTTCTGATATGAGCTTCGATTGTCTCATCAAATTTTGCAACTGCTGCTTTTTTTACAAGGCTAACTGCTTCTGCAACGTCGTACTGAGCAGTTCTGTCAATGTTCTTAGCAGCCTCTACATATTTCTTTCCTCTTTTCATTAAAAAACCTCCTAGTGGTAATATCGGGAGTGTTCCCTCCCACGATTGTTTCGTTTTCAGTCTTTTTTGCGATTGTCTTAAGGTAGTTACTTTCGACCTATTCCTCTACTGTAACTCCCATACTTCTGCATGTTCCAGCGATCATACTCATTGCTGCTTCTAAAGAACCTGCATTTAAGTCTGGCATTTTTAACTCTGCAATTTCCTGTAATTTTGCCTTGGAAATGGTTGCCACTTTATCCTTCTGCGGTACTGCAGAACCGGATTTGATGTTGCATGCCTTCTTAATCAATACCGGTGCCGGCGGAGTCTTTGTTACGAAGCTGAAGCTTCTGTCCGCATATACGGTAATTACTACAGGGATGATTAAATCTCCCTGATCGGCTGTTCTTGCATTGAACTGTTTTGTGAACTCTACGATGTTAACACCGTGCTGTCCAAGTGCAGGTCCAACAGGTGGTGCAGGTGTTGCCTTACCAGCCGGAATCTGCAATTTGATATATCCTTCTACTTTCTTTGCCATTTGGATAAGTCCTCCTTTTTAGTTTGTCTTTCTTACATCTGCGAAACTTATTTCTACTGGCGTCTCGCGGCCAAATAACTCTACATTGATTGTGACGATCTGCTTGCCGGAATTCATGCTCTGGATCACTCCGACGGTATCTTTCCAGACACCTCCGGTTACAACCACGCTGTCTCCTTCCGCAAAATCTACAACGATATTTTCTGATTCGATTCCCAACGGTCTCATTTCAGCTTCAGTGAGTGGTACCGGCTTAGACCCCGGACCAACAAATCCGGTAACGCCTCTGGTATTTCTGACAACGTACCATGTGTCATCATTCATTACCATATTAATAAGTACATAACCGGGAAACATTTTTTTCTGAACCTGTTTCTTAGCACCGTTCTTCAATTCCACCACATCCTGCATCGGGACACGGACTTCTAAAATCTGGTCCTCAAGATGTCTGTTCTCAATTGTTTTATCAATGTTTGCCTTAACCTTATTCTCATATCCTGAGTAGGTATGAACTACATACCAGTGTGCCTCTGCCATAAAATCACCTTTGCCTCCATTACAATTTTACAAGGAAATCTACACCATACTGAATGATATAATCAATCAGTGCAATAATCAGACCCAGAATAACGGATGCAATCACAACTGCTGTTGTCTGTTTTGTGACTGAATCTTTATCAGGCCAGACAATTTTGTTGAATTCAGCCTTCAGACCAGCATATCTGCTCTCTTTCGGGGCACTTTCATTGTTTGTGGTTTCTCCCATCTTAGTCACTCCCTTTGCCTGGTCACAATTACTTAGTCTCTTTGTGTAATGTGTGTGTCTTGCAGAATCTGCAATACTTCTTTGTTTCCATTCTGTCCGGATGAGCTTTCTTATCTTTGGTCGTATCATAATTACGCCGCTTACATTCCGTACATGCCAATGTTATTTTCGTGCGCACAACTTCCACCTCCACTTTAATTCTTTCTGTTTTTAGGCATAAAAAAAAGACCTACTTCCATCGCTAGTCTAATATAGCACAATCCCAGATAGGTGTCAATGTTAATTTTTCTCCCAATTACTGTTAATTTTTTATTCCTTTTTCCGATATAATTAATGAAGCAGAAGCAAAAAATACTTTTTTCTGCTATTTTTAGATGACAAATATGTAATTACCTATTATAATATAGTTATATAAATGGATTTATTCTACCCTGATGCATTCTGCATATTTCATGGACGAAAGGAGGGGTTTTATTATGGCTACAATTGATACAGTATATCATTATTATCTAAGTACATATGCTAATTCGACCGTATCGCGTTATGACTCACACAAGAAAAGCGAATTGCGTGACATTTATAACCGTATGGTCAAGACCAACAAAGAATCCCCTCTGTATAAGATTAAGGAAACAAAGAATGCCGCAAGGTTTGCAATTGACATTAAGGAGAGTGCCAGGCAGATCCAGAATGTAATTTCTTCCCTGTCCGGCGGCGGTAAGGGCATCGAAGCCGCTTTTTCGAAAAAAGTTGCATCTTCTACCGATGATGAAATGGTAGAAGCAAAATATATCGGTGCAAATGATGAATCCGAAGCAACGGAAAGCTTTGACATTGAAGTCCGTTCTTTAGCGGAACCACAGGTAAACCAGAGTAATTTTTTATACAGCGGTGTGCGTGACATCCCTGTCGGAAATTATTCGTTTGACTTGAATACCCCTTCTGCATCGTATGAATTTCAATTCAGTGTAAACGACGGAGAAACTAACCGGGATATTCTGAATAAACTGGCACGTCTGATCAACAGTGCAAATCTCGGATTAAAAACAGAAATCCTTGAAAACGACAACCGACAGTCTGCTTTACGTTTAGAATCGTCACAGACCGGACTGCCTGAGGGTGAGCAGTATCTTTTTAATATTGTTCCGGAAGGCACAACGGATTCTCGCACAGCTATGGGAATTTTAGGGATCAGTGAGATTACTTCTCCTGCGAAAAATGCTTCTTTCTTATTAAATGGGAAGGAACATGTGTCCCGTTCCAATACGATTACAGTAGATAAGACTTTTGAATTAAAATTAAAGGGTGTTCACAACGAAGGCGAATCTGAAACAATCGGTTATAAGCCAAGTGTGGATGCAGTTGCAGATAACTTACAGGAATTAGTGGACTCTTATAACTCTATCATTGATATTGCAACGAATCCTGTAGGCGAGGAACAGCAGGGCAACCGCCTCTTAAACGATATGCGGAATGTTACCGCAAATTACAACAGCGAATTGGAAGCTATCGGTCTTTGTTCGCAGGATGACGGACGGATCAGAGTAGACCGTGCGCTCTTAGCAGATGCGATCTCATCCGTTGATGCTAAGGAGAGTTTTTCCGTACTGAATGCATTTAAGGATGCTTTAAATGATAAGGCTTCTAATGCCTCTATCAATCCTATGAATTATGTAAACAAAATAATTGTGGCCTATAAGAATCCGGGACACAATTTTGCAGCACCATATATTTCTTCGATTTATGCCGGTATGATGTTAGACCGGCGATGCTAACGCCAATCTGTTCTTTTTTTGAATTATCTATATTATAAAACAAATACCATTAGCCTCGTGCTAATGGTATTTGTTTTCTCAACCTTTTATACTTTTGGCAAATTCCCAAACATTTGAAACTACAAAATCCGGCTGCTCGCTGCATTCCCGTCCTTTGACAAAAACCGTTCTCGTTCCTGCCGCCGCCTGCTGCAACATCCCGGCATTTGGCTTTCTACAGGTACAATGGATACGGTAAGGCGGTATCTCCTCCTGTTCCGGCGGAAGATGCGGACAATAGTAAATCGCATCTACCCCTGTCTCTTTTTGGAGATAGGCATTCAGCTTTTGTAACATTTCTTCTGCCAGATAACCTCTTGCTACTCCGGACTGGTTTGTTACGACGATCGCAAGGTAGCCTTTTTTATGGATCTGCTCTACGGCTTTTTTTGCAAATGGATAGATATGCAGTTTTTCAAAGGAGGTGATGTAGTCTGTGTCCTCACACAAAACACCGTCCCGGTCTAAAAAAACTGCTTTGTTTAAGGCGCTCATTACAGACACTCTCCATCCCGTTCTAAGATCACATCTACGATCTGCTGTAATATCAGATTATGTATGGATTCTACCATTCCATAGTGGCAGACAGGCACATAGAGATTATAGGTTCCCATCTGCTTAATACGGTTGTCCTCTTTGAAACCGGAAAGTGTCAGCACCTTCATGTTTTTTTCTTTTGCTACTTCTATAGAAAAATCGAAAAGCCGGATACTCGTAATGTTACGAATATCCAGCCTTTCTGCTACACTCTATTTTACATTATTAATACTCTATTTTCATATCTTTCTCTTTTGCTAATGATTCTAACGCATTGTTATAATCATCTAAGAGCTTGATTCCTTCATCAATCTTTTCGGTAGCTTCTGTGACAGTCTGCTCATCATTTGTGTCACAGGCTTCAAGCATCTTTGTATAACCCTCTTTGTATGCTTCCATTACTTTTACATATTTTTCTTTGATAGCTTTCACTTCATCTGTTTCCGGTTTGATCTTAGAAAGTTTATCCAGTGAATCATCAATGTTTGGCATGATTCCATTGTTGATGCTGTCTTTGATCTCTTCGTTTGTCTCTAAGTCGCCCCATTTTGCAGACTCTTCTTTGATCTTGTCATAGTTTGCATTGACATCTACCATGTCTGTGTTTAAGAACTTTTCAAAATCATCTGCAACCGGGTCTCCGCCACATCCTGTCAGCATTCCGATTACCATAATACCCATTAACATTCCTGCCATTACTTTTTTAAAACTCTTCATTGCTGTATTCTCCTTTTTTATGATTATTTTTTATTATTGTTGTAAAATCAATGACATCCAAACGCATCACCAACTTTCTGAAAGGAATCCTCTCGTGGTGGCTGTAAGCAGTTACCTTGAACCGCCTCCAGTACCTCCACCGGAAAAGCCTCCGCCTCCGCCTATCGACGCAAAACCTCCCTGACCACTGGTTCTCTCTTCCTGCATTGCCCTCTCTGCAGATCTGTGCATGCTGTGACAATAGCTGTGTGCTATGATCACATTTCTATTGTAATTTTCAAACTCAGGCACCCTGTCAGGATAGACTTTTTCAAATTGTTTGATTACCTTATCGGCTATGCCAAACAATGTGGCATATACCATATAATCCTGCCAGATGATCGTTTCGCTGATTTCTCTTTCTGATATCAGTGAAAAATCTTCCAGATACTTCTTCAGTCCCATTACCTCGGCAAGTTCTTCTTTGCCCTTTGCAGTCAGATCACTGATCTTTCTTCCCGAATGACCGGTAAAACCTTTATTCTCTGCAAAAATTCCTCTTCCTTCATCTAAGGCATTCTCTAACAGATTGCTTACAGACTTCGGATGTTTGTATGCGTATTTCTCAAGCTCTTTTTCCTGTAAAATACCATCTTCGCCCGCTGCTTTGACCAAAACCTTATACAATTTCTTTTCGATATCGGTATCCGGTTTTTTTATCAGCTTTAAGTTGACGGATTTTTTCGACTTTCCAAAAGCTCCAACACGTTCTTCTGTCTGTGGCTCAATACATCCTTTGTTGATCATGGAAAGGATCAATGCTCCGATGAGCAGGCTCTCCTCTTTTGCCACATCAAAGGTCTGTGCCAAGAAATGCGAAACCCGGATCTCTCCGCCGTTTGGCACTTCTCTGTAATAATTCGCCTGTTCGTAGAACGCTTTAATGGCTTTCTTTCTCTTTACAACACTGCGGATCAGCCATACAACTACTACCACAATTCCGATCAAAACCACAAAACCTATAATGGTTTCTAACAATCCACCCTCGTCATCTCCGTAATCACTGCCTTCAAAAGCTGTGTCTTTCACCTCTTCAAAAGATTTTGAAACGGATTTCGTCGGAGATAGGATTCCCTTATCCAACCGGAACATCACGATCATGTCATTGTCATCTTCTAAAGCAGAGGTTGTGTATGCCACAATAGAACCCTGTTGAAATTGTACCTCTCCTTCATATCCAAATGCCCAGATTCCTGCATTGTTCTCGTCTAAAGCTGTACCGTTCTCTAAACGAATGCTGACCTTTCCGTCTGTCGGAAACGTAGACATCTGCGGATTGATAAACATAAAATTCGTTCCGTCATAATCGGAATAGCTTTTTATAAAGTCCGTGACCACATATTCGATCGCATATTTTTTTTCACCATAATCGGTTATTCCAAAACACAACTCTACGCCGTCATCGGTTTTGTTGATCCCACATTTTCGCTTTTTGGCATCAAAGTCTGCATCGATGTCCCAATCATCAACAAAAGTATACTCACCTTTTTCATCGGATACTTTCAAATCTGATATGCCAATGTCTTTTGTTGCGATCGGTATGTAATTCTCGGTTCCTTCCTCGAAAGTACCCTGCCAGTTCTGAACTACATAAGCACTTCCGTCATCCCTTACGGTAACGGAAATGTCTATTTCCGAGACATTGTTTTTAGCATATGCCGTACCGGAGATCAACAGCAGCATCAACGGTGCCACAAGCAGTAATTTTTTTATCCACTTCATAGGCTGCTCCTTATTTCATATCCGGCATATCTGCTTTCTGCTCACTTGCCTCTAAGTAATCGCGGCTTGTAATATGAAGCATGCCTGCTGCGATTGAAGTTGGGAACATGCGGATCGTACGATTGAGTTTGGTAACGCTGTCATTGTAGATCAGACGTGACTGACGTACCATCTTCTCATACTCGTTTACGCTGTCCATGGTCTTGATATAATTCTCATTTGCTTTCAGCTCCGGATAGCTTTCTGCAACTGCCATGATCTTGCCCATTGCCTCTGTCAGCATGTTTTCCTGCTTATTTACTTCTGCTGCGGAACTGTTTGAATTAATACTGGTACGCATTTTGATCGTATCCGATATGGTTTTGTACTCGTGATCAGCATACCCTTTTGTCAGATCCAACAGTGCCGTTAACGCATCCCAGCGTGAGGACAACTGAACACCGATCTGGCCCATCGCATTGTTGATATTCTCATCCATTGCTACTAACTTTCTCTGTGCGGAAATAAACCATAAAATGATAATTACCAGCACAACTCCCACAATGATAAGTGCCATATAAACTCCTCCTTATTGTTTTTTCTTACCTGCTATTTTATGTAATCTTATGCTTTTATTCAATGAAAATGTCATAACTTGCATGAAATCGTCATAACTTGCAAAAAAGGAGTCATCGGCACTTTATTTTTCTCAATTTTTTAAGGTTGCAAACACATCAAATACTCCGTCTGTATCTTCGATCTTTAAAAATCCGGAATTGCTTTTTAAAATCGCTTCTACACTTTTTAAGCCCAGTCCGCTGCCCTGTGGTTTGGTGGTAAGATAATTGTTTTCCGCACTCTTTTTTAACTCACCTTCATAATCATTTTTTACATTTAAAGAGAGCTGATGGTTTAAATGCTTGATGCTGATTGCAATATAACTTTTTGCCGCATCCAGACTGTTTTCTAACAGATTCGAGAGCATCACACAGAATTCCGCTTCGTCACAGGCAAGTTCCTTTGGCATCTGTATCCGTGCAGAAAATTCCAGTCCTTCCTGCTCTGCTTTTGTCCGGTATTCACTGAGAACCGCATTGATCAGAGTATTTTCGCAAAACGGTATTTTTGCATTTTTTTCTATTTCCGCCAGTTCTTTTTTTAAAAATTCCTTTGCTCCTTCCACCTCTCCATTTTCAAGATAACTGATCAAAATACTGTCACGGTGCCTTGCATCATGGCGAAAAATCCTCTCTGCCTCTCTTTTTTGCAGATAGAATTCGTACTGCTTTTTCTGCAGCAGGATCTGCTCTTTCATATTCCCGGCAATCCGCTCTCTTTCCATCGCATCGCCTGCCGTTTGAAAGGTATAAAATATCAGAATATAGACTAACAGCATCAGTATGCATATCATCAGCAATACCGGATAGTTGCGTGTGACGCCGTGAAAATCCAAAAAGTAATAGTTGACCAGACAGATCAGCCCGGTAAAGGACATCGGGATAAAGGAAAATATCCACCAGTTGATCTTTAACCGATCCATCAGCATCCGGTGTTTTGCCTTTAAATGTTTGTTATACAGGATAAAATATCCGCCAAAGAGCACAAAACGCAATGCTGTTAAAAAATAATCGTCTTTTAAAGTATAATCGTTGATGAATGCAGAAAAATTTGCAATGATGTCATAGATATTGATCCAAAGCCAAAAGTTAAACACAGTCTGTGATATTTTATCTTTGGTGATCAACAATATCAACACAAAATACGGCAGTCCGATTGTGAATAAAATAACACTTCGAAGCACCGTACTTCCATAATGAATCGTGATATAAGAATTGAATGCCAGACAGACTGCCGTTACGGCAGCAAAATACCCATAGGCACGTTTTGTCGGCACACGGTAATTCATCATGGAATAACCGTCCAGAGTACATATAAAAAGTGTCACAAACAGCGATACGATATTTCCTGAATGGCTCATGTCTCTCCCTCCGCCGCAAATACATAGTCAAAATATGCCTTTTTTGCACTTTGCAGATATGTTCTTGAGATCTTCATCGTTTTTCCGCTCGTCAAATAAAACACGTCATTGTCTATGCTGTCGATATACTCCATATTTACAAGATAGCTTTTGTGGCAGCGGCAAAATCCATGATGCAGTAAAAATTCCTCGTAGTCTGTCAGTTTTCCGACTACTTCAATCTCTCTGTTTTCCGACAGTGTAAAGATCACTTTTCGCAGATTGCTCTCTAAGCACTGGATATTAGACAACAGGATCTTTGTTTCGGTTCCGGAATAGGTCACTGTAATATAATGTTTTTTGGTCCGCTGTGATAACAGCCTTCTCATACATGCCCACAGTTGTTCTGTATCGATCGGCTTTAATAAATAATCAAAAGCCAGCACCCGATAGCTTTGTACACCGAATTCTTCACTCGTCGATATAAATACGATGGGTGTCTTTGTATCTTTTTTGCGGATCTGAGCCGCCGTATCCATTCCGCTGATCTTTGGCATCAATATGTCTAAAATAATCAAGTCATAAGGTAATACCTCATGACTTTTGATCAGCTCGGCTCCATCATCAAATTCATTTACCGAAAAATTTCTGATGACGGAATCCAGCGCTTCTATTGTTTTTTGTCGTTCTGTTTGCAGATCATCGCAAATTGCTATTCTCATCTGTATTGGTCCTTTTATTCTAAATATTCAAAAGATTCTTGTTCTAATTTATTTTCCAGCAATGTGTTCTGTTCCGCTTGTAAATCTTTTTTTAACAGCCTCTCCGCTTGCTCTAAGTCAGCCGGTTCATCAATATCAACACTATATTTTGCATCCATGATATATGGAACCGGGTTATCATTAAAACTGGTGCTTTCACTTAACGTCTCAATCCGGTTTACATAAACACTTCCATCCACCAGATAATATTGTGGCATATCCTGACGGCGGACCGTGCTCTGCATGGAGAGTACATTCTGCAATTCTCCCTTTTCATCGATAGTCCTCATTAAAATCGGATGCTCCGAGACTTCTTTTACAGAAACAACATCCTGCATATCCCTTTGTATACAAAGTTCGATCGCTCCGTCTATATCTTCTGCCCTTCGCAGTGGCTGCGTCGGTTGGAGCAGCACCAGCAGATCATAGGACTTCTGATGGTCTTCTAACCACTTTACGGCATGAAGCACGGCATCTATCGTCTTTGCCGTATCCGATGCCAGTTCTGCCGGACGCAAAAACGGTACCTCTGCCCCATAAGCCTTCGCTGTTTCTGCAATCCGTTCCGAATCCGTTGTAACGACCACATCATCAATATACCGGCTGTTCTTTGCCGCTAGCACAGAATATGCGATTAACGGCTTTCCGCACAATGGTGTAATATTCTTATCTTTAATGCCTTTACTTCCGCCTCTTGCCGGAATGAGTGCCAACACCCGTTTTCCTTCAATCATGTTATCCCCACCGATCTATGAATACTTTCTGGATTCCATGCTCCCAGATATTTTTATCATGGACAATCTCTAAAAATTGTTTCGTACTGTTGCCTTTTCCAAACAGGGCTCCCTGCTTACGAAAATCTTCAATATGTTCTATTGCCTGCAAAATCTCGTCTTTATCCTCTGACACATGCTGGATATTCTGACTGTATTCCGTACTGTAACGTCCCTTTTGACGCGTTCCGACATCAATTGCCGGAATTCCATAAATGGAAGTTTCCCTGACACCCGCGCTGGAATTTCCGATCATAAAATCCGCATTTTTTAATAAGGTTAAAAAATACTCAAATCTGGTCGATGGGTACAGACGATATCTCGTCTCATCTGCCAAAGTCCGGTAAGCATTTAAAATAACCTCTGAACCGAGATCATTGTTCGGATAGATCACGATATAATTTCTTCCCGATTCTTTGACTGCATTGACCAGTTCTTCCACATGCTTTCCGATAATCTCATACTCTGTTGTCACCGGATGATACATCAGGATTCCATACTTTTCAAACGGTATCTCATATCTCTCTCTTGCCTCTTCAAACGTCGGCAGATGACTCGAAAGCATAATATCAATATCCGGCGAACCGATCACATAAATCTGATGCTCGGATTCTCCAAGCTGCATCAAACGGCGTTTTGCCTCTTCATTGCATACAAAATGCACATGTGCAAACTTAGAGATTGCATGACGGATCGATTCATCGATCGTTCCTGACAATTCGCCACCCTCAATGTGGGCAACCCGGATATTATTCAAAGCTCCAACCATGGCTCCGGCTAAAGCGTCGATCCGGTCTCCGTGAATGACGATCATGTCCGGCCGGATATTCTGCACATATCCTGTCAGCTGGCATACCACATCGCCCAGATCATAGCTCATGTTACCGCTGTTGATCAATCCGTATGCCACATAGACATTTTTATATCCGTCTTTTAAGACCTCCCGATAGGTGCTTCCATAGGTCTCCAGCAGATGCATTCCTGATACAAACACATAGGCTTCCATGTCTTTGGATGCTTCGATTCCCTGTATTAATGATTTAATTTTTCCATAGTCTGCTCTTGTTCCGGTAATAAACAGAATTTTTCTCATAATGATTCTACCATACTTTTCTTAATCTGTGTATCTGAGGCGATATCGCAGGTCGCCTTTTTTCCTAATACATTCGGATAATCCTCTGCCGGAATCTCTCCGGTTCCCGGACGTTTTACCCAGATATTCTCTTTCGTAAAACTCTCTCCTTTTTTGATATCCCGAATTGCTACCACAGTAGCAAATGCAAAATCAATGGTAACCTGTTCTTCTGCCGCTGCACATTTGGTTCCACCTAACATCTGCGGTACCTCGTTTGCTGCCTGCAATAATTTTCCAAGTTCCTGCTCATCCATTGAACATACAATATCCGGACCGGTACGTTCCATATGATCGGTAAAATGTCTCTCGACTAACTTTGCTCCCAATGCCATCGCTGCGATACAGGCATTGTTGTTCAGTGTATGATCCGATAAACCAACCGGCACATCCGGAAATTCTCTCATCAGCTCCTGCATCGCTCCTAAACGAACTAATGCCGGGTCTGTAGGATACAGATTTGTCGTATGCATCAGTGCATACTCCACACCATATTTTTCTAATATATTTACTGCCTTTGCAATACTGCGGATATCGTTCATTCCGGTAGATACGATCATTGGTTTTCCATACTCCGCAATATGCTCGATCAACGGATAGTTATTCAGTTCTCCCGAACCGATCTTATACGCTGCCACTCCGAATTTCTCTAATCTTACAGCCGCTGCTCTTGAAAACGGTGTGCTTAAAAATACCATTCCAAGGCTCTGTGTATAGTCCATAAGTTCTTTTTCTTCTTCTTCAGACAAGGCACATCGGTTCATAACCTCATAAATAGAAACATCTGCATTTCCCGGTATGACTTTTTTTGCCGCACCGCTCATTTCATCTTCTACGATATGTGTCTGATGCTTGATGATCCTTGCTCCTGCCCGGTGCGCTGCATTTACCATCTCTTTTGCGGTTTCTAAACTTCCCTCATGGTTGATCCCCATTTCCGGGATCACCAGTGGCCGCTCAGATTCTCCTATTACAATGTCACCAATTTTTACACTCTTCATATATTCACCACAGCCTTACTTATTTTAGCGGTAACAAAGTCTCTTCTGAAAGTCCCTTTAACAGGGTAATACACTCTTCTAATACCTCACAGTAAAGCTTTCCTTTTCTTGCAATCTCTTCTGTTTCTTTTGCAATCGTATCTCCTTCAAAATAATACTCTGAACGAATGATATAATCTGCAATCGGAATACAGGTAAGGATCAACTGATACTCTTCTGACTCTTCAATCTTTGTTGTGATCTTCTTGATCTTCTTTAACTGCTTTAAACAGCCTTTTTTCTCAACCGTACCGGACTTTCCGATTTTTCCTAATTTCTGATACGCTTTTTCTAATTCTTTGGCATCTTTTAACATATCTTCAAAGTCCTTTGGAACATTTTTCAGATAGTCTACTGCCTTTTTATGCTCTTCCTCTGTAAATTCAGATTCTAATGCTTCGATCCGCTCTGTAAAATTGATCTCTTCCGGTACATTCTTACAAACTTCTTCGATGATATCGTCTAATGCCCGTATCTCGGTACCTTCAATATAAGCTCCTCCTGCCGTTGCGTTGACAACACGGATATTCGGATTTGCTTCTTTAATATCATGGATATACTCCTGGAACCAGTTTAAGAATATTCTAAAATCCATTCTGGTCGGGATTTTATCCACATAATTACCCTTGACCATCTCCATGCCTTCGGTATCCATCACTGGCATCTTTTCTTCAAAGGTTCCGTCTGCATGGGATTTATTATCGGTAAATGCCAAATCCTGTCCCACTAAAATAATGGTTTCATATCCTAACTTATGTAACAGTGAAAATCCACTGCATGCAACCGATCCACCTGTGGAAACATCCGGAAGCACTTTATCATTGATAAAATAAATGGAATATGGCAGGAAATAACCGTCATAATAGAAAATCTTCTTTGCCTTTTGCCGATCCATGATTTTATAAAGAGCCGTTGCCGGCGCAATAACCGGTATGGTTTCTGCTCCATCAATTTCTACTAAATCCAAGTCTTTTTTTGCATCGATCGTAATAAACGCATCCGGCTTGATACCTGCTTTCACCAATGGTTTTACGGCTGTATCTACCGCTAAGATAAACAGACGGTTCTTTGCCTTTTTTAACATCCGGATATTTTTATTCAAAGAAGGACCTGCCGCTACTAAAATCGCTGCATCCTTGTTCGATACCGCATTTAACAACAGCTTCGTATGATAACCTTCACACACATACTTCATATTGCGAAGGATATTCTGCGCCATATTCATGGACAGCTTCTTCTGCGTATTAAATTGCACCATCTCTGACTCAACTAACCGCTGTACTTTCTTTACTTTTTCTAAAATGTCTTCTAGAAAAAATCCTCTGTAATTTGGATGGATCTCTTCAATTAAGAAACTCATATTTTCCAAGGTCATAACTCCCCGCATTACCGGTTCAAACTCTTCTTCATTCAATCCTTTGACCACAAATGCGATCGGTCTGTCCTCAATTTCTTTCGAAATATCAATATTTTCTAACATTGCCATAAAAATATGGATCGATGGCTCATAAACGACAACATTGACCTCTTTTGAACTTTTTTCAATAATCGCTTTTAAATATGCTGCACTCCCGACACCAAACAGGAATACCGGTGCATATTTATGTATCTCTCCGACTCTCTCGCTCCAGATCTGTATCGGTTCTTTTGCATTTCTCTTGCCACCTAAATAAAGCTGTCGTCCGTCCTGCTCTATTCTGAATATTGTCTCTCCATCCCAGGAAGTCTCTACCATAACATTGGTTGGGTCCTCTGTCTCATGCTCCTCCCGGATCAAATCTGCAAAGGCAGGATACCATTTTTCCATTGCTTCTAAATTTTTTTCTAAAATAGATTTACTCATCCTCTGACTCCTCTGCATCATCATCTATATATAATTCAATTAATTCTCGTAGTCCATAGTCCAATGTGTCTATGATCCAGACCACATCTTCCTGCTCGATTGCTGCCACATAATCTTTTAATACATCTATTACAAAAACCTGTAGGTTCTGATATTCTTCTTCACTGATCCCATAAGAATTTCCCTGTAGGAATCCTGTACAAAACTTTTGTATTGTCGGAATTATTTCCTTTGCCTTTTCTATTACATTTTCATTTTTAAAATAATGATATTCGATACAAATACCATCAATTTTCTCACGCAATTCTGCTGCTAATGCTCTCATCTTCCATCCATCTCTTTCTTAGTAAAAAAGAGGGACGAATTCTCGTCCCTCTGTAATTCGTCGATTCATTACTGAATGACTGCCAACTTCATTCTTACTGTAATAAAGAAAGCACTCCCTGAGTTGACTGGTTGCTCTGTGCCAGCATGGACTGACCAGCCTGAGCAAGAATGTTGTTCTTGCTGTATTCAACCATTTCAGAAGCCATATCTGTATCACGGATACGAGATTCAGCTGCCTGAGTATTCTCAGCTACATTGTCTAAGTTTGCAATTGTGTGCTCTAAACGGTTCTGTAATGCACCAAGAGCAGATCTCTGTGAAGATACTTTGTTAATTGCATCCTGAATTGCTGTGATGGAGTTGTTTGCCATCTCATAAGTATCAACTCTTGCGTTTCCTTTCTGTGTATAGCTGGATAATGCTTTTGCTGTAACAGCACTTGTCTGAAGGTATGTGTTGATGTTTTTCTTAACATCTGCAGACATTGCCTGTTTTGCAGCTGAGACATCACCTGCTACTGCTATGGATACAGTTGAGTATGTCTTATCATTAACTAATGATTTGTAGAATACTTTACCATTCTCGAACTGTGCTGCATAGTTAGCCGATTTATACATACTACTAATTTTTTTCTTGAAAGCAGCGATTGCTTTATCAGTGTTAGCAGATAATGAACTTTTTGCTTCATATGCGTAGCTCATTCCCTGATACATGATCTTAGTAGGTTTTACACCTTCCTGTCCAACTTTTGTAATAGTACCGGAAACATCCTTTAATCCTAATGTCTTAGCATTCATGCTACCGATGCTGATTTCGATGTTCTGATCAGCGTTAGCACCAACCTGGAGTTTTTTGTTCTTGAAAGAACCATCCAGTAAGTTCTGCTTATTGAACTGAGTTGTAGAAGAAATTCTGTCTAACTCTGTTGTTAAAGCATCTAACTCTTCGTTGATTGCTTCACGGTCGATGTTCTCGTTTGTATCATTAGCACCCTGTACTGCTAACTCATTCATTCTCTGTAAGATAGAGTGAGCTTCATTCAGAGCACCCTCAGCTGTCTGAATTAAGGAAACGCCGTCCTGAGCGTTTGTAGATGCACGGTTCAATCCACGAACCTGGCTTCTCATTTTTTCAGAAATCTTTAATCCTGCTGCGTCATCGCCTGCACGGTTGATTCTGTAACCGGATGATAATTTTTCTGCTGATTTTGCCTGTGCACTTGTTGTTACTCCTAACTGACGGTTAGAGTTCATTGCTGTAAGATTGTGTTGTACTACCATTGCCATAATGTTTTCCTCCTTGAATTTGAATTTAATCAGGCTTCCTTGCCTGTGTCAATGCTTGCAGTCTGTTCCAGCCTCTGTGAGCAGTCCTCCCGCCGCGCGCTCGTTCTTACCATTCAACATTAGTCTTCACATTCTGCTAAGTAATGTTCTTACTCTATAGTAAAAGAATCTCTGATTCTCTTTACTCGTATGTGTTTGTTTTTTCCTTTGTAGCTTATATATCGGTTAGGTTTGGATTTACTTTATAGCCTTTTTGAAATTTTTTTATATTTTTTTACTTTTATCAGATTAACGTGCAGACATCCTCTGAAGTTCCCTGCTATGCTCCTGCAAAATGCCTTTTACCAGTTCCATATCACCTTTCAGGTTCTCTATGTCTTCTGCACCGTCTTTATACCTTTCATAAGTATCCAGATAACAGCTTTCAATTGTCTGTAATCTTGGAACAACGTCTACATCCAGACGCATGTTAGTATGATGTACTGCTGTTTTCAACTCCTGAATATCCTGTCGGATCGGTCCAAGCTCTTCTTTGAATTTTGCATCAAGCTTCTCGTCCAGCTTTTTATCCAGTTTCTCGTCTAACTTCTTGTCGAGCAGCTTTTCAATCTCAACTAATAATTCCGCGTTGTTCATAATCGCATTTCCCCTTTGATTTTCCTACTTTTTCTTGTCCAGAAACTGCGGAGGGATTGCGTCCATCTGCTGCATATTCTTATAATACTGTGTGGCAGCTTTGTTGCCGGCTTTGACCTGACGTATCTTTTTCCGTGCCTTTGAGAACTGCATTCCTGCAAGCTCTTTGTTGCGCTGCTCCTGAACCTGGATCTTCATGCTGCGTTCTGTGATCATAGAGATCAGATCTTTCATCTTCTGGATCTCTTCCGTATATGCAGCTCTGTTTCCATCCAGTTCTTCTTTGACTCTTGTATAGATTTCTTCGAAGCCATCATCTAAAAATACGATTTTATCAATATACTGGCTTTTTTCATCTATATTCTTTTCAAAGGCATCCATATCAGCTTCTTCCGCGGATAAGATCTCATACTGCTCTTGATTTTTTTCTATAATGCTGTCTAAAGCCTCCACTTTTTGGTGAAGGCTTTGTATCAGCACTTGAATATAACTATTCTCCTGCATAAAATATTCTCCTAGTTGGCTCTTGCAAGCTTATTCAGCCGCATAACTTCTTTCCATGTATCACGCATAGTACGAAGATGTGTCAGGATTTCTTCCAGAATCTCTTTATCTTTTTTCATATTCGCTTCTGTAAGGCGTTCCTGTAGGTATTTATAGACATTATCAAAATCTTCTGCAATTGCATATTTATGATCCAGTGTTGCCTGAAATTCTTCGATGATGCGCTCCACCTTCATAATGTTGGTGTGTGCTTTCTCAACATTTTTCTCTTCAACACCCATGATCGCAATGTTGCAGAACTTGATAGCCCCTTCATAGAGCATCAATGTCAGCTCCGCCGGCGATGCAGTCATGATCTTACTGTTGTTGTATGCCTGGTATGCATTATTTGGTGCCATAGCGCAACCTCCTTGTCGTATTATGAACCGAGCAATCCAGATAACTGTGTCTGCTGTGAATTCAGCTTGGACAACGCTGTTTCCATTGAACTGAACTTTTTGTAATAATAATCCTCCATATCACTCAGCTTTCTCTCCCAGTTCTTAATCTGCTCTGTATAATCATCATACTCGCTCTTGAGCTGTTTGTCATTATACACTTTGTAAGCACTGCTTAAGGTGGTAGTCTTCATTCTGCTGTCTAATTCGGAGTATACTCCCTTTGCAAGCTCATTGAAGAAGGTTGCAACGGTATCCGGATCAGAAGCGATTGCTGCCTTCAAACGATCCGTATTGGATTTTGCGGATTCATCTTTGGAATTACCATCAATGTGGTATGCGTTTTTTTCATTATCTGCGGATACGAAGTATCCCAGTGTATTGATTCCGAAAGATGACAGACTGTAACTCTTTCCATTAATGGTATAAGATTTTGCCATTGCCACTTTCATGGAACTTGCAATACTATTTAAGGTAGAATCTCTTCTGAGCAGGGAATCCTTAATCTTCTGTTCCCATTTTTCTACTTCCTTATCACTCATGGACTCTTTTTCGTCATCTGTTAATGGCTCATAGCCTTTTGATGAATCAGCATTGTATGCAGAATCCATTGCGTTGATCACTTCATTATATTGTGAGATAAAATCTACAATTTTGTCATAGACAGCATCTACATCTGTCTCTGTTACCAGACTTAACGTTGAATCGCTGACTTCTTTCGCTGTAATGGTTAGTCCGTTGATGGTAAATGTATTGCTGCTTCCTTCAAAGATTGCTCCGTTTAATTCAATCTCTGCATCGGATGCATCCTGTTTTACTGCGTACTCTTTTTTCAGAGTCTCGTATTTATCCGTACCTTTTAAGTCTTCGACATATTGATCTGTTACCGCATCACGGAAGTTGTTCAAACGTGCTTCCACATATGCTTTATTGGTATAATCTCTTCCCGTTGTAATACCGTTATCTGTATCATATGCCTTTACGATAGCTGCATCTAAATATTCCTTCTGTGCAGTCTCGTCAAGTGCATCAAATTCATCCTCGGTAATTCCTGCTATCTGTACGGCAGAAGCTTTGATCGTTGCATTTTCACGCAATGCCTGAATATCATCATCTGCTGCTTTTTTTGCGGTCTTCTCTACCATGTAGTCAGCACTCAGCATTCCAAGTTTACGAAGTGCTACTTCCTGGTCTTCTCCCTTGACATTGAATTTGAAATCAAACTCCTCACCGCTTTCCTGGGAGTTGATAAAGAATCTCTGCTGCGTCTCATCAAAGGATGCTGTTACGCCCTGATCACTCAGTGCTTTTGTAAGATCCTTGATGGTCATATCACCATTCACACTAATGGTAGATTTTTTATCACCCACCTGAAATTCTAACTCGGTATCGGCGATTCCAAGCTCTGATAACTTAGAAGATGATTTCAGTTTGTTATCACTCTTGATCTTAGATCCGGTTAAATACGCTGCTTTTGCAAGTTTATTGATCTTCAGACTCTGTGTTCCGTTTACTACAGATGCGCTTGCTGTTACGGTTGCTTTGGAAGAATCTGACAATGTCGTCTTTTTCATGCCGTTAAAACTTGTCATGAATTTGAACTCTGTCAATGATTTACTGTAAAAACCATAAATCTTTGTATTCATTTCCTTCCATGCATCCTGTGTCCACGAAAGCTTTGTCTGCTTCTTTTCGATATTTTCTTTCTTGGTGGAATATGCTGATACCAGTTCCTGTACGATAGAGTCTGTGTCCAGTCCTGATGTTAAACCACTGATCCGAATTGCCATATCGTCTTCCCCCTATCTTTTTTCGTCAACCAAGATTCCGGCTAATTCCCATGCCTTTGCAATCATATCTAATGTCTCTTCCGGCGGGAACTCGCGGATCACTTCTTTGGTCTTCTTGTCTACGATTTTGATTGTAATACGATTTGTCTTCTCATGAATTCCAAACACTGCTTCTGAGTCAGACATTTTCTGGTTAATCTGTTCTACTGCTTTTTTCAGATTCTCTGATTCTGCTTTTCCCTGAGACTCCTGACCACTTCCCTGCTGTTCATTTGTCTCTTTGGCATTCACTTTTACTGCATCCGCTGCCATTGCTGCCGCTCCTGTCTGGATGTCAATAATCTGTGTCTTTGGCTGTGATGTTTCCTTCGCTACTTCCGGTGTAGAGGATGCCTGATAGACTGCTCCTACACTTTTTAATGCTTCGATTGCCATGTATGTCACCTCCATGTGAACCTATACTCATTGTTATCTAATGTTTATATCGGAACTTCTTTTAAATAAATTAGGACTTTAGAATAAATTTTTCAGTGCTTCTGCGTTATTTGTCTCTAATGCCGCCTTGTTCTCTTCCTGTATCTGCAAGTATACTTCTTTTCGATAGATGGATACATCTCTTGGAGCAGAGATTCCTAATTTTATCTGATCGCCACGGATTTCCAATATCGTTACTTCAATATTATTATTGATTACTAAAGATTCACCTTTTTTTCTTGTAAGTGCCAGCATCTCTACTCACCTGCCTTTTCCATTCCTGATTTGATCATTTCATAAATCGGATATTTCACCTCAGCGCCCTCTACGATGATCTGTGCTGCTTTGCGTTCTGCAACGTTGATCACGATCGGCGCTTTTAAATTCACGGTGATCTTTTTAATATCCTCCGGCACGGTAACTGTCACTAACACAAAGGTGTTCTCCGGTGTCATTTCTCCCAGTGGTTTGAGCAGTTCATCTTCTACCATCGGGTTATAATCTTCTTTGATCGCAAGCGGATTCATGACCGGCAGTGCAACCACCGGTTCATCCAGTGACTGCATCCAGGAAATTCCTCCCTTTTTTTCTTCATTAAATATTAATGTAAATCTCTTTAAGTCCGGGAAACCGATGATCCCATTTTCAAATGTGATGATCTTTTCATCATCTATATCAATTTCTCCGAATACTCTGGTTTTTAACTTCATCTGTTACCTCCGTTTAAATGTAATCCAGCAAAGTCTGCTTGATCGCTTTTGATGCTGCCTGCATGGATGCCTGGTATGCATTGTAAGCTGCCGTATAGTCTATGATAATATCGGAAAGCTCTTTGTCTTCGTTTGTGGATTTCAGTTTTTTAAATGTCATCTGCTGTTCGGACATTCTGGATTTTGTCAATGCCAGACGGCTTCCTTTACTTCCGACATCTGTTTTTGCGAGTACAACATCGGAAAGATAACTCTGAAAACTTGAAATTCCTTCTGAATAAAGATTTTTCATATTATCATCTGCATAAGATGCTTCTTTTTCTGCTGCATCTAACCACTGTTGAAGCAATGCCTGATCTTCTTCACCGGCATATTTTTCTTCTTTCATCAGATTTTCGATATCTGACACTTTTTTGTGTGCCGTGATCGCCATCTGCACCGCATCGGTCAGTTCATCAATGTCTCTTCCGATACTGGAATCAAAAACATCGGATGCCTGTGTATTGACTGCTAAAGTCTGGCCAAATGCGATCGTATAGTTGATCTCCTGATCTTCTTTTGTATAGGTAATGTGATTTGCCGGATTGGCATTTGTCGTATCGATACAGTCAAAATAGTGTTCCGGACGAACCTCACCTTTCTTAAATCCGGTCTTGTCATAACTGACTACCATATCCGGTTTCTCGGAGTTCATGTAAGCTGCTACATTTTTTCCTAAGATCAGTTCTCCGGTTTCTTTTACAAAAATCACTTCGTTATCGCCAACATTCAGATTCTGTGCATTCTGCCAGTCCGTATAATTATGGACATTATAGGATACCGTTGCTGTCTGGGTGTTTCCATCCGCATCCAGATAGGTAATCTCCATTCCCTCTATATCCTGCAGATTGCCATTTGCATCTTTGTACTGCAACTGTGTAATATTATCGATGTTGTCATATGCCAGACGAACTCTGCTGTAAGTATGGTCTTCTACATTTCCTGCCGGAAGATTGCCTGCTGTCAGGTCATCTGTGGTCGGAACGGAAGACAATCCGGAATAATATGTCTTCTGGGTAATATCTTCAAATTTCAGCTTCTGGGTAATATTATAACTGGTGTCTGATGTATCCTCGCCAAATGTAAGGGATTTATTTGTCTTATATCCGGTAAAAACGGTTCTTCCCGCACAATCGGCATTTCCCTCGGCATATACCTGCTCACGAAGTTTCTGCAGATTGGTTAAAATCGTATTTCTGTCCGATTCTTTCAAATGATCTGTCGCACCATTGACACACTGTCTGTATACATCGGTCAGGATGCTTTCCATATTTTTTAATGCTGTCTCTGTTACCTCAAGCCATGATTCTGCATCCGGTATATTTTTCTCATAATACTGGTTTATCTCGCTTAAACTGCTGCGGAGACGCAATGCACGGATCGCAATAACCGGGTCATCCGATGGACGGTCAATCTTTTTCTGTGTTGACATCTGTGTATTCAAGGTATCCACATAACCTTTATTCGTACTCATGTTATTGGATGTATTATTTCTTATCATACTGTTTGTAATACGCATTCTGTCTGCCCCCTTATACTGCTGTATTTAATATTAACTGATCGTACATTTCTGCCATGGTAGAGATCATTTTTGATGCTAAATTGTATGCATTCTGGAATTTTACCAGATCAAGCGCTTCATCATCTTCATCTACGCCTGAAATGGATAATCTCTGGTTCGTAATCGTGTGTGAGATATTTTTGTGGTTCTCATAAAACAGTTTTGCTTCATTGGTATCTACACTGATATCTGATAACATACACTGCAAAAATCCGTTTGCACCACTTCCACGATATAATTTTTCCTGTTCCTTTAATGGCTTTAACAGTTCTAATATTTCTGCCTTATCCGGTCCATTGACAATATCTGCCGTGGTACTGAAGATGTTTGGATCTTTCACACTTGCTTTTGCCACTTCAAAACTTCCCGCCGTCAGCTTATAATAACTGGACATTGCAGATGTGATCTGTGTATAGGTATCGGATTTATTTAAATCTTCCTGCTCTCCTGTAACCAGATCTCTTGCCACAAAGAATGCTTTCATAGGATCTCCATTCAAATCCTGTCCCTGCATCTCTATATCGTTAAACTTCATACAGAATGCTCTTAAAAACTCATTCATCTGTGCCTGATAATACGGAACTCCCATTGCATCAATGCTGGTTCCGATCTGTGCCTGATGTCCTGCAAGCAGATCCGCTCCGTCACCTGCCGGCTCTTTTAATGCAAAGGTATAGGTTGCATTGCCTGCCGCATCATAGTCTACGGTAAAGCTGCTGTATTCAAATTTCTTATTATCGATCGTGATGACTCCTTCTTCTGCCATGGTCATTTTTTCCACGCTGTTCTGTGTCGTGTTCGTAATCACCAGCTTCGTTCCATAGAGGTAGTCCACGGTTCCCTTAAAGTTCTCCTCGTTATTTCCGTCACGCGTATCTAACAGTGCTTTCAAGGTTCCTGACATGTACTTTGATGTTGCGTTAAAGGTATTGCCGGTATCTGACCAGACAATATCATAAAGCCCATCCACATCTGACTGATTTACTTTTGTATCTCTTGTCTTACATTCCAGTGTACGGTATTCTCTGGTGTCTACTAAAAGCTGTCCGTTGATCTTTACTCTGAATTCGGTACAACCTGTATAATACTCGTCATTGGTGTTCATTACTTCTGTTTCCTGTGTTTCCGTAGGAACGATATTGGACAACTCATCGATCAACAGTGCACGTTCATCGCGCAGCTCATTTGCATGACCACCCTGCATCTCGATCACATTGATCTGATTGTTCAGGAGTGCGATTTTTTGTGCGATCGCATTGATATTATCCACTGTGCTCTTAACTTCTAAGTTTGCATCGGTCTGAATCTGATTCAATCCGATGGATACACTGTTGAAGTAGGTTGCAAAATCCTGGCAACTGCTGATAAAGGTTTTTCTTCTGTCTAAATCTCCCGGTGCACCTGCAAGAGACTCTAAATTATTAAACATACTGTTTAAAATCGTTGTAAAACCTTTCGAGCTGTCATCATCTTTAAAATATTCCTCTATCTGGTTCATGTAATATAACTTTTTCTCATACAGACCAAGGCTGGAATTATTTTCCCAATATTTCACATCGTAATAAGCATCTCTGATCTGTGTTATGGAAGTTGTGGTAACACCACTTCCTGTTGTTCCATATCGTGCATATACACGGAGAGATTCTGCCTGTTTACGATTTGCTACCTGACGGGTATATCCTTCCGTCTGCACATTTGCGATATTATTTGCGGTTGTATTCACTGCAGTCTGAAAGGAATTTAATCCCGAACCCGCAATGGTCAATCCATAAAATGTAGATGGCATTTCTTATCCCTCCTTAACCATTTCCTAATCTGGTAACGATATGTTCTATCATGTCACTGATCACTGTCATAAAACGACTGGATGCATTGTATGCATTCTGGAATTTTATCATGTTCTGAAGCTCCTCATCAGAAGACACTCCGATGACCTGCTGACGGTTATTTTCTATTGTCAGAACACTTCCTGCAAGGTTTTCTGCTTTCTTCTGGTAAACATTTCCTACCGTTGCAAGACCTCCTATCATTTTCTGATAGTATTCTTCTATGTTACATTCATCCGGATCTGTCGGATCAAGTCCGACTAAGTCCTTATTCCAAAGTGCCTCTAACCTTTCTCCAAGCTGCTGGTCTACTTCTCCGTTCTGTTTCAAATGAGGGAATAACGTTTCGATTTTTTTCAGCTCTTCATTTACTCCGCAGCTCGTTAAACTATACATATAGGAAGTATCACTGGTATCTTCCTCATTATATACATAATAGGTTTTACCATCACTTCCGGTCACTTCTGTATAGCGCTCGATCCCTGCTCTGACAAACAGTTCACGCGGTGGAAGTTCTCCATCACTTCCCCTTGCACAGTTCTCTGTATCAAGTACTTTTGCATCACTGAGGTTTACGGTATTGCCGTTGGCATCCTGATAGGTAACGCCGACCGGACCTGTCACATTCGGGCAAAGCTGATCGTTGATCGCCGTGATCATGTTGTGAACCATCTGGTCTAACTTTGCCTGCATATCAATAATAACGGAAAGGTTCGTTGTATCCAGATACTCCTGCTCGCCTTTTCCTTCAATATCTGAATAATCTGCCCAATGGTCACCTCTTGACATGATCAGTGCCTTTAATTCTCCAACATCACTGTTTAATGCTGTACTGATATCCACATTGAAGTCAAACACGTTCACATAGATATCCCTGTCGGTATCTGAAAGTTGTGGCCAATATGGTGTGATAAAGCCTGTCAGTTTATCTGTCTTTTTACCGATTTCATATGTGTGAAGTTCATCGACAAAGTATTCATCCTCTAACTTTACCGTTACAACGCCCTTGTAATCTTCTTTATATGAAATCTTCGCAAGCGCTCCTAACTGATCAAGCGCTAAATCTCTTTCATCACGCAGATCCATTGCCGTTTCTATACCGCCGGCTTCTATCTTACTGATCTGTTGGTTCAATTCATGTATCTTGTGACCAAGTTTATTTATTTTGTCTATATCCTGGGATACCTTTGTATTGATATTGGACTGATAGGATTTCAAACCTTCATATACACTTTGGGAGCGCGACAGGAATAAACCTGCTTTCTGAACAACCAGATTCTGTCTTACGGAATCTGACGGATCTTTTGCAAGTTCCTGAAATGCTTTTTTGAAATCTTCCAATGCCGACTGGAAGGTCTTTCCTTCCATTTCCTGAAAATAGGTCTGTATCTCGTCTACTGCGGTAAAACAGGATTCATAAAATGCCTGTCTTCCGGACTCTGCACGATATGCCTTATCTAAAAAATAATCTCTGGCATGAACCACGTCGCCAATGTCAAGTCCAAGACCTGCCTGCTGCTTACTGACTGCAGCCGTACCAAATGTATTATATTCTTTGTCTGAAAATAAAACTTGCTGACGTACATACCCTTCCGTATCTACGTTAGCAAGATTATTCGCAGTTGTATTCAACGCATTCTGGCTGTTACGCAGTCCAGATGATGCTATGTATAGCGTACCCATTCCGTTTGCCATTACATGTTCCTCCTGCCATCTTACTGTTTCGCATCAAAACCGCCGCTTCCTAAAAGCTCTCCGGTATTGTATGCCTGTCTGTTATAGTTGGCAGTTTCAGGAGCCTGTCTCATGCTCTTTAACAATGCCATATCAAACTCCACCAGCTCCATTGCCTGGTTCACTAATGTCTGATTCTGTTCATTGATATTCTTCATTTCTGTCAGGGTATCTTTTAACTGTAAGCGGATCTTGGCTAATTGTTCCTGCTCCTTTGGCTGATTCGCTAATATTTCTAACAGGGCATCTACCGTCAAGTCCTCCGGCTTGCGATTTAAAACATTGGCAATATCTTCCATAATAGAGATACGCTTATTCTCAATGTTCTTGATCTTTCCGGCAATCTCCTGTTCCTCTGCAGTAATTTCTTCCAAAGCTCTGATATCCGCTTTAATAATGACTTCCTTTTTTCTGGTGGATGCCTCTACCAATTCGCGGTAACCCGCTTCTTCATTTTCCAGAACTTCCAAAAGTTCGTTCATCAAACTAGCCAATTTCTGTCCTCACTTACATCATTGCAGCTTTGTATTTCTCTAATAACTTATTTGCGAAGCTATCCGTTTCTACGCTGTAATTACCAGAACTCATACTTGCTTTTAGCTGTGCCACCTTATCTTCCCTAACATCTGAAGCCCCTGCTACTGCCTGTTTTGCGATCTGATAATCACGAGCTGTCTGGGAAATCTGTACTTCATCACGAACAGAAGCTGTATTATTTACCTTATTCGTTCTGACGCTTTTTCCGGTCTTATACAGTTGTGCTATCTGATTATATGCATCTATACGCATAACGGCATCTCCTTTCTTCCTTGAAAATCAGGTGCAAAAACCTTTTTTACTGGTTTCTTATATAAGTTATCGGATGTATTTGGATTTTCTTAAGGGGCTTTTTTAAAAAACTCTCCTTTTTTCTATTATTCTGTTTTTTGTCTTTATACTGCATCCAGCTGGAACTTACCAACTAAATCTTTCAATCCTTCGGACTGTGCGGAAAGCTCTTCGCTTGTTGCTGAGGATTCTTCTGCTGTCGCTGAGTTCGACTGTACGACCTCGGATATCTGATTCAATGCTGCTTCTGCCTGCCGCATTGCTTCTGCCTGAGTCTTTGCCAGCTCTTCTGCCTCTTCTGTTACGTCTGCGATCTGTCCGACTCCCTGTACTACTTCTTCCAGTGTCTCTGCTGTTCTTTGTGCCGTATTTGTTCCGCTCTCTACCTCATTAATGACGGTCATGATCATATTTCTGGTGTTGACTGCTGACTGAGCGCTCTCGTCTGCAAGTTTTCCGATCTGGCTCGCTACAACCGCAAAGCCTTTTCCTGCTTCGCCTGCTCTTGCTGCCTCAATACTTGCATTCAGTGAAAGCAGGTTTGTCTGGGATGCGATCTCTTCTATCTCATCTATGATGCTGCCAATTTTTTGTGATGTCTCACTCATATGTGCCATGACCGCCATCATGTCTTTCATTTCTTCACTGCTCTTTTTCGCATCTTCCGCATACTGGCGTGACATGCTTCCTGCTTCGCCTACATGCTGCACCGTCTTTTCCACGCCGGATGTAATATCACTAAAGGTTGCTAACAATTCTTCTACTGCTCCCGCCTGTTCCGTTGCACCTTCTGCAAGATTCTGTGCCGCCTGTGCTAAATTCTCGGAACCTGCAAGTACCTGAACGGAAGAATCATCTATCTGGTGTAAGGTATCGTTCATATTTCTATGCATCTGACGAATGGATAATAAAAGTGCCTCAAAATCTCCTGTATACTTTTCTTCTGCACTGGTTCTTACGGTATAGTTACCATTTCCCATTTCACCCATACAATATTTGATGTCTTCGATGATCACGTCCAGATTCTGCGCCATCTCACGAGCAACGTTTTCAATATCCGCAACCTCATCCTGTGTATCAATAACCGGGAACTCGCTGCTTAAATCTCCTTTTGCAAATGCTTTCAGCCGCTCTGCAAGCTCCTGCAATGGTGTTGCGATCGCGTTTGATACGGTTCTTGCTAAAACATTAGAAATGCTGATACTGATGATTAATACAACAATTAATATGATCACTGCGATATTGATTGCTTTTAACAATAAACTCTTTAAGGCATTACCTTCTTTTTCCTTAAGGTCTAATAAATCTTTCATATTGTCATACACTTGATTATAAGCAGGGTCTAATTTCTCTGCTGCCATTTTCTGTGCCTGCACACTCTTGCTCAGATCTTTCGTCGTTCCAAGCTCAAGTACTTCTGCTTCTATTGTGTAATATTCTCTCATGGTCGTTTCTATTTTTTCATAAATTGCTTTTTCTTCTTTTGAACTTAAACACTCTTTGATGAGTTTCATGTTTTTAGAACATTCTTCCGCCTGAGCATCATGCTCTTTCACGCTCGCTTCTATCAGTTCTGTATCATCTTCTCCGATGCCAGCTCTGGTCGCACTTCGCATATCCGCAAAGGAAATCATTGCCTTTCCAATATCCCCCTGTGAAAATCCATAGTTCTCTAATGCCGCATTATACTGCCTTGCCGTATAGAACAATGTCATTGCTCCCAATGTTGTTCCTACTGACATCAATACAATTACAACGATAAAAGATACCATGATTTTCTTCCTGATTTTTTCCGTTCTGAAAATTTTCTTTAAATACTTCACCATATGCCTTCTCCCTTCCTTTCAGAAACATTATAGCTTTCCCCCTATAGTTCTGACTATTGTTTTAATTATATCATTTTGTTCTATCTTTTCAATTGTTTTAATTCTTTTTTTATAATTTTCAGTCATATTTCTTGCATATTTTAAAACAGCCTCGTGGTTTCTGATTTTTCCAAAAACCACGAGGCTTATATTTTTCTTTTTTATAACTTTTTCATCTTTTTTACCAGTTCCGGAACCAGACTGCCATTCTCATATTCATCTACGATTTTTTTGGCGGACTTTGGATCATTGGTTATGATCGCATCTACCTGATTACGGCACATTTCCCGGATGTCCGCTTCTTTATCTACCGTCCACACATGTATTTTCTGACAAAACTTTTCCGCCTGCTGATAAAATTCCTCACATCTGGTATTATACAGCGCCGGGTGCAGCGCATTTGTCCCTATTTCCCGATAAGCATACTCGCACACATTCACGATCCCATCCCGATAGAGAAGTCCTGTCTGAATGTGTTTATCTTTTTTACGGACCTCCTGCAAGGTGTAGTGGTTGAAAGAGGATAAGATCACTTTTTCCTGATATCCATACTGATAGACCAGCCGCAGCACTTCATCCACTATATTTTTATAACAGATCTTTCCTGTTTTTAATTCTATATTGATGGTCAGACCGGACGGTACCACCAGTTGCAGTACCTCTTCCAGTGTCGGTATCCGCACTTTTCCGTATTCCGTAAATCCTTTGCCAAAATCAAATTGCCGCAATTCTTCTAAGGTACTGTCTTTGACCTGAGCATTTCCATTGCTGACACGTTTTATCGTTTCATCATGAATGACTACACATTGGTTGTCTTTTGTCATCTGAACATCCAGCTCGATTCCATCTGCTCCCATTTCTATTGCCTTTTGGAATGCCGGCAGTGTATTTTCCGGTGCGTATTTACCGGCTCCCCGGTGTGCCCATACGAGTGTCTTTTTTCCCTTCATTCTGCTCTCCATTTCACATCTGTCTTTTATTCTTATTTCTAATGTAGCAAATTCATGTTTTTTGTTGCTATCAGATGCTTGTAAAATCTAGGGAAAGTTTTTGTAAAGGGTGGTGTGGGACTTTTCTGAAAGCGAGCTGTGAAATGATTTTCAAGTAAATGTTTTTGAATTTTTGCAATTTTAGTTATTTATACCGCAGGTATAGTTGGATAAAATAGTGTATTATACAATTTATATAATTCTAAGCAACGGTATTTTTTTATTTTGGGGTATGGATAATGATTCCAATATCCCATACCACCCTTGACAGCTATAGTTCCCTATTATTTCTTGGTATGGTATAATGGTGACATACTTTCTGGCATTGCTGCAAAGGCTGTAGTTCCCTATTATTTCTTGGTATGGTATAATCAGACAGTAATCGATACTATTAAAGAAACTGCTGTAGTTCCCTATTATTTCTTGGTATGGTATAATTTTGTGACCCTGCCAAGCTGTTTCACCTCCGCTGTAGTTCCCTATTATTTCTTGGTATGGTATAATCTGCCTCACATCTTCAAGGCGCGCCGATTTGCTGTAGTTCCCTATTATTTCTTGGTATGGTATAATAATGCGGCTAAACAGTTTTGAAATCTTTACGCTGTAGTTCCCTATTATTTCTTGGT
>ERZ1673752.585-NODE-585-length-61651-cov-5.460046_pt1 | contig 61651 bp, 53 predicted proteins | sample MGYA00580195_ERZ1673752 | MGnify/ENA primary metagenome ERZ1673752 (study PRJEB41218, sample SAMN15661744) | gut metagenome | host: Homo sapiens | place: Canada: London | collected 2015-08-20/2019-03-30 | study: EMG produced TPA metagenomics assembly of...
GAGTTGGATATGGGTGAGTTTTGGACCTACACCTATACCTATCGATTGACTGAAGCCGATGAGAAGGTGCAAAAAGTAGAAAATAAGGCTACCGTGAGTGGTAATCCTTATGATCCTGACGACCCAAATACTCCCCATACGCCTATCTCCAGAACCTCCATCGTGGTGGTCCCTGAAGTACCCAATGTACCCAATGTACCCGAAGCTAGCCTTGCCGTGACGAAAAAAGTAGCAAGTGTTAAAGATTCAAGTACTCAAAAAACCCTTGATCCTTCCAAGCCCAATCTCATCAAAAAGGGTAATGTGATTTCTTATGAAGTCACGGTTAAAAACACCGGTGCTTTGCCCATCTTTGACTTAACGATGAAAGACGAAAAGGTAAAAGAAGGTGAGACTGAGGTTACTATTAAAGAATCCATCAAGGAAGATAAGGTGCTTGCGGTAGGCGAGACTTGGATTATTTGCTACGAGTATGAGATCAATGCCCAGGACGAACGCTCTGGCCAGGTGGTCAATACTGCGAAGATTTCAGGAAAGGGGAAAGTTGCAGATCCTGCTAACCCGAGCAAACCTGCCAATCCTAGCGATCCTGGCCAGAAGGTCTCCGACGAATCAACGGCCGTCTTGCCAGTAGCTGACTTTATGGTCTACAAGACTTTGAAGAATGCCGATCAATTTACTCCAAACAAGCAGCCTCAGTCGGGTACGCCCATGACCTATCAAGTTGAAATTCGCAACGTAGGTATTGTGCCCATCGAGCAGATTCAGCTTACGGATACCTTCTTTGTCGAGAAAGACCTCTTGAAAGCGACGCCACGTATCGTGGCCGTTGAAGAAATAGAGACAGACCCCGAGAAGAAACAGAATCTCTTGCAACAGCTGCACCTGAGCTATCAGAATACTGCAGGAGTTCTGGATGTCGGCGAAAGCTGGTGGGTGACTTATACCTACAAGCTGAAACAATCGGATATTAAGAAAAAGGAAGGAAAATCGTGCATTACTAACACCGCAGAGGTGACAGGAGAGCCTGACTATTCCAAGTTGACTGACAAGGAAAGGCCTAGCAACACGCCTAAGCTCATCAAAAAGAAAGGCACCTGTAACTACTATCTTGAGCCCCCCCTCGAGCCCAACCTTAAGATTAACAAGACCATTGTTGATCCTACAAAGAATTGGACTCCCAAGACCAATACGACCTTTAAGGTAGGCGATTGGATCTGGTACAAGGTAGAAGTGATGAACACGAGTGACGCTAGGTTTGATGGACTTCATATGACAGATACCTTGGCAGATTATATTGGAACAACGGGTGATCTGAAGGAGATCACTGGTCGAATTCCAAGTAAGAAAGACATGGTTGGTTTTGTCAATGGTGTGAACGCTTTAGTTTATCGAGATAAAGATGGAGATAAACAATTTGGCGCACACGAAACCTGGATCTTCTACTATGCCTATCAAGTTCCAGCCGATAAGGCAGGGAAGCGCATTGTAAATACCGTTACCGCCTCTGGTTCCTACACCACCTACGATGCGAAGTCCCTGTCCATGACCCTGACCCGCTACTGCTCGGCCCAGGCTGAAGCCACCGCCACGGCTAAGGATAATCCTGGGACACCCGATACCCCAGGTACGCCTAACACCCCAGGTACCCCTGGTGGGAATGTTCCTGGCTGGACCCCTGGCCCTGGAACGCCTCCGGATCCGAATGTGCCTCAGGGTGGTGGCGAAGTGATCAGCCCTCCAGGCCCGCCAGCCTACGGTGGCAGCATTACCTTCCCACCTGAGCAGCCCTACAACCCACAGCAATTCATCTACACCCCAGACGGGCAAAACAACAAGACCGTGACAGCCCATGCCATACCACCAGAGACCGGAGAGCGGGATTATTTGTTGCAAGTCTTCATATTACTTGGAGCCGCCGTCCTGCTGGGCCTTGCTAGAAAGCGCTGGGGAAAATAGAACACAAGACCCCTTACAGTTTGGGATAAATAACTATTTGTCCCTTCGTGCAAGGGAAGTATATTAAAACACGGATCAGATTTCTGATTTGATCGATTAGTTTGTGGGGGCTGGATTCATTTTTCTAGCCTCCCAGTATGCCGGACCTCGTTTCCTTGGATTGACCAAGGGGCGGGGTCCGGTTTTTTGTGCCTATGATTTCTACAGGGGACTGTTAGCTGGTGCTTTCGGGGATTTGGAAGGAGAGGGACCCCGTTTTTTATTTTGGAAAGACTTGACAAATAACTAGACCAGATCTAAAATGAACTTTGTTCAGGGCGAAAGGGGGTGGACCTATGGGCCCCATTGTTTTATCTAGAGAAGAAATTTTGCGGGTCAGCCGTGAGCTCATTCGTAAGAAAGGATGGGAGTCTGTCAACATCCGGGGAGTCGCTGCGGCTTGTGGGGTCTCTGTGGGCTCCATTTACAACTATTTTGATTCCAAGACGGCCCTTGTGACGGCTACCGTGGAAAGTGTTTGGTGGGAGATCTTTCATAAGCCGATCAATCCAGAAGTATTTTCCAACATTGAGGCTTTTATGGTCGGGATTTACCAGCAGATGGCTGTGGGAGCCAAGAAATATCCTGGTTTTTTTACCCTCCATGCGCTCGGTTTCATCGGTCAGGAAAAGGCAGATGGGCGGCGAAAGATGAAAGAGACCTGGCAACATATCGAAGATGGGATTTGCGATATCCTGCGGTCCGATCCCAACATCGTTTCGGGTGCCTTCCATGATGAATTTACGGTCGAAGCCTTTGCAGAAGTCCTCTTTTCCCTGATGGTCTCAGCTTTACTCCGGGAAGATTTTAATCCTTCCTCTGTCGTCCATATTATCCACTGCACCGTCTATGGAGCTGGGAGCCCTGGAGCTTCGAGTCCTGAAGCGAGGCCGGAAGCAGGCCGCAAGGGCAGCCCTGAGAGGGGCCCCGAAGTAAGTACCGAGGTGAGCCCTGAAGCTAGGCGTGGAGTAGATCAGCATGAAAGTTAAACCAAAATATTTATTATTACTGGCGAGCCTGGCCTGGCTGATTGCGGGATATAATGTCGTTCGCTTAGGGGTACTGGCGTATTTGGCTTCTACAACCTACCATACCATCTTTCACTATTTAGGATCCGTTCTAGTCTTTACCGTCTTTCAGATCTTTATCTTTGGACGACTGGTGAAGAAGCATACGAAACGCATCCAAGCTTATCAAGATGAGAAACAATATTTTTGGAAGTTTTTCGACTGTAAATCCTACATTATTATGGTGATTATGATGACGGGCGGGATTTCCTTGCGGGCTTTTAAGCTCGTTCCAGAAGCCTTCATCGCTGTATTTTACACGGGCCTGGGAGCATCGTTGTTTGTAGCTGGGGTGCTCTTTGGCAAAGAATTTATAAGGAGTAGCTTATGTACGCACAAGCCATAGCAGAAAGTGTTTTTGATGCTTTTTATCTGATTACTGTAACAACGCTGGGTTTTATTATGATCCACAATAGTCGGGGCAAGAAAGACAAGATTCAGTTTCTCTATTTTGGTTGGATGGCCGTGATCCTGGGATCGGGCGATGCCTTCCACCTGATTCCCCGGGCCTATGCCCTGTGGACCAGGGGACTTGAGGCCTTTCCGGTGGCCTTAGGTCTGGGCAAGTGGATCACTTCCATCACGATGACCATCTTTTATGTCCTCCTCTATTTTGTCTGGCGCAAACGCTATCAGATCCATGGACGCCAGGGGTTGACAGCAGCTGTCTTTGCCCTGGCTGTGGTTAGGATTATTCTGTGCTTGCTGCCAGCAAATCAGTGGCTTAGCGCCAATCCACCCTTATCTTGGGGGATTTATCGAAATATTCCCTTCACGATTTTGGGCTTGATCGTGGTCGTTCTTTTTTATCAGAGTGCCAAAAATCTGCAAGACAAGGCTTTTCGTTGGATGTGGTTGACGATTGTTCTGAGTTTTGGCTTTTATTTGCCCGTGGTGCTCTGGTCGCAGACCTATCCGATCATTGGCATTTTGATGATTCCCAAGACCTGCGCCTATATTTGGACAGTTATGATTGGATATCTGTCCATGAGAAGAAATCAATTGTAAAATACTAGAAAGTGTGAGGTACCATTATGAGTGCTCCTTTGAAACGTTATATGAATGCTGCCTTCTTATATGCTATTTTTGCTATGGTCGGCGGCGTGTTCTACCGGGAATTTACCAAGTACATGAAATTCTCGGCTTGGACGACCCTGTCCGTGGTTCACACCCATTATTTTTTGTTGGGTATGGTATTTTTCTTGGTCTTGCTCTTACTGGAAAAGAATTTTTCCTTTAGCCAAGAAAAGACAAAAAAGACGACCCTGGTCTACCAGATCGGTGTGAACCTGACGGCCCTTATGCTCCTGGTGCGGGGGGTTACCCAAGTCCTAGCTTGTCCCCTGCCTCGGGGCTGTGATGCGGCCATTTCTGGAATTGCAGGTCTGGGCCATATCTGTGTAGGACTTTGCATGGTCCTTTTACTTCTCAATGTGAAAACAGCACTGGTGACTTCTGACCGGGCCTAAGGAAATCTGCCGCATCAATTGTCATACGTATTTCTATGTGCTACCTTACAAGGCGACGAAGTCCCTTTAGGACAAAGCATCTAGCAGTTTTCGTCTTGGTCTCTGCTCGTAGGCTCCTGCACGGCAAGGGGCTCAAGAAAAGGAGGAGTATATGCCAGCGCTGAATCAATTTGAACTCATGTGTTACGGACTCACTGCCATGCTCCTGGTAGAAATTTTCTGGAAGAAACAATGGGAAGACCTCTATCTCTTCCTTTCGGCCTCCATGGCAGGCTTTTCCTTAGAACTTTTAGCGGTCAAACTTACAAGCATCTACCACTATAATCCCGCTTTTTATCTCAACCTTGGCCAGGTGCCCAACCAGTTTCCCCTCTTTGGGGGCTTCATGTGGGGAGGCGTGACCCTGTATGCCCTCCGTATTGCTAAAAAACTTCACTTCAACCGCCTGATGACTGCGCTCACTACTGGCTGGCTGGTCGTCTCCATGGATCTCTTTTTGGACGTGCTTGCCATCCGTCTCAATGGGGGCTTTTGGATTTGGGAAGGTCGACCGCTGAGCCTCGAGGTCAACCACCACCTCTTTATGGGTGTCCTTTGGGTGAACTTCCTGGGCTATCTCTTTGAAACCCCAGCTTTGGCCTACCTGACCTTACTCTGGCGAGAAAAAAAGACGAGTTGGATTGCAATAAAGAAAATTCCAGGTCCCCTTTCATGGCTCCATGAGCTTCTGGCAGCCCTGGTCATTGCTGTGTCCGGCGTTGCCTTTGTCGGTGCTGCTAGCGCCCTATCCCTGGCTCTCAATGCGGTTACCGACGAATACTTCGCCTGTCTTGCCTTCCTTGCTCTTTGGCTCTACATTTTCCTACAAATACTCCAGCGCATCTTTACCCTCCGCAAGCTTGGCTGGACCTTCCACCTTGCAGATTGGCCCGTTTTCCTATTTTGGCTAGCCATGTATGGGTTTTGCATCGTAGGCCTTTTTTCCCAGCAGGTTTTCCAGGCTGCTTTTTGGTATAGCCTCCTAGCTGGCCTATTGGCAGGAGGAACCTGCCTTTTAAGCCTGATTCAGTACCCCAATCCGGAGAATAGAGAGGGGCAAAGTATGGACTGCAGTCCTTCGCAGATCCAGCCTATTCGAAAACAAAATAAGTCTCAAAACCAAGGGAGAGGAGACGACCTATGACAGATTTTGATCCTAACCCAGTGCCGAATGATTCTAGGCACTTGAACCCTGAACCTGTTGCAGCTCAGCCCACAGCTCAGCCTGCAGCTCAGCCCGTTCAGCCCCAGGGTCCAGCCTTGGCAAAAAGAATCCCGAAAATCCGGATGCCTGGGCAGATTGATCTTGGCGGCGGGGACGAGGCCAAAGGCCAAGCCCTAGAAGCTGCCGCCCAGCGCCTTCATTTCCCGGGGCCCATCGAGGACGAGATTGCAGGCGAGACGAAGAACGAAATCGAGCAGGGCTCCATGGCCCCCTTGTATGAGACTCCAGCCTTGGATCCCTGGCTGGGCCAGAAAGAACAGACACCAGAAGAGGCATGGGAGGAGTCTTTACTCTTGATGCAATGGGACTCCAGCCTCATGCGAGCTGACGTCATCGCCCAGGCTAACTACTTTTCCAACGATATCATGGCGGTCCTATCTGATTTCATCGTTGTGTTAGGTTGCATATTGTATGATCAAAGTCTTTTCATCTATATGATAGGGATCACGATCTGCCTGTGTTGGCGTGGCATCCTCCTGTATTGGCAAATAATGGCGAACCAGATGCAAGAGGAAATAAGGGACCTGGAGCATTTGCTGCCAGAAAAGAAGCTGGAAGAAAGATGGCAGTTCTATACTCGTGAAAATATCTATGAAGATACTACCATCGACCTCTACGATTGGTATCTGCGGTGGAGCGGTAGCATCGACCAAGTTCAATATCGTTTTTACTACTGGCTGTACAGGTGGCGGAGACTATGGAGGGGAGAAACAGGTATCCTAGTCGTACCGTTTTTGAGAGTCATTGCTGGAGAATTACCATCAATACGACACTTTTTTTCATACTTTTTTGGAGATCAAGGGAAAAGAGAGAGGATCATTCATTACAGTTGGCCCTATGTGTTTATCGGCCTGGATCTTTTCTTGTGCATTCTCCTGAACTATTTGCGCTTCTATTAGGCCTTCTCAACCCTCCTGCAGTGTATTCTACCTCCTGCAGTGTTTTTCTAACCTCCTGCAGTGTTTTCCATCATATAGACTCCAGTATTGGCAGCATTTTCCCCCTATGTCCACCTATTTTGTCGCTAAACCCGTTCCTTGTCTTTGATAGAAACGCAAGGCCAGCATCAGGACAAAATAGCCGACCGCCATGCCTGCCATCACTAGGATGCTGGTCTGGTATGCGGCTTGTTCAGTGGCTGTAAAAGCCATTTTACTGGTCACCATCGCAGAGACCTTGGTATCCCAATAGGAGGGGGCCCAGACCATGGCCTTCAAGAAGAGGGGGGATAAAAACTTTCTTGGTACAAATACTCCCGTCCCAAAGGCGATCAGGAGGGGCAATATCGTTTTGAGGAAGGCTGAGGCCTGGGGGGTGGGAATGAGGTAGATGAAAAAGAGAATCATGGAGGTGGAAGCCAGGAGGTTCATGAAGTTGCTGGCCAAGGCCCACCAGAAGACCGGCATTTCTAGGATGCTTTCGTGGCCTACGACAAAGAAGAGGTAGATGAGGGCGACGTTAACCACCCAGACTAAGATCATTGTCAAAATGGAAGCTAAGAGTACTTGACTTCCTGTTTTGATTTCTGGATAACCGCTGACCAGGGTCCGATCTTTGATCTCTTTGCGCTCGATGGCTGTAATAGCTAGGCCGAGGGCCGCAAAGCCCATCAGAAGGATAGTATAATCGATGAAGTTGAAGGCAGTTAGCAGGTAGGCTTCGTAGCGGTTCTGTGCCTGGTCGTCATGGAGCAGAGATCCCAGTTTTTCCGGCTTTACAATCTCCCCCACCTTGTCCAAGGCAAAGCTTACATTTTTCCCCTCCAGCTTGCCCCCGCAGACCATCTGAAAGACGCTGAGATTCATTATGATGGCTTGACCCTGTCGCTCTAACTGCTTCCTTTCCATATCATTTTCGGTCCCGTAGTACAGGACCTTCAAGGGCTTTCCCCCTTCAAAATTCTGTTGAAAGCCCTGGGGGATAATGAGGACGGCATCCAAGCGATTGGCAAAGATGGCATCCAGGATGGCTTTTTCCTGAGCTGGGCTCACGGCCCCTGCTTGACTTCCCTCTGCCACCGTTGTCTGGCCTTCTGCCGCCATTTTCTTATTTTCCGCCGCCGTTGCCTGGCCCTCCGCTGCCGTTGTTATGTTCCCCGCCGCCGTTGCCAGATCCGCCGCCTGAACTTCCGAGAGGTCGACCCAGCGAGTATTTTCTCGATAGCTTTTGACGAGGGCCTGGGAGAGAGGGGTCTGATCTTTATCCAGTACGTAGACAGGATAGGCCTGGTAGGTTAGTTCTTGCTTGTCCTTTTTCGCTAGAGCTTGTGAGGAGATAAACACGAAAAGTAGGGTAAAGAGAAGATAAAAGCCAAGAAGAGGAAGATTGCGCCGGAGTATTTGGAAATAAAGCTTAAAGACTTGCATAAGGCCTCCCACTAAATAAAAAATAATAAACTTGCATTATGGCACCCACTGCAATCATTTTAAAGACTTGCATAATGCCTCCTTCTCATGAGGGCCCAAGTCAGACAGGCCAAAATGGCAATCGTGAGACACTGGTCTCCGATGACCTGAAAAAAATACCGACTCGGACCGCCGAGGTTCAGTTCATAAATGCCTTGGGAAACAAGACCCAAGGGGTTTCGCAGGACCCAGGGCGCATGGGCTTTTAGCTGGGTCAGCACGTCAGTCGACATCATGCCCGACAAAAAACTCAAAAAGAGCGGAATCCCAACAGCGAGCCCATCTACCAGGCTTTGCTGGTGGGGGAAAAGACAGCTCAAACTAGCGCCCATTAATATGCTACAAATATTCCCCAGAGCCAAGACAAGACAGAGGTATCCCTTATGGGGCCCGTAGTCGATCCCCAAAAAGGAGATATAGGCATAGGCAAAGCAAGTAATAATGATTTGAAAAATGGTCAAGGGCACAAAGCTTGCCATAAAGAGTTTTCCTTTGGAAAGTGGGGAGACGGCCCGGCGCATGGCCTCTGCTCCCTGGTTAGCCTGGGTATTGCGGGCGCACATAATCCCCATATGTAAGGGATAGATGGCAAAATATGCCAGGGCGGCATAAAACATAATATAAATGGGGGAGATGGGCTTTCGTTGGGACTCCAGCTTGTATTGAACCATGGAATTCATATCAAAGTTGTCCTCCTCCATTTTCGTTCCAAAAGCCGGAGGCCCCACCGGCACCAACTTTCCTGTCTGAAATCCCTCAATAATGGCCTTTTCCGTAGCCTTCGCTTGATTAATCGCCTGGAGGACCCCCTGGAGGATGCCGGTGTTTACCTCATCCGGCCGCCCAAGAAGAAAGCGATAGGTTCCCTTCTCATCTTGGTAGACAATGCCTTGAATCTTATTCTGGCGCAGATCATCCTCCAAATCCGACCGATCCGTAGCCCTTTCCGTAATCTGAAGGACATCTACCATGCTCAAGATCTTTTCTGCTATGGAATCCCTTGCCGCTTCTGCGTCTGAGGGCTCTGTCTGCGAAGCATTCGCCATCTTATAATAGGCCTCTATAGGATCCCCCGTCGGCGCTTTCTCTCCCTCAGCTGCCTCTTTACTGGCCGCCTCCACTAAACCTATCTTGATCGTATCGATTTTTGGATTTTCATCCTTAAACAACCCCGATAAGGCTAAATAAAATATGGTCAAATAGGCGATTGGAAAGAGGAGGGCCCATATGATGAAGTCCTTGCTGCGGAAGAGGGATTTGACCTCGTAGCCCATCATCCTAAGCATGGTCCCTGAGCTCCTTTCCTGTAATTTCCAAAAAGACATCATTGAGGTTTGGTTGCTGCGAGCTGATGGAAAGTGGCTCCACTCCCATCTTTTCAAGTGCGTGCAAGATCTCCAGGAGCTGCCTGCCCCCATCTTGTCCCCCGCACATCTGCAAAGTCAAAAGGCCTGCTGCTTCGTCATAATTAGCCGAGGCTACCTGCTCTAACCCTTGTAAATACTCCACCGTCGCCGCTTCGATCTGATAGCTTTTTACTTGGATATTTTCACCGAGTTTTGTCTGGGCTAGGATTTCAGCGGTTGTCCCCTGGCTAATGATCTGCCCATGGTCAAGAATGACCAAACGATCGCACAGCCTTTCCACTTCTTCCATATAGTGGGTCGTATAAATAATGGTGACCCCCTGTTTACGTAGCTCTTGGATTCCCTCTAAAATATTGTTCCGGGATTGAGGGTCGACCGCCACGGTGGGCTCGTCTAAGAAAATCAGCTGGGGATGATGAGCAATCCCGCAAGCTAAGTTTAAGCGTCGTAAGAGACCACCGGACAACTTTTTCGGTAAGAATTTGTGAAAGTCGCCCAGCTGAGTGAAGGCAATAGCCTCTTCTACCCCTTGACGTCGTTTCTTGGGATCGCTTATATACAAGCCGCAAAAGTAATCGATGTTTTCTTGAACGGTCAGTTCCTGATTGACGGCGACGTTCTGAGGAACAAAGCCAATTTTCTTCTTGATCTCTGCCGCATGGGGCCCCATGGCCTGGCCAAATAGATCTATTTCCCCCTGATCATAGTGGAGGAGGGCCAACACGCAATGGGTCAGGGTCGTCTTTCCCGATCCATTGGGTCCCAGGAGCCCAAAAATCTCTCCTTCTTTTACCGCAAGACTCAGGTCATTCAGGGCAACGAGTTCCTTATATTTTTTTGTTAGGTGGCGAACCTCTACCACATAGGGGGGATTCACCCGATCATCCACATTCTTTTCTGTCATCTTTGTTTTCTTATCCCTTTTCTAGTGTTCCTTATTCTGGATGCTAGTCATCCGCAGGATCATAATCATTTAGCTCATATTTCTAAGGACTGTGTTCCTTTACATACCAAGATCTCTAAAAAGATCCATAGAAAGCGCCATCGAACATAGCTCTCCATTCTATTTTGAACACTAATTTGCACGAGAATATTTTAGCAAAGTTCAAAATATGCCTTCAAGCGATTTTTGTAAATTTAAAGTAAACCACACTTGGTAGCCTTTTTTATCAGCATTTAGTGGACAGCAAAAAGCCCCGCTCAAAAGTTGGGCGGGGCTGATTGCTAAGGCTGTCTTAGTGCCGGATTTTTAGATAAAGGCCTATTTCTTAGTCTTGGGAGGGCTTGAAGGCCAAGTACCAGGTGACGAGGTCTAGGCCCTCGCCTTTTTCGGCCCGGGCTGCCACTTCTTCTTTGGTGGGTGGCATGGGGTCAATGACGGGCTCCCCTGGCTGCCAATCGGCGGGGGTGGCTACACCCTGCTTGTCAGCGGTCTGGAGAGCAATGAGGGCCCGCTTGATCTCTTGCATGTTCCGACCGGTAGAGGCGGGATAGTAGATGATGAGACGGAGCACGCCCTTAGGGTCGATGATGAAGAGGGCCCGGAGGGTCTTTTTCGAACTGGGGTCATGGATCATCCCATAGCGCTTGGCAACCTTCATAGAAACGTCATCAATGACGGGGTAGTCAATTTTGACGTTTTTGAAATCTTTCCAATGGAGACTTTCGATATCACGCAACCAAGCAATGTGGCTGGGCGTCGAATCAACAGAGAGACCAATCAACTTGGTATTGAGCTTTGCAAATTCCTCTTGCATGGCCCCGAAGGTCAAGAATTCTGTCGTGCAGACGGGGGTAAAGTCACCCGGGTGGGAGAAGAGGATAACCCAACTTCCTTCATAATCTTCAGGGAAGGAAATGGGACCATTCGAGGTCATCGCCTCAAAAGCTGGGGCTGGCGACCCGATGGCTACGGTAGTCTTAGATCCGTGGCAGCCACAGGCACAGTCATCACCGCAGCAGCAGTCATCGTCGCAGCAGCAATCATCATCGCAGCAATCATCGCCACAAAGATACAAGTCTCCGCAGCAGTAGATGTCTCCACAGATGTAGCGATCATCGCTGCAGCAATCCTCGTCGCAGCAGCAGTCGTCGTCACAGCAATCCTCATCATCGCAGCAGCAGTTATCATCGCTGCAGCAGGTCTCATACTCGCAGGAAGCCTGCTGATGATCCTGATGCTGACACCCAGCTCCTTCGTGATGGTCATGATGGTGCTTATTGGACATGCAATCGTTATTTTCTTTTTTCATATGTTCTCCTTTTAAATCCTTAAAAAATTATTTATTTATCCTAGTAAGGGTTCTTGAAGCTTCTCCGGAATGGGAAGCTCATCAAATTGAAAAAGATCATGAACAGACGTTTTCAAGATGTAGGCCAGACGAAAAGCAAGGACCAAACTAGGGTCATATTTGCCATTTTCGACGGCATTGATGGTCTGTCTACTAACCCCACAGCGCAGGGCCAGTTGCTTTTGGGACATCTTGCACTTTATCCGATACTGATGAATCTTATTTCTCATAATTTCATCCTCGTCAAGCTGCATCTGTGCCAAGTTTTAGGGCAGCAGGCTGAAAGCTTTCTTTCTATTCATGGTTTCATAGCCCTAACTCATCTTAAAGCAAATACTCCAAATTAGCAAATTTCTCGTTTTCCACGCCTCCTTATCGCCTAGTTGTTAGCTATTTTCTCGCCTTGTCGTTGCTTTATTCTCGCCCAGTCGTGGCCTAATTCCTGCCTTTTCGTGATCTTCTTTCCACTTTACTATAGTCCTGTTATGGTCTTGTAATCTGTGTTGAAAAAGTGATTATTTGCTAAGGATGAAAATTTAAAATGCGTTTAAATTCTTATGAATTCTATTGTATGCGTTTCTTTGATTTTTATTAGCGAAGATGGTAGAATTATCGTGCTTTCAGATCTCAGGTAACCCGAATGCTCTACGGCGGATGACGCCAAGCCAGTCCAGGTCCCGCACCCAAGGGGTGACTGGTACGAGGAGCATTTGGGCCCTTTCCCCATTTAGAATAGAGAGGTAAAAAGATGACGAAGAAAGACAATAACACATCCTCCCAAACAGCAAAAGGTAAGGGAAAAATTAGAATCCCTTCTATCTTTGAGGCCCTTTTACCCATAGTTGTAATGGTAGGTCTCATGCTCTATGGGTTCATTGTCAATAAAGATGGCTACCATGATGCCCATATGCCCTTGGTTGTGGCGATCAGTGTAGCTTGCTTTGTTGGTGTGGCCTGCGGGCATAGCTTTGCTGATATGTTAGATGGTATGCTCCAGCGGCTCAATGCGACCATGGAAGCTATTTTGATTTTGTTGACCGTTGGATTACTGATTTCATCCTTCATGATCTCAGGCACCATTCCCAGCATTATCTATTATGGGCTAAAACTCCTTACCCCTAGGCTTTTCTTGCCGGTAGGGGCTCTCATGTGCGGCGTTGTCGGCCTGGCATGTGGCTCCTCTTGGACGGCTACGGCTACCATGGGTATTGCATTTATGGGCATTGGATTAGGCTTGGGAATTAATCCTGCATTGACTGCTGGTATGATCATCTCTGGTGCCTATGTCGGCGACAAATTTTCTCCCCTATCAGATACAACCAACCTTGCCGCTGCCGTAGCTGAGACTGGTCTTTTCGACCACGTTACGGCGATGATCTCGACGACAGGGCCCGTATTTTTACTTGCTCTGATCTTATATGGTATTGTTGGGTTTAATATTGATGTCTCCCGCTATGATCCTTCTAAGGCCATCGCTATCCAAGAAGCCCTAAAGAGTACATTTAATATCACACCATTGCTATTTATTCCAATCTTTGTTGTTATTATCGCTTGTATCGTTAAGATGCCGGGTCTGGTCGGCGTTCTTCTTTCTGTCGTTACTGGCGTGGTTTTTGCCTTAATTTTCCAAAAAGGTTATGGCAATATTGGCAACATTTTCGATGTTCTCCACTATGGTCCTAGTTTTGAAACCGGCAACGAACTGGTCGATAAACTTCTCGCTAAAGGCGGCATGGACAACCAGATGTGGACCGTCAACCTGATCCTCCTTGCTGTTTCTTATGGCGGTGCCTTAGAGCGCTGTGGATGCGTAGAGGCACTCTTTGGTAGATTGAAAAAGAGAATTAATTCAGTTGGCGGCTTAGTCCTGACCACCATGGTGACTTCATTGTTCTGTGATGCCGCCATGGGTGACCAATTCCTGGGGATTGGGATTCCAGCTCCCTTATATGCTGAAAAGTATGATGAGCTTGGCCTGAGTCGCAATATGCTCTCCAGAACTTTAGAGGATTGCGGTACGCTTTGGGCTTGCATGTTCCCCTGGACTGCCTGCGGTGCTTATCAGTCTGGTATCCTAGGAATGAGTCCCTTTATGTATTTCCCCTTTGCTTTTGTGAACCTTATCAATCCTATCTATGCGGCATTGACGGCCTTCATGGGTAGAAATATTATTTGGGCTGATGGGTCTTACACTAACATCTGGGGCAAGACGGTAAAGAAACAGCCAGCTGAAGCTCCTGAGGAAGCCCATAAAGTAGCACTTGCTAACCTAGAGAGAAGAAGAGAGCAAGGCTTGGCTCCTAAGATCAGTGCTTAGGTCCTCCATAAGCATGAAGGAGATACGATTGTTATGAAGAGACAACCCCTGCCCTGGGATGAATTGACAGATCCGGTCTATCCGTCTGTCGAAGGCAAAGAAAAAGCCCCTTGGGTCCGTCCCGGAATGTGGGGTTTTAGTATACTTCTTATTGTATTTGGCTTGGTCAAGCCCTTTTATCTCAGTTGTCTTTTTGGGGTTCTCTATGTCCTGACATTGATCATGCAGCGTTCTGTAGTAGCTACGTCTCGGGGACTAGAAATCTTCAATCAAATGTACATTACAAAGTTTTATGAGCGGTGGGAATGGTCAGAAATGGATGCCATTACCTATGAATTTCCCGCTCGATTTCCCGGAAAGGTTCTTTTATATTTTACCAAGGGAGACCGGACGAGAAGAGCCTTTTTTCTTCAGGATGCCTGGCCTGCTATTGAGGAGTATGCTAAGTCAGCCCACCCGGATATGACATTTTATGATGCCAAGGAGTACCGGACGGAGCCAAGCGCTCGCCCTTCTCGCCAGGGAAAATCCTTCAAAGGCGGTCGTAAAAAACTGAAAAAAAAGTAATCCCCAGATCTCAACCTGGGGCAGGGCTTGTGGCCTCCGCCATCAGGTGAGATCTTTTCCTCTCGGTGCCCCTCCCGGAGCCCCTGTGAAGGAAATATTCCCGCCTAGCGGGAAGAGAAAGGAACAAAATCTATGATTTTACACCCAGAAGCAATCAAAGAAGTTGTCGTTGATGGCAAGAGCCTAGATGTAGAAAAGTTCATCGCTGTTGCACGTTACAAGGCCAAAGTACGTCTGGATGAGGAAGCTCTGGCTGCCATGAAAAAATCGCGTGCCATGGCTGAGAACATCGTCAAAGAAAAGAGGGTAGTCTACGGGATCACCACGGGATTTGGTGAATTCCAGAAAGTTGCGGTTCCTGTAGAGGAAAGTGAGCAGCTGTCTACCAACCTGATTCTCAGCCACTGCACGGCGACGGGAACTCCCTACGAGGATGAGGTAGTCCGTGGGATGTTACTCCTGCGTGCCAATGCCTTGGCCGTAGGCGTCTCAGGTGTCCGTCCCATCTTGGTCGAGATGATGCTGGAGATGTTGAACAAGAATGTCCTGCCTGAGGTACCTCAAAAAGGTTCTGTTGGTTCTTCTGGGGACCTGGCACCTTTGGCCCATATGACCCTGCCCCTCTTAGGGCTTGGCAAGGCTAAATTTGAGGGCAAAGTCCTTCCTGGAAAAGAGGCCATGGAGAAAGCCGGCATCGAGACCCTACCTACCCTTTCTTATAAGGAAGGTCTCGGGATGACCAACGGCACCTGCGCTATGACTTCCGTAGGTACCTTGGCCTTCTATGACACCGAGCGGGCTGCTCAGTTGGCTGATGTAATTTCTACCATGAGCATGGAGGGCCTAACCGCCCTGCTGAATGCCTTTGATGAGCGGGTCCACCAAGTCCGTCCTCACAAGGGCCAAATCAACGTAGCTGCCAACCTGCGGAAGTTAACAAAGGGCTCGGAAATTTTAGATAATTGCCAGCATGACCGGGTTCAGGATGCCTATAGTATCCGTTGTATTCCTCAGATTCACGGTGCTGTTCGTCAAGCTCTGGACTATGTCCGTGAGCAAATTGACGTGGAGCTCAATGCCGTCACAGATAATCCTCTCTTATTCTTGGATGATGAGGCCGTTATTTCTGGTGGAAACTTCCACGGTGAACCTATGGCGATTGCCTTTGACACCCTGGGCATGGCTGCAGCCGAAATTGCGGATGTCTCCGAACGTCGAACGGAGCGGATGGTCAACTCGGCCTTATCTAACGGCTTGACCCCCTTCCTAGTGACCGATCCTGGGATTAACTCTGGATTTATGATTGTTCAGTATGCCGCAGCTTCCATGGTTTCTGAGAATAAGGTTTATGCCCATCCTGCTTGCGTAGATTCCATTCCTACCTCGGCCAACCAAGAGGACCTCGTCTCCATGGGAACTACCTCCGCCAGAACAGCTCGGATGATTTGTGACAACACCTATTCTGTTTTAGCTGATGAGCTCTTAACGGCTTGCCAGGCGATCGATATTCGTCGCAGACAAAAGACCCATGGTGAGGGCATTACCCCCCTTCATCAGGATCTGTATGACCATGTCAGAGCAAAAGTTGCCTTCTATGAGAAAGATCGGGAAATCTGGCCGGATATCGCAGCGGTCGAAGAGATGGTTCGCTCTGGAGAACTCTTCTCCATCATCGAAAAGCACGTTCCTGACCTAGTCTAAGTTCTTAGATCAAGAAGATTAACAGCTTAATCTAGAAAATGAAGAACCCCCTATCCCAGCTGTCAAGTTAGGATAGGGGGTTCGTTTATCTTATGGCCGACATCGGCCCAAGCTAATATAGATTGCCAGCGTTCATGGCTTAAGTTGTTGGAGCTTGTTATATTGCTAGCCCAGTGGGCCGTATGAGCCTATAGGATAATATTCGAGTCTATAAAAGCTTTTTTACGGCTTCAAGGGCAGCGTCGTAGTTGGGCTCATTTTCGTTTTGCTCAACATATTCGACATACTGGACCACGTTATTTGGGTCAATGACAAAGATGGACCGATTCAAGAGGGCCAGACCTTCGATGAGGCAGCCGTAGGCTTCCCCAAAGGAATGCTGGGCATAGTCAGAGGCCAGGGTCAGATGCTTGATCCCCTTGGCCCCGCAGAAGCGCTCTTGGGCAAAGGGCAGGTCAACGGAGACAGTGATGATGGCGACCTTGTCCCCCAATTTATCAGCTTCTTGATTGAAACGGACGGTTTCGATCGCACAGACTGGGGTATCCAACGAGGGGACAGCAGAAATAATCTTAATCTTGTCGCTGAAATCAGCTAATTTGCAGGGCTTCAGGTCTTTCGTAACGATTTGGAAATCCGGTGCCTTGTCACCCACTTTAACTTCTTTTCCTAATAGGGTTAATTCATCATTTCCAAGTTTAAAACCTTGACGTTTTTCCATTTTGGTTCCTCCTTCAGATAGGGGTGGAAGTCGGGGCTGGATTATTTGTAGAGATGAGACCAGCTGAGAGCCTTTGCTAGTAGGGTTGAAACAAGACTATCTGATGCAGCCAGCTGGACCTGGTCTTCTTTAGTATTTTTCTTGTCCAGGATTGCTTCCACAGTAAGTCTAGGATACTACATGTAAAAATAAATTTAAAGTAGTTCTAAATTTTTCTTCAGGGAAGTTTTTTTCTTAATAATTAGATATACTTAATCGACAGGGAAGCGTCATAGAAATGACAAAATGTACCTGCAACAGAATAGGAGAAAATCTATGGCTTGTACAACAATTTTGGTGGGCCGCAAGGCAACTTATGATGGGTCTACCATGGTAGCTAGAAATGAAGATTCGCCTTCGGGAGAGTTTCATCCCAAAAAACTTGCGGTAAGAGAGCCCCAGGACCAGGGGGAGACCTATACATCTGTTTTATCCAAGGTCACGATCCCTTTGCCTAAGAATCCTGTACGCTATACTTATATGCCGGAAGCAGTCCATGGTCACGGTCTGTGGGGGGCTTTTGGGGTGAACGCCTATAATGTCTCTATGACGGCCACGGAGACCATTACGTCCAATCCTCGGGTCCTAGCGGCAGATCCTTTGGTGGAATATGTGCCTGAGGATCCTGCGAAGGGTACACCGGAGCAGGTAGGAGGTATTGGCGAAGAGGATATGGTGAATATTACCTTACCCTACATCAAAACGGCCCGAGAGGGGGTTAGCTTACTCGGCTCTTACCTGGAAAAATATGGGACCTATGAGATGAATGGGATTGCCTTCCAGGATGAAAATGAAATCTGGTGGCTTGAGACCATCGGTGGTCACCACTGGATGGCTGTTCGAGTTCCGGACGACTGTTATGTCGTCATGCCTAATCAACTTGGCATCGACATGTTTAACTTTGACGATGCTGAGGCAGACCAAGAATTTTGCATGGGCAGCAAGGATTTGAGAGCCTTCGTGGAGCGGAATCATCTTGACCTAACCTATGTCGACGAGGATGACGATGAGGATGAGGACGAGGAAGATCAGGCTTTCAATGCTCGTCTTGCCTTCGGGTCTCGTACCGATTCAGACCATGTCTACAATACCCCACGGTCCTGGGTGGTTGATCGCCACTTGGCTACAAAGGAACTGAAATTTGAAGGCTTTCTTAGCGATATCTCTCCTGAAGATGACGATATCCCGTGGCTCATGATTCCGAGACGCAAGATCACCGTTGATGACATCAAATATGTTCTCTCCAACCATTACCAAGGCACTCCTTATGATGTCTATAGCAAATGTTCCGACCCCCGCTTGAAGGGCAAGTACCGGGCCATCGGCATTAATCGCAATAATGTCTTAGGTCTCGTTCAGATCCGTCCCTATGTGCCTACCCCCTTGAAAGCCATCCAGTGGATTGCCCTAGGGTCAAATGTCTTTAATGCCATGCTGCCCGTCTATGCCCAGGTTAGCGAAGTACCTGCATATCTAGGAGAGGTAGGAGAAAAGCCATCGACGGATAATTTGTATTGGACAAGTCGGTTGATTGGTGCCATGGCAGATCCTCATTTTGCTGAGACAGCTTCTGCCATTGAGCGCTACCAGACCAAGGTGGACTGCCGGACCATGCAATATCTACATGACTTTGACCAGGCTTATATCAAAGATATCATGGGTATCGAGGAGGTAGAGGATAGCTTCCCGACCATAGATCCCGAGTCCACGAAGGAAGCCAATACCCAGGCTGAAGTGGGGACTTTCCTTGCCAAGGCCAACCAAGAAATCGTCGACTTTGTGGAAAAAGAGACCATTGCCTGCCTGGACCAGGTCCTTTATACCGCAAGCAGCCTGATGAAAAACGCATTTAGTCGGAGCGACGCTTAGGCCAGCAGCCTGTTGAAAAAGCCCTTAGTCAAAGCAATGCTTTAGCAAGAGATAACAATACCCAAGAATCCTTGAACAAGGGATTCTTGGGTATCACTTTTCTAGGATTTTGACGGGCTTAGGATGGGTTATTCAACGATTTCTGCCTTAAAAACCAGGATTACATCCGCATCGGAACAGCAAAACTCTGCTGTTCCTTCAGCTTGTCCTGGGAGCTGTCCGCCGTATCGTAATATATCAATATATGGAAAGGCGCAGTGCATCGCCATGGGACAAATTTCACCACGTTGGGTATCATAATCAAAGACATCTCCAACCTTGTGGCCTCGGTGGCAGCCCATCTTACCTCTTCGATCCGTTATGGTTAGCTTTATTTTTGGCCTTTTTCCACGATTCATTGAAACCACTCCTTCTTCGTAAGTTTCACGGAATTTCATCCTGCTTTTTCGTACAGCTAGATTTTCCCCTATTCCCACTCAATAGTTGCGGGTGGTTTGCCGGAGATGTCGTAGACTACCCGGTTGATCCCTTGGACTTCATTGATGATGCGTTGGGAGCAGCGGGCCAGGAGGGGATAGGGGAGGCGTGACCATTCGGCAGTCATAAAATCATGGGTGTCAACGGCACGGAGGGCTAGGGTATAATCATAGGTACGCTCATCCCCCATGACACCGACAGTTCGTAGGGAGGTTAAGACGGCAAAGTATTGGCCGGGCCGGTCTTCCCAGGGGAGACTTGCTACTTCTTCTCGGAAAATAGCGTCTGCCTCTCGGAGAAGGTCCAATTTCTCCTTAGTAACTTCGCCTAGGACCCGGATGGCCAGGCCCGGTCCGGGGAAAGGCTGGCGGTGGACTAAGGCGTGGGGGAGGCCCAATTCTTGGCCCAGTTGACGAATCTCATCTTTGAAAAGATATTTGAAAGGCTCCAGGAGGCGTTCAAAATCGACATGGTCGGGGAGGCCTCCCACGTTGTGGTGGCTTTTGATCACGGCGGAGGTCCCTGCCATCCCACTTTCTACGAGGTCAGGGTAAATGGTCCCCTGGGCTAAAAAGTCAACCTTTCCAATCTTTTTGGCCTCTTCTTCAAATACTTCGATAAATTCCTTGCCGATGATTTTGCGCTTGGCCTCAGGATCGCTGACCCCTTGGAGGCGGCTGAGGAAGCGGTCTTCGGCATCGATCCGTTTAAAGGTCATTCTGGCCCCTTGGAAGGCGGCAGCGACTTCATCCCCTTCGTTTTTACGGAGTAAGCCATGATCTACAAAGATAGCGGTTAATTGAGGGCCAATCGCCCGGTCGAGGAGGGCAGCCAGGACGGAAGAGTCGACGCCTCCAGAAAGGGCCAAGAGGACCTTGGCATCTCCAACTTCCTTTTGGATTTCAGCAATGGTTGTTGTCAGAAAATCTGCTATCTTCCAGGTCCCATGGGCCTTACAAATCTCAAAGAGAAAATTACGTAAAATTTCTTTCCCATGGTTCGTATGTTCTACTTCAGGGTGGAACTGGGTGGCATAGATCTTGGCCTCAGGATTGGCCATAGCCGCATAGGGGCAATGGTCAGTATGGGCTAGGCCGATAAAACTCTGCGGGAGCTTACTGACATAGTCATGGTGACTCATGAAGGCAGAAAAAGACGCAGGAACGCCTTGAAACAAGGCAGAGGCTTGGATATTTGGGGCTTGGACACTGCCAGCTGGGGTGCTGCCCGCAGGGGCAGGAGTATCTGTTGAAGAGAGAGGGTCAAGGCTGACTTGGGTGGCCCCGTATTCATCTTGATTGGCTGGTTCGACAGTCCCGCCGAAGAGTTTGGTCAGGGCCTGCATCCCGTAGCAAATGCCTAGGATCGGGACTCCTACGGTCATAAGCTTGGGGTCCAGTTGAGGGGCCTGGGGGTCGTTGACGCTGAGCGGACCGCCCGTCAAAATGAAGCCGATCGGAAGTTCGGAAGAGTCCAGGCGCAGTAAGCCCTTTTCATCAAATAATCGCTCCATGGCTTGGGCCTGACTGAGAATCTCACAGTAGACCCCCAACTCTCGTACCCGCCGGGCGATCAGCATTTTGTACTGACCGCCGAAATCTATGATGTATATGGTTTCTCTTTGTTTCATGAGATTTTTTTGTTTCCTTTCTGTCTGAACTTGTCTGAGTCGATCGGAATCTTTCTGAATACGACTGGAATTAGGAAAGTAAAAAACTTAAAAATCATATTTAGTTCACAATTGTTCTTTTCCAGTCCACATCATCCACGGGAAAAGGTGTTACTATAGCTTTAGCACTCGAACAAGAAGAGTGCTAAAAGTGAAAAGCAGAAGGGCTCTTGGTCTTCCATCGGCCACTTTCTCTTCTCACTGTGATCAGCCTCATCGGGGAAACAAGGAATCTTGCGGCCCTGAAATGTTGCAGATCAAATTATTATAGCCAATCCAACAGAAAGAATAAAGATAAGAAAATCCCTGGGGCCGCTTTTGCCGCCATCCGCTTTGGAAGAAGGAGCGGGGCAAGGTGAGGGTGGGATTTTCGATAGAGGCCCAGAGAAAGGAGATCGTCATGGCCAAGCAAGAGTCCAACCCCATTTTGGATGAGCAGGGTGGCAAGGGAGCCGCCAGCTCAGAGACCGACTTACCGATTACTCAGCGTCAAAACGAGATCCTTACAGCGATTATCTTGGACTATATCCGCACGGTAGAACCGGTGGGATCCAAGAGCCTTGTAGAAAATTTTGACCTGAATATTAGCCCAGCCACGGTCAGAAATGAGATGGCCGTTCTGGAAGAAAAGGGCTATTTGACCCACCCCCATGCTTCGGCGGGGCGGGTGCCGACCGATAAGGGCTATCGCTTCTATGTCGATATGAGCTTGCAGCCGGCTGTCCTCGCTGCTGAACAAAAAGCGATGATCCGAGAGGTGGTACGCCAAAGTGTGACAGAAGTTTCTCGCCTGATCGAGACGGCGGCGGAACTATTGGAGATGGAAACAGGCCTGACTGCCTTTTGTATTTCGCCAGACTATACCGGATCGACCATCCAGCAGATCCGTCTTTTATTGTTGGAGCCGGGGAAGGCCCTCCTCCTAGTGGTGTTAAAACCCCAGCTGGTGAATGACAAGATTGTGCGTATTCCGACCAGTCTGGATGAGGAAGATGTGGCCATCCTATCTCGCTCCATGGACCAGGCCCTAGCAGGGCTTCCGATCCATGATATTACCATGATTACGGTGACCTTATCGGATGAGATCGCGCGCCATGCAGACCTCTTGACGGACCTGTCACCAGCCTTCTTTGATGCGATTACGAGTGAAGTGACCCAGGCCATTTCCGAGATGAAAGAAACAGATCTCTTTTTGAAAGCCTCCTACCGCCTCTTGGATCAACCGGAATTTGCTGATGTGCAAGTGGCGAAGGAGTATTTGGCCTGTATCCACGATAAGGATTGCCTTAAGAAACTCATGGCGCGCGACCCAAGCTTTACGGACCATCAACCGGATTATTCCGATCAAATGCGACGTTTTATGATTAAGATTGGGTCAGAAATTGGAATCGCTGGTTTGGAAGGTTGTTCCTTTATCCTCTCCAGTTTTGATACGGAGCCAGGTATACAAGGGCAGTTGGGGGTCATTGGTCCCAAGCGCATGAAATATTCCAAGGTCGTTTCCAATATTGATTTTATTAACCTCACATTGACGGAGGCTTTCCGGTCTTTGATGCCGGGATCAGATGATGAAAATGAAACCTAAAACAACAAGCATATAAGTTACTTGGATCGTGGTTTTAAAGAAGCCAGGACCTAAAAAGTATATGAAGAGTGGTTTTTAGCAGAAACCATGATCTAAGAATAATATCAGGAAAAGAATAAGGATAAGGATGAGGGGAGGAAGCAAGTGAAAGCAGAACAGAATCAAGGGCATGGGGGAGCGCATGGAGTGAAGGCGCCCCATGGCAAGACCAATTCAGGAAAAGCCCCCCAGGCGAAGCCCAAGGAGGAGGGAAAGAAGGGTTCAGAAGACCTGGACCAACTAGAAAATATGGAGAATCAGGGAGAAAAGCCAGCTGAGAAGACCTCCGGGGAAGACCAGCAAAAGGCCCTCCAAGAGGCTCTCGAGCAAGTAGCAGCTAGCCAAGATGCCTACTTACGTTTGGCGGCAGAGTATGAAAATTTCCGTCGCAGGACAACCAAAGAAAAGGTGGACCTCTACGATAAATCAGTAGGGGATGTGGTGAAAGCCTGGCTCCCTGTCCTGGATAATATTGATCGGGCCTTAGAGGCCTGTCCCCTCCCAGATGAGACTTCCGAGGATTTTGAGCCCTATGTCAAGATGAAAGAGGGTATAGAATTAATTCAAAAGCAGGCCCTAGAAACCATGAAGGGCTTTGAAGTGGAAGAAATTCAAGCCCTGGACCAGACCTTTAACCCCCATTTTCATGAGGCGGTGATGCATACTACCGATCCAGAGCGTGGAGAAGGAGAGGTGGTCCAGGTAGTTTTAAAAGGCTACGTCCGACGTGACGAAGTTCTTCGTCATGCCATGGTCGTCGTAGCCAATTAGAGGCCAGATTTTACTGGTCGAATCAGCTGCCGGTTCGCCGGATCTAGATGATAAAACGAAGGCTGGTGCTTAGGTTACCTTTATAGGTGCCTGGACGCTAAGCATACAAATATAAAATAAAGAGAAAAAGAAATAAGATAAAAGGAGATATATATATGTCTAAAATTATTGGTATTGATTTAGGTACTACAAATAGTTGTGTTGCTGTCTTAGAGGGTGGAGATCCCACCGTTATCCCGAACGATGTTGGAAATCGGACCACCCCGTCCGTTGTAGCCTTTACCAAAGAAGGCGATCGTCTGGTAGGGGCTATTGCAAAAAGACAGGCTATCACCAACCCAGATAGAACGATTACTTCCATTAAGAGAAAAATGGGCTCAGATTATCGGGTGAAATTCGACGATAAAGAATACTCCCCTCAGGAAATTTCAGCAATGATCCTGCAGAAACTAAAAAGTGATGCAGAGGAGTATTTGGGGGAGAAAGTGAGCCAGGCCGTTATTACAGTGCCAGCTTATTTCAGTGACTCTCAGCGTCAGGCGACCAAGGATGCCGGTAAGATTGCAGGTTTGGAAGTCTTGAGAATTATCAACGAGCCTACGGCAGCCGCTTTAGCTTACGGGCTTGATAAAGAAAATGAGCAAAAGATTTTGGTCTTTGACTTGGGTGGCGGTACTTTTGACGTCTCGATCCTTGAGATCGGTGATGGAGTCTTTGAAGTTTTGGCCACTTCCGGTAATACCAAGCTGGGCGGCGACGACTTCGACCAAAGAATCATGGATTGGATGGTCGGGGAGATGAAGACTCACCAGGGCATTGACCTAACCCAGGATAAGATGGCCATGCAAAGGCTGAAAGAGGCTGCTGAAAAAGCCAAGATTGACCTTTCTTCGACCACAACGACGAATATCAACCTGCCCTACATTACGGCCGATGCATCTGGTCCGAAACACTTAGATTTGACCTTAACTAGGGCAAAATTTGAAGATTTGACCGCTGACCTCCTTGAAAAGTGCATGCAGCCCGTTAAACAGGCCATGGATGATGCTAAATTATCCACATCCGACATTTCTAAGATCCTCTTGGTTGGTGGATCGACCCGGATTCCTGCCGTCCAAGAAGCGGTTCAGAAGTTCTTTGGCAAAGAGCCCTTCAAGGGGATTAACCCTGATGAGTGCGTAGCTCTTGGGGCCGCTGTCCAGGCTGGTGTTTTGGGTGGCGACATTAAAGGTATGGTCCTTTTGGATGTTACGCCTCTGTCCCTGGGCATTGAGACCCTCGGTGGAGTATTTAATAAGATTATCGAGAGAAATACGACTATTCCGACTTCTAAGAGCCGGGTCTATTCGACCGCTTCGGATGGGCAGACTTCTGTAGAAATTCATGTTTTACAGGGTGAACGGGAGTTCTGCAAAGATAATAAGACCCTAGGCCGCTTTGTCTTGGATGGGATTGCACCGGCTCCTCGGGGAATCCCGCAGATCGAAGTTACCTTTGACATTGATGCCAACGGTATCGTGAACGTTTCGGCCGTTGATAAGGGCACAGGGAGAGAACAGCATATTACAATCACCGCTTCGAGCAACCTCAGTGAGGCGGAGATCGATAAGGCGGTCAAAGAGGCAGAACAGTTCGCTAAGGAAGACCAGGCCAAGAAAGAGGCCGTGGACACGAAGAACGAGGCAGAGTCCTTTGTTTACCAGTGTGAGAAGACCTTGAAGGATGTGGGAGAGAAACTCTCCGATCAGGAAAAGGATGAGCTCCACAAGAAGATTGATACGCTGAAAGAAACTTTGAAGTCTGACAATACTGAACAGATTAAGAAGGATACGGAAGCGCTGAAGGAGTCTTTCTATAAGGTCTCGAGCAAGATTTATGAGCAGTCAGCTGGTGCCGGACAAGGGGCTGCTGGAGATGGAGCTCAGGCCAATGCCTCCTCTGCCCATGCCAATCCGAGTTCTGGCCAAGGTCCTGAAGGAGACTTCAAGGACGTAGGCGGCGATAACTAATCAGACTTTCTACTAGTAAGTCTTGCTATTAGTAAGTCTTGATCATTAGTAAGTCTCGAGGAGCGGTACCAACCGCTTTCCTGGGAGGAAATCATGGCAGCCAATAAAAATTATTACGAGGTCCTTGGAGTTGATAAAAATGCCGACGAGGATACCATCAAAAAGGCCTATTGGAAGTTAGCAAAAAAGTATCATCCGGACTTGCATCCTGACGATGCCGCCTCGGCAGAGAAGTTTAAGGAGGCCAATGAAGCCTACCAAGTCCTGGGCGATGCAGAGAAACGCAAGAAATACGACCAATTTGGGGCAGCTGGGGTAGATGACTCCATGGGTGGCTTCTCAAGCAACTTCGACGGAGTCGACCTCAACACCATCTTTGAAAATCTCTTTACCGGTTTTGCAGGCTTTGATGACTTTGGCTTTGGAGGCTTTGGCAGCGCCTTCTCAGGACGAGGAGGGGGGAGGCGTCCCCGCCCCCAGGGCCCAGCTCCTGGTGCAAACCTACGCTACAAGCTGAACCTTTCTTTCATGGAAGCTGCTTTGGGCTGTTCCCGCAAGATTGAGTATGAAAAGATTGTTACCTGTCCCCAGTGTAAGGGAAGCCGGTCGGCGGATAATTCAGCTCCGCAGGCTTGCGAGACCTGTCACGGTACAGGGCAAATGGTTAAAAAATCGCAAAGCATCATGGGCAGTATCCTCTCCTACCAGACCTGCCCGACCTGCCATGGCACCGGGCAGACGGTCAAGAACCCTTGTCCTAAGTGCCAGGGAACGGGAGGTATCTCCCAGCAGCGCAGCCTAACGGTCAACATCCCTGCTGGGGTGGAAGAGGGACAAATGCTCAACGTCAGTGGAGAGGGTGACCAATCCATTAACGGCGGTGAAAATGGCAACCTTTTCTTGCAGATTTCGATTAAGCCTGACAGCATCTTCCAACGGGATGGGATGACTTCCTATTGCGAGGTTCCTGTCACCTATCAAGAAGCGGCTTTGGGGCGGGAGATTCAAGTTCCGACCGTCTGGGGCTATGAGTCCTATAAGTTGCCAGCAGGTACCCAGCCGGGTGATATGTTTACTTTGCGCAACAAGGGCATTCCGGATTACCGAAATCCCAAGAATATCGGGGACCATAAGTTCCAGGTGACGGTAGAAATTCCATCAACGCTCAATTCCCGACAGAAGGAACTTCTAGACCAATTTGAATCTTCTTTGACTCCGGAAAATTACCAAAAGAAAAAGGGATTCTTTGAAAAAATAAAACAACTATTTACAGGAGATTAGGCCAGTGACCTGGCTTAGCAGCCCTTCCTTCCGGTCTTTATGGCCAGAGGGAGGGCTGTTTTTTATTTGATAAAAAAGACAGAATGAGCTATCCTAGTAAAGAGAATCAAACAAACATGGTTTACACTCTGTTTGTAGAAAGAGGAGCTTGTGTCTGAATCAAGAAATTGGCTAATTCTTAAGATCGCTGCAAACCGTATGGCCTTGGAATTGTTTGAAAGAGAGCTAGCAGAATTGGGGGCCGAGGGGATTGAAGTAATGAATCGGTCGGAGTACGCCGCTTTTTTAGGGGAAGAGCAAGGTCTTGACGAAGAAGCATCGAAGGCTTTTGAAGATAACCTTCCGGATGTTTTGTATGTCAGGGCTTTTTTTCTTATCCCGCCCGGTCTTGAGGACGAGGATATATCTCGTTTACGCTTACAACTAGAAACGAAATTATCGCTTAAAATCGAACACCTTAATGCTTATCTGCCAGCTATTCTGGAAGCACTCTATGGAGAAGATTGGGACGTATCGTCCAGTGTTCATCCTAAAGATAAAGAACATACCAAGTATACAGGGTATAGCATTCAAGAAGATGAAAAAGTGCAAAAACGCATGCACGGGAAACTATACCAACCCATCGATCCGAATCTTGCCGAGCGGGCAAGTAGGTCTTGGGATGAATATCAAGAAAATAAGAAAAGCCACCCCATTAAAACAGATGGAGCGGGGCCTGTGGGAGATCGACTGCCGGATAGCACCTTGCTATGCATCCGAGAATTGCCAGATCTTTTGGTTCCGGGTAACCGAGTCTTAAATTTAGGAGGCGATTATGGCCTCCTCACCTTAGCTGCCCAACGTTTAGGGGATATGGTAGATTCCTTGGCTTTTGAGCAAAAAGCCTTGGATGCGGCCCGAGAAGGCACTGGGAATCCGGAAGTCGTAACTAATCTTTTAAAGACAACATTGAACAAGGCACCACACAGTCGCTACGACTTGATGATGGGCTGTTTGCCCGCCAAAGCTTTTATTTATTTGGCTGGGCCTATTCGTAAAATGATGAGCTTGCCAGGTTATATTCTTATTTCAGGCTTTACTACGGAGGAGAGTCTGGAAGTCAAGAAGATTTTCCTTGCCAATGGTTTTACCATTGTGCGAGAAAGAACGCTTGAAGGCTGGTCAGCCATTGTTTTCCGTACGGCAGAGCAGATGTAGCCCCCTGATCTTTGTTAGCAGGGTCGACTGTGAGATGAACGCCAGGTTTATCTGCGGTCTTTACTGCAGGACTAACTGTATGAACACATGGGAGTAGGCTACTTATGGTCTTGATCCCATCGAAACGACTTTCTCGACATAGAGAAAGTAAAATCATAAGGAGGAAGCAATTTGAAGAAAACACCCTTGAATGAGATGCACAGAAAATTAGGTGCCAAGATGGTGGATTTTGGCGGCTGGGATATGCCTTTGCAGTATACCAGCATCCAAGAGGAAACCGCAGCAGTCAGAAACAACGTTGGCATGTTCGACGTATCCCACATGGGAGAATTGATTGTCCGTGGTGAAAAGAGTGGCGAGTTCCTGGACTGGGCTTTAACCCGACCTATTACAGATCGGAAGCCTGACCAGGTAGCTTATGCCATTCTTTGCTATGAGGACGGGGGCGTCGTCGATGACCTTCTCGTCTATCACCTGGACCAGGAATATCTCCTGATTGTCAATGCCTCCAATACGGATAAGGACTTTGACTATTTACAAGAAGTTTGCGCAAAATGGCAAGAAAAACATGGCTATGAGAAAGATTCAGTTATTTTAGAGAATAAATCTTCCCTCTATGGCCAGATTGCCATCCAGGGTCGCAATGCCTTAGAGATTATGGAAAAGATCCTTCCCAAGATGGATCGGGCGGATATGATCGATGAAGTCAAAGCCCTAAAGAATTATCGCCAGACCTATCGCAAGGTAGAAGGCGAGGGGGCCTATCTGATTATTTCCAAGACTGGCTATACAGGTGAGGAAGGCTATGAAGTTTATTGCCCTGCCAGTCAAACGACAAAGTGGTGGGAGGCATTGGCTGCAGAAGCCGTTACTCCCTGTGGCTTAGGCGCTAGAGACGCCCTCCGTCTGGAGGCAGGAATGCCTCTCTATGGTCATGAAATGAACAAAGAGCGTAACCCCCTCAATGCCAATATGCAATATGCGATTAAGCAACCTGAGCGCGATTTCTTAGGAAAGGCCATGATGGACCATCACGACAAGAAACTCCTTGGGGTGATTAGTGAAGGCCGGGCCATTGCTCGTGAAGAATACAAGGTCTTTGCCGATGGCGAGGAAGTGGGCATTGTAGCATCCGGCTCTTATTCTCCAACATTGGAAAAAGGTATTGCCACCATCTTTGTCCCTCTGGATTTATCAGATGACATTGAGACTTTTGAAATTGAAATTCATAAGAAAAAACAACCCTTCAAAAAAGTGGATATGCCCTTTGTGAAGGGATATAAGAAGCCTAAAGAGGCAAAGTAAGAACCTAACTTTTGCCTTGCTCTTATCTTTTCAAAAGAGGCGGTCCTATGAAATACCCAAGAAGGGCAAGAGATGGCCAGGGAGCAAGGCCCTATAACGGTTATCAGCATTTTATTATATTTCCCTAAGGAGGAATCAAACCATGGCTGAAGTAAAGCAAGACAGAAAATACGCAGACTCTCATGAGTGGGTCAAATTAGAAGGCGATATCGCCGAGATCGGAATTACCGATTTTGCTCAGGATGCTTTGGGAGACCTCGTCTATGTTGAAGGCGAAGATGTCGACACCGAAGTTGAAAAGGGTGAAAGCATTGGAAGTTTGGAATCTGTAAAGATGGCTTCTGACCTCTTTACCCCCATCGCTGGCACCATTGTCGAGGTGAACGAAGAGTTAGAAGACAGTCCTGAAAAAGTCAATGAAGCCCCTTATGAGAACTGGATTGTTAAGCTGAAAATTGCTGACAAAGCTGAATACGATGCCCTGATGGATGCTGACGCCTATCAGAAATTCTGCGAAAAAAAGGAGGACTAACCAACCATGAAATATTACACTCCTGAAAGTGTTGAAAAACGGGAGGAGATGTTGAAAGAGGTTGGTCGGTCTAGGGAGGACCTCTTCCGGTCTGTTCCAGAGAACCTTCGTTTTGATCTAAAGAATATCAAACATCTGAATGAAGATGGGCTTTCTGAAATGGAAGTGGCCCAGATCATTTCTGGCATGGCGGCTAAGAATAAGACAGTACGTGAGTATGATTCTTATTTGGGTGCGGGCTTTTATGATCACTATAGCCCAAGCCCGATCCACCACCTGATCTCTCGCCAAGAGTATCTGACCTCTTATACCCCCTACCAGCAGGAAATCTCGCAAGGTACCTTACAGGCCTATTTTGAGTGGCAGACCTATATTTGTCGTCTGACCAAGATGGATATTTCCAACGCTTCCCTCTATGATGGCCCTTCTGCGGCAGCCGAGGCGGCTTTGATGGCCCTTCGTTCTGTGAAGAAGGCTAATAAGATCTTCGTCTCGGGGACTACCCATCCTGATGTAATCGAGACCCTCCATACCTACCTCCATGCCCAAGGCTTTGAGGTAGAAGTGGGCGAGGTCGATGACCATGGCAAGACCGTCTATCCCAAAGATCCGGAAGGCTGTGCTTGCTTTATCGTGCAGAGCCCTAACTTCTACGGGATTGTGGAAGATCTGAATGAACTGAGTAGCTATGCCCATGAGCATAAAGCACTGGCGGTCTCCTATTGTGATCCAATTGCTCTGACCCTGCTCCAAGCCCCTGGCGATTGTGACATCGATATTGCTATTGGTGAAGCCCAGTCCCTGGGTTTGCCGATGAGCTTCGGTGGCCCGGCCCTGGGTTATATGGCGACTAAGGAAAAGTATCTCCGGAAGATGCCTGGCCGTATCTGTGGTGAAACCTTAGATAAGAACGGGAAAAAAGCCTATGTCTTAACCCTGCAAGCCAGAGAACAACACATTCGGCGGGAAAAAGCCACCTCGAACATCTGTACTTCTCAAGCCCTCATGGCCACAGCGGCTACCATTTATATGGCCCTAAACGGGGAAACCGGGATGAGAGATGTGTCAGAACAAAGTGCTGCCAAGGCCCTCTATCTCCAGAAGGCCTTGATGGAGACAGGTCTCTTTAAGCTGCCCTATGATAGTGTCTTCTTCAACGAGTTCTTAGTGGAAGCGACAGATTCTCGACTCAATGTCAAGAAGATGGTGGAAGACCTGGTGGATCAAAAGATTCTCGCTGGCTACCCTGTTGATGATCATAGGCTCTTATTAGCTGTAACAGAGACCAAATCGAAAGAACAAATGGATCACTTTGTGGCTGCTGTAAAAGCTTATGCCGAAAAGTTAGCATAGGGAGGAGGGCAAAATGCTATTTGGAAAAGATCAGTTGGTTTTTGATCTGCCAGAGAGTGGCAAAAAACAAACTTATATTAGACCGTGTGACGTTGAAATGCCTGACTTTGCTAAGCGCTTTGGAGCCTGTGCCAGAAAGGAGAAAGTAGATTTCCCGAACCTGGCTGAGACCACAGTTATTCGGCACTATACCAATGCGTCCTTGCGGAATTATGGGGTAGAAAATGGTATGTATCCCTTGGGATCTTGTACCATGAAGTATAATCCCAAGATCAACGAGGATATGGCTGCCCTGCCGGGCTTTGCCTTTACTCACCCCCTGCAACCTATTTCAACCGTGCAAGGAAACTTGGAACTCTTGTACAAGCTCCAAGGGAATCTTTCTGACCTTACCGGGATGGATGCTTGGACCTTTCAACCTTCTGCTGGTGCCCATGGTGAGTTAACCGGGGTCCTAGCGATCAGGGCTTACCATGAAGATCGAGGTGACACCAAGCGCCGGATCATGCTCATTCCGGATTCTGCCCATGGCACGAATCCAGCTTCTGCGGCCATGGCCGGCTTTAAAGTGGTTGAACTCAAGAGCAGTGAGTCTGGCCTGGTTGACCTAGAGGATCTCAAGTCTAAACTCAGTGATGAAGTGGCAGGCATGATGTTGACCAACCCCAATACCCTAGGGTATTTCGAGAAGGACGCTGCAGAGATTGCAAGGCTTGTCCATGATGCTGGTGGGCTCATGTATTATGACGGGGCCAACCTCAATGCCATAATGATGCACGTTCGTCCCGGGGACATGGGCTTTGATGTTGTTCACCTGAACGTTCATAAGACCCTGTCGACCCCTCACGGTGGTGGTGGACCCGGAGCAGGACCCGTTGGAGTAAAATCCTTCTTGAAGGATTTCTTGCCAAAACCGACCGTTGCGAAAAAAGAAAATGGGGAGTATTTCCTAAACTATGATATGCCCAAGAGCGTTGGTAAGGTTCGGGGCTATACCGGATCCTTTGGGATCTTTGTTCGGACCTTTGCCTACATCGAAGCCTTGGGGGCCAAGGGTCTTTATGACGCTTCTGAAGGAGCCGTGGCTAACGCCAATTACATTAAGGAGCGCCTAAAAGATATCCTGGTACTGCCTTATGATACCGACGTGATGCATGAGGCTGCCATGTCTGGTATTAAGCAGAAGGAGCGGGGCTGCTCGACTTTGCATATTTGTAAGCGTCTCATGGATTATGGACTCCATGCTCCAACGATGTATTTCCCCAACATTGTCGAAGAAAGTTTGATGATCGAGCCCACTGAGACCGAAGATAAAGCTTCTTTGGATGCCTTTGTGGAAGCCATCAAGAAGATTGATGAGGAGACGAAGACCAATCCAGAGATCGTCAATGAAGCCCCCCACAACACACCGATTTGCCAGCCTGATGAGGCAACAGCAGCTCGGTACCCAGTTCTGAAATATGGGGATGTAGCCAAAAAATAGATACAACTCATAAATCGCATGCTAAATCTGGTCTAGGCCGCAGCTTATGCGCCTGACTGACCTAGGAACCCAGGTCAAGTATCTTGGCCTGGGTATCCAGATTTACAACCATAACCCAGCACCCTGGTGTAGAAAGGAAGTACAGATGGCAGTAAAAATTGGAATTAACGGATTTGGTAGAATAGGAAGAATGGTCTTCCAGGCCATGTATGATCATGGCTTATTGAGCGATGGGTCCATCGAATTGGTTGCCGTGACGGATTTGAGCACGGATGCAAAATATTTTGCTTATCAGTTAAAGTATGATTCGGCTCAGACCGGGACGAAGGCCGAACTCACGACCGAAAAATCTTCCCCGGATGCCGAAGAAGATGATGTCCTCATCATTGACGGTGGCAAACAGAAGATCAAATGTGTTAAGGCCGCAAGAAATCCAGAAGATCTTCCTTGGAAAGACCTAGGGGTTGAGTATGTTATTGAATCAACCGGACTTTTCACGGAGAAGGATAAAGCAGCCGGACACCTGAAGGCGGGTGCCAAAAAGGTGATCATCACTGCACCTGGCAAGGGCGGGGTAAAGACCTTGGTCATGGGGGTCAACAACGAGTCATATGATCCCAAGGAAGACCAGATCGTCTCCAACGCTTCTTGCACTACCAATTGCTTAGCTCCTCTCGTCTACGTCATCCAAAAGGAAGGCATTGGGATTGAAAAGGGTCTGATGACCACCATTCACTCCTACACGGCCACACAAAAGACCGTGGACGGACCTTCCAAGAAGAATTGGAGACTGGGCCGGGCTGCCGGGGTCAATATCATCCCGACTACCACTGGGGCCGCTAAGGCAGTGGGCCAGGTTCTTCCTGAAGTCCAGGGTATTTTGACTGGAATGGCCTTCCGGGTTCCTACGGTCACGGGGTCCATTGTGGACTTGGTCTTTACCGCCAAGAGAGATACCAGCATTGAAGAGATTGATAGTCTTATGAAGAAAGCTTCTGAGACCTACCTGAAGGGCGTTCTGGAGTACAATGATGAGGAGATCGTTTCCACGGATATTATCCACAATCCAAGATCTTCGATTTATGACTCCAAAGTAACCCTGAAGAACAATCTTCCGGATGAGAAGAGATTCTTCAAAGTAGTCTCTTGGTATGACAATGAGTGGGGCTATTCCAACCGGACAGCTGAACTATTAAAATACATGATCAGCCGCGATAAGGAATAATACAAAAACTGTATGCAATGCTTGGTTTGCCCAGAATCTTTGATTCAAAAGCCCAGCATAAAAGATTCCATCGATTAAAAATAAATGTATTTTTAATATAAATAATAACAAACAGTGGATCTTCTCCCAACCTCCTTCCTGATTCCCAGGGGGAGGTTTTTTATGCCTTATTTTCCATAAAGGCAAAGATGTATTTTGGGGACTGGGCATGGTGATATGGATGATGTATGTCGATAGTTTGCAATTTAGGGGAAAGTTTTCTAGAATGGCTCTATCTCTATGTTCTCTCCGAGCGGTAGAATCAAGAAAATAGTCATTAGAAGAAGAAAATTTTGGGTGAGTTTTGAGAAATATATGTCACGTTCCGCTTCGAGGAGCGTTTAGTTAGAGGAAAATCATGAAAACGAAATCAGAAGCTTCGTCACAGGGAACCCGGATGGGGAGGCCCTTGTTGATGGCTGCCTTTGGGAGCATTATCATCACGGCAAGCTCGACTTATGTTGCCTTGCGGATGAGTGCCCTGCCTTGGCCTACGGTTTTTGTCACCATCTTGTCCTTTGCCTTCTTAAAGGCTTTCACAGGCCGTAAGGGCCAGGTAGACCTCCAGGAAGTCAACATTGCTCAGACCGGAATGTCGGCAGGGGCTATGGTAGCTGGGGGCTTAGCCTTTACCATCCCTGCCCTCTTCCGTCTGGGGATCTATACACCTTATGATCCGAATCAAGGGAGTATTTGGGGGTGGATGAAGGATAAGTACTTTATAATTCTTATTTTGGCCCTGATTGGGGCTATCTTAGGGTCTGTCCTTTGTTTTTTGAACCGTAAAAAATATACTGAAGGTCCAGATGCTTTGACTTTTCCCATTGGCATTGCAGCGGCCCAGACCATTCAGGTGGCAGATAAGAACAAGGCTCAGGGGGGTGTTTTGTTTACGTCCTTGGGCTTATCGGCTCTCTTTACCCTTTTGAGGGATTGGAAGATGGCTTGGCCTAGTATGAGTTTTGCTATTCCCAGCACCTTACAAACGGGGATCCCCCTCAAAGCCAAACCGGCTGATCTTGGTGGCTCCTACCAGTTACCCCTCGGGGTCTATCTCTCACCCTTAGCTATGGGGACGGGCTTTTTGATTGGCTTGCCTTCTTGCCTCTATTGGTTTGGCGGGGCGGTCATTTCCGATTGGGGGATTGCGACCCTTCTGCCCATGTTAAATATCATTCCTGAGACAGATGTGGCCAATGTGACCAGCTCCATTGCCATCCCTCTTCTTTTGGGTGGGGGCTTAGCGATCGTGGTCCAAGAGCTTTTGTCTATGATCAAGAAGGCCAAGGCCAATCAGACAAGTGAGATGAAAAAGGCCCTGGAGGCCAAGAGACGCCAGTACTATTACGTGATCATTCCCTGTGTTGTGGCCTTCGTCTTGTCTTTGCTGGTAGCCATTCCAGCTTGGGCGGCCCTTATGATGATCCTAGGTACTGGTGTGGTCTTTGTGATCTCTGCCCATATGACGGGGGCGACAGGGGTGAATCCTATGGAGATCCTGGCTATCTTTCTGATGGTTTTAGTCCGGGCCATCGTTCCCATGGATGCCAAAATAGCCATCTTCTTCGCAGCTGCCGTAGCCGTAGCCTGTGGCTATGCTGGTGACCTCATGAATGACTATAAGGTAGGGGTTATCTTAAATAGCGATCCTAAAAAGCTATTGATCTCTGAGATAGTGGGCGCTGCGGTAGGGGCCTTTGTCGCTTCCTTTGCCATTCTTGCCATCATTGCCCAATTTGGGGGTGTTGGAGAGGGAACGGGCTTAACGGCGGTCCAATCTATGACTTTGAGTACTATGCTGGAAGACCTAGCGATGCCGGGCCTTTTCTTCTCGTCCTTGGCAGTAGGCTTTGTTTTAACCTTCCTCAAGATACCGACCATGTTAGTGGGAATTGGCATGCTCTTACACCTGCCCTTTTCTGTTCCCATGGTTTTGGGGGGCCTTTGGAACCATTTCCAGAAGAAGGAGCATAGTGACCGGAATCAGATTATTGCTTCTGGTCTTTTGGGTGGCGAGGGGCTCATGGGGACCCTCCTGGCCATCCTTGCAATGGTCCTAAATTAATCAGGTAAAGTCCTTATCTGGCCTCCCTGATCCAGAACCAGATCCTAGGAATGGTCTTGAATTAACCAGGTCCATAGGATACAATAAGAACAGATGAAACCCGGCTTTTCCAGGTCTACGAACGAGCCGGATCCCTTAGCCGGATGATCTCCTTAACGATTTCATCCGGCCTTTTTCACCAGGACAGCCTGGGTCATCAGGACCTGGAGCTAGGCTGGCCGGTGATAGTGAAAGGATATAGCTATGAAGCTTACGATCGATGGAATCGGTGTCGTGATTGGCCCGAATTTTACCCAAAAAGTTGAAAAAAGATTGCAAAAATTTTCCCGCATTCTAGATGATGATGCCGATGTTAGCATTAAGTTCTCCAAGCAGAAGAAGGAGTTTAAAGCTGAGATTACCATTAAAGTCCGGTCAACCTATTATCGGGCTGAGCACCGGGCCAGAGATCTCATGCTGGCCTTCGATGGGGCCATGGACAAGCTAGATGTCCAGATCCGCCGTCAAAAATCACGGGTGAAGAATCGCAGGACGGGTGGTCAATCCTTTGTCGAAGCTTACTTGACTGCCATGGCTGAGGAAGAGATTCCGCATATTACTCTAGAAGAGGAAGAGATCACCTTTGTCAAGGATAAACATTATACCATGGACCCTATGGATCCCCATGATGCGGTCATCAAGATGGAGCTTCTGGGCCATAATTTCTTTGTTTTCAAAAATGGTAAGACCCAAGAGATCAACGTTGTTTATGCTAGGTCTGACGGAGGCTATGGGATTTTAAGTCCGGAATCAGATCAGGCAACCGAGGCATAGGTGAAGAGTAAGGAGCGAATTTTGGACGATTTGGATCAGACACCTACATCAGGTCCCACCCCAATTGAAATGGCTCCGGCTTCTCCCAAGAAGGATTTTGTGGCCGGTCTCAACGATCGGCAGAAAGAAGCGGTTCTTTATAATGAAGGGCCGCTTCTGGTTCTTGCGGGGGCTGGATCGGGAAAGACCAAACTCATTACCCACAAGATGGCCTACCTCATTGAAGAGTTGGGCTATGTTCCTTCATCTATCCTGGCCATCACCTTTACTAATAAGGCAGCCAAGGAGATGAAAGAGCGGCTCTACCAGTTGATTGGGCCCTTAGCCAGGCTGGTGCGCCTAGGGACCTTTCACTCACAGATCTTTAGAATCCTCAGAAACCATGCAGATATTCTTGGCTTTACAAGGGAAATTACGATTGCTGATACCGATCAGCAGACGAGGATTATGAAGGGCCTTAGGGCGGCTAGTCGCTTCCAGGATATGGAGCAATTTTCGGTAAACAACCTTCTCCGTCTCTTTTCGACTTGCAAAAACCAGTATATTGGCCCCATGGACTCGGAAGCCTTCTTCTTAGAGGTCAAGCGCTATAATCGCCAGGACGCCCATGAACTGGCCCTCCTATTTGCCCAGTACCAGGAAGCCCTCTGGAATGCCTCAAGCCTAGATTTTGACGATATCTTGTATTTTGGGGTTAAGCTCTTTTTAGAACACCCTGACCTCTTGGAGGCCTACCAGAAGCGCTTTGCCTATATTTTGGTGGACGAGTACCAGGATACGAACCAGGTCCAGTACCAATGGATCCATCTCTTAGCCAAGGCCCATAAAAAGATCTGCGTCGTGGGTGACGATGACCAGTCCATCTATAGCTTCCGGGGGGCGGACCACACCATCATTTTAAATTTTGAGGAGGACTGGCCGGGGTGTCGGACCGTCCGTCTCGAGCAAAACTACCGGTCGACTGGGAATATTTTGAAGGCGGCCAATGCGGTCATCAAAAAAAATGACCACCGAAAGCCCAAAAAGCTCTGGACGACAGAAGAGGATGGGCCCCAGCTCCTCTATATGAAGGCAGATAACGCCTATATGGAAGCTCGTTGGATTGCTGATGAGATTGACCGGTTAATTCGCCGAGGGGTGGATCCAGGAGAGTTGGCCGTCCTCTACCGGCTAAATTTCATGTCAAGGCAATTTGAGGCGGCTTTGCGGCGAAAAAATGTTCCCTTCCACATCGTCAGCGGCTTACCTTTCTATGCCCGTAAAGAGATCCGGGATGTCCTCGCCTACCTCCAGCTGGCCTTAAATCCTGATCACCAGCCCGCCTTTGACCGGGTCTATAATGAACCCAGGCGGGGCTTGGGCAAAAAGGCCAAGGAAGATTTGGACGCCTATTGTTATAACAATGGGGATATCAGTCCCCTGGCGGCCCTCCGGGAATGGCGAGATGGAAATCTTACGAAAATGACGGGATATGCCAGTTATATTCGCTTTTTGACTCTGATTGAGGAAGTCCAGGCCGTGATAGAGGCAGACCAGCTGGGCCTGGCCCAACTTGTAGATTATGTGATTCACCAGTCGGGTATCTATGACTCTTACGCCAAGAAGGCCGAGGTCGACCAGGGCATGGACGGTGAGGCGAGGGGCCGGACGGCTAAGGACTCGGATGACGATCCCCAGGCACGCTTGATGAACCTCGAAGAACTCGTCCGGGATGCCCATGAATTTGTGGTGGAACAAGAGGTCATCAAGGAAGAATTTGAGGCTCGGCACTTAACGGCTAGCCTTGATTTTGCAAATGATCCAACCCTGGACGAGGAGGATGATCCCACCATGGGGGCCAATCGTCCTTTGAAGGAACTTTTAGCGGCCTTTTTGAACCGGATTGCCCTGGCAACGAGTGCAGACCTAGAAGGGGGATCGACTGTTTCTTTAATGACCGTCCACGCCTCTAAGGGATTGGAGTTTCCCTATGTCTTTATAGGAGGTCTGCTTGATGGCAAGTTCCCCATCTATAGCCGGTCGGCAGCGACTCGGGAAGAGTTTGAGGAGGATTTAGAAGAGGAGAGACGGCTCTTTTATGTGGCCCTGACCCGGGCCGGTAAGCAGCTTTATCTGTCTTCTTACCGTGAAAACCAAGATTATTCCCGTTATGGACGGCAGACTTCTGGGTCCTGTGATCCCTCCTGCTTTTTGGCGGATATCCCCGATTCTTGTATTGTGGAGATTGCTGGCTCCCGGAAGAAAAATACCTATTCTACGAACTCGATGGGGGCAACCAACCGAATGATGGGGATCTTCCCAGGCCGGGACACTGGCATGGGGGAACGGCGTTTTGGGGGAAGAGCCTACGGCGACGGTGGCCGGGGCACCAGTGACTCTGGCCGAGGCGGACCTACCAGCTCTTTAAATCGGACAGCCCAAAGTCACTCCCAGCTAGCAGATGTCTTGGCGGAGAGCAGGAAGCAGGCTAGCCTTTCTGGTTACAACCCCTTCCAACGGGCTAATGCTTTAATTGAAGAGAGTCTCATGGCTGAGCAGAAGGCTAAGGCCCGGCCTAAAAATGAGGCCGCTGTCCATCCTGGCCAGAAGGTCACCCATACCCTCTACGGGGATGGGGTGGTGACGGCAGTCTTAGCTGGCGATATTGTGATGATAAACTTTGCAGGAGAGACCAAGCCCTTTACCAAGCATTCGGATAAGTTGACCTTTCATTAAGGCGGTCATTAAGGCGGTCATTAAGGCGGAGTGCAGGGGCAAAGGGCCCATGAAAGGAGCTAGGATATGCAGGACCAAGCAAATCAAGGCACCATGGATCCCAAGCAAGGCTTAGGGCCCCAGGGGTGCGAACAGACAGGCCTAAGGGGCCAGAACTGCGACAGGCTAGACATTCCCGAGCCCAAACTTCCTAGGGAGTTGAAGGAAATCCTTGAAAGAGAGACCTTAGATCCCAAGGCGACGAAGGCTGCGGAAAGTCTGGGGCGGCTCCGTCCGGAGCCCCATGGCAAAGATCCCGTAAGGACCGACTTTGAACGGGAAATTGGAGGATTATTTTCTCCAGGGAATTTCGCTTTTTGCGTAATAAAACCCAAGTCTTTTTTGATGCCCGGAATGACCATATTTGCACCAGGCTTGAGCACGTTATGTATGTCAACTATATCGGCAAAACCATTGCTCGGGCCTTGAACTTGAATACGGACTTGGTGGAGGCGATAGCCCTGGCCCACGACCTGGGTCACGCACCTTTTGGCCATTCAGGGGAGCGCTGCCTGGACAGACTTTTACAGGAACATGGGGCTGATTTTTCATTCCATCATGAGCAGCATGGGCTTCGGGTTGTGGACCTCTTGGCCAAGCGCCACGACCGGCAGAGTGGGCTGAATTTGACCTTCGAGGTCCGGGATGGGATTATCAGTCACTGCGGGGAGGAGGCCGACCAGGATGGCCTATGTCCAAATCATTTCAAAACAAAGGAAGGCTTGCAAGGATATATGGATCGGGAGCTGGGCCTTGGCCACCGTCCTGCTCCAGCCACCTTGGAGGGGTGCATTGTCCGCCTGGCCGACCGGATTGCCTTTGTGGGTAGGGACTTAGAAGATGCCTTTCGGGCGGGCTTGGTGGACCGCAAGATGGTGGATCCGGAGATCAGTCGAGGCTTGGACCTAGATAATGGCCACTTGATTAATAGCCTAGTTCTGGATGTCATTCAAGCCAGTCGGGCCAGTGGATTAGAGAAAATTCGCTTTTCTCAGGACAAGATGGCCTTCTTGGACCAGCTCATGGATTTTTCTAAGAAACACATTTATCAGCACCCAGTCCAACAGGGCTATGAGAAACAGGTAAACTCCATTATCGAGGGATTATTTGCAGCTTATATGCGCTTAGCAGAGAAAGAACTTTTTGATCCCGAGACTTTCCGGGATCATAAGGCCCATGGTCTGCTCATTCCTGAGAAGGAGCGGGACTTGGCAGAGTATCACTTTTTTCAGTACAAGGCAGACCACCCTGATCCGGGGGCGACGCCCCTGCGGGTGGTATGTGATTATCTGGCGGGGATGACAGATCCCTATGCCCGGGAGGCCTTTCAGGCCCTATATTCCAATTAGGGGCCTTAGAGGGGCTTAGAGGCCTTGCACTTAGGGGGTGAGGGGGCCACATTTAAGATGGCCCTTTCACTTAGCAGTTAAGGGCCACACATACGGGGCCCTTTCACTTAGAGTGAGGGGGCCTTTTTGCTTTGGCCCTGGATGGGCCTAAACCATGAGAGAGTGGGTAAAATATGAAAACTTTTTTGACGACCTTTTTTGCCTGGATGCATAGGATGCGTTACATCCATCGCTGGGCTTTGATGCGTAATACAAAATTAGAAAATCTCCAGGAGCATTCCCATGACGTGGCCGTGCTTGCCCATGCTTTGGCCCTCATCCGCCGGGAGTATTTTTCGGAGCCGGGTCAGGAAGCTCCAGACCCCAATGCCTGTGCAGTCTATGCCCTCTTTCATGACGGAGCTGAGATTATTACAGGCGACTTGCCGATGCCAGTGAAATATTACAGTAAAGAATTGCACCGGGCTTATGGGTTGGTGGAAGAGAGGGCGGTCGATAAATTGTGCCAGACCCTGCCGGAGGAATTAAAGCCCTGGTACCGGGAGTATTTGTTGCCCAAAAATGATTCGAAAGAAAAAGAAGAATTACTGAGGATTGTGAAAATGGCCGATACTTTGAGTGCCTATATCAAATGTGTGGATGAGGGATCGGCCCATAATGAGGAGTTTTTGACGGCGGCGAAGACGAATTTGGAAAAGCTGGAGGCCTATCATGATCCGGCCTTGGATTGGTTTTTAGCCCATGCCTTGCCAGCTTACCGGCTGAACCTGGATGAGTTGGATCGGGAAGGACCGACGCTCCTGTAGGCCTTGGCGGCCTCGTCGACACCGCTTCGCCCCCATGGGGTCGACACTCTTGTAAGCTCCTAGTTAATCGCTGGAGATCTTTGTTTATCTTAGGTTACAGGGTTACAAAATTCATACAGCTGCCAAGCTTTATTAAAAGCGACTTACCTGGTCTTTAAAATTATCCTGAGTTGACCCTGATTTTCTACTTTTCCCTCTTGCTTGCCCTTACAATGTCTTTACCAGTTAAGAAAAAAGCTGGATCCTGTCGCCTTGCCCGCCTATTGGGGCATGCAAAGCATAAGGTTCCTAAGCTTTTGACAACACTTGAAACGATATGATTAGGGAAGAGGGGAGGTGCCCATGCTCAGGAAATTAACCAAGATTGTCACCATATGCTTATTGGTCTCCTGCTTACTGTTGGAAATTTCGGTTCTTCGACATAAGCCGGAGATTTATGCAGAATATACCTACCCTTGTGCAGGGATTGTGGAGGTACAAACCCTCCGCATGCGCGAAGAGCCCAATACCCAGGGGGCAGCCGTGCAGATCATGTATGAAGGGAATAAGTTAACGGTTTTAGGGGAGACAACCGGGGAAGAAGTGGAAGGCAGCACCCTTTGGTACGAGGTCCGCTATGGCAACAGGGAAGGATATGTGAGTTCTCAGTATGTAAGCCTGGAGGCCCAAGATCCTATCGATCTGTGGACGGAGTATTTGCCAGAGGACCAGGATTTTGAGGCTGCCATGTCTCGAGAGGGTTTCCCGGAGTCATATAAAGAAAAACTTAGAACCCTCCATCAAAAGTTCCCCAAATGGGAGTTTAAGGCCCTACATACCAACTATTCTTTTGAATATGCTGTAGCAGGCGAGATGGGTCCTGCAGGTCTAAGCATGATTCCGGCTTCTTGTCCGGATTCTTATAAATCAGACTATCCAAGAGACTATGATCCTGAGACAGGAACTTGGGTCTTCTATGAGCCCGGATGGGTGGGAGCCAGCGAGTATATCGTGGCTTTCCAGATGGATCCACGGAATTTCTTGGACGAGGAGCACATCTTCCAGTTTGAGAACCTCCAGTATAATCCTTCCTGTCATACCGAGGAGGGAGTGAGTGCCATGATTCAAAATACCTTCATGAGCTCTCCTGACCCCGTAGAATACATCAATCCCCTTGGGGAGAGAGATCGACTCGATCGTAATTATGTGGAAGTTTTTCTAAATGCTGCCAAATATTCCGGCGTCAGTCCCTATCATCTGGCCTCCCGGGCTATCCAAGAGGTGGGGGCCGCTGGGTCGGACTCCGTATCCGGGGATTATCGAGGAATCGTTGGCTATTACAATTTCTTTAATATCGGTGCCTATGCTACCGCCCGGGATTCGGATCCGGTCTATAACGGCCTCCTAGCTGCTATGGAAGGTTTTGATGGGCAAAGTCAAGAGGCTCGCGAAAGAATGTATTTTCCTTGGAGTGACCCGGAGCGCTCGATTATGGGCGGGGCTTACTTCTTAGGGAAGGATTATATCAACGCTGACCAGCAAACCCTGTATTTGCAAAAGTTCAACTTGTCGTCCCGGTATTTCCCAGCCTTCTCTCACCAGTACATGGGCAACGTGTTAGCCCCCATGTATGAGGCAAGATCAGTTTATAAGGCTTACGCAGGGGCCGGTGCCCTGGCCACACCGAAAGAGTTTTTGATCCCGGTCTTTACGGATATGGGAGCCACGGCTCCAGCACCTATGGAGCAATCCAAGAGTGGGAACAATTATCTAAAAAGCCTGGAAATCAACAATCAACCCCTGATGGGTTTTACCGCTACTAAGAATCAGTATGAGTTCACCACCGGTGGTAATGTTCAGTACATTTCCGTTACGGCTGTCGCTGCGGAGCAGGGGGCCACGATTGAAGGAACTGGGGTCTACGCTCTCAGGTCTGATTTAAACGTGATTGAAGTCAGCGTAAAGGCTCCCAACGGTCGGAAACGAGTCTATTCCATAGAGTTGAAAAATGGTCAAAAGGCTATGACGGAAAGAGATTTTGATATCCAATCCAAGACCCTGCTTTTTGATGATTTTGGCTATATGTTTGGGGCAGATCCTTGCCACAAGCAAAATACCCTGACCTACTTTCGCTCCCAGATCGAGATTCCTCAGGAAATCGAGTTGAGTTTAGAAGATCCATCTGGCAAGGCCTTACAAGATGAGGATGCTGCCGGAACAGGGGCCCAGCTCATTTTTCGTCGCAATGGGAAAGAAGCAGCTCGGATGACCCTCGTCATCTATGGCGATGTCAATGGCGACGGGGTCATTGACCTGACAGATGCCAATGCCATCATGTACCACGCTTTAGGACGTGACAAACTCTCTGCCGCCGCCAATTTGGCCATTGACGTCAATGGGGACGGCTCCAGCGATATCATAGATGCCAATACCATTGCAGCCTATGTCCAAGGTAAAAAAGAGATCGAACAAAAAAGATAGGAGGCAACACATATGTATCGTAAGCAAAGGAATATAGCGATGATGATGGACCAAAAAAATACAAAGACACAAGGAAAACGGCGTTCTAGCCTTGGTTTGGGTGGAGTATTTGCTCTACTTTTAGCCCTTGGAAGTTTTCTATTGCCCTCGGGTGCCAGTTTGCAGCTTTTGGCTCCCGCCGTTTATGCGGCACCCAGCCTGAGCTACCAGGTCGATAAGACTAAAGTTATGCAAGGAGATACGGTGGGCATTACCATCGCTCTGAGCGAAGCCCAAACCTTGGACGCTATCCAGATGTATATCGACTACGACCAAGATAGTTTTGAATTTGTACCTGGGTCGAGCTGGCTGATCGATGCAACCATGGAAGTCAGTGATTCTCACACGATCTTAGATGATGCGAGTGCGGGCCTAGTTTCAATGATCCACTGGCAAAAGGCCGTTTCGACGGATGTCAACGGGGTTGTCGCCTACCTAACCTTTAAGGCCAAAAAGGACGCTCCCGTAACACCAGCCATCTTTACCCTGGCTCACTCGGCCAACAACGTGGCCTCCTTCGTGTCCAGTCTTGAAAATGGGAAAATTACGGCGGATAACGCCCAGCCTATCAAGGTGGAAGTTAATGGGTCGGGTGTGGCCGAAAAGCCCAAGTCAGATAAGCCCCTGCCCCCTTCGAGCAAGGTACCAGCCTTAGATTCTCACTACGAAGAGCCGAAAGCTGGGATTAAGACTAATGACCTGCCTATTCCTGCTCCCCAGGGCAATGGCTATAGCCGGTCTTCCTCAGGAAATGTCAGAAGAATAGCCCAGAAGAAAGGGATTAACCCCCTCCACCCCATCGCTCCGGTTCCGGAAGAGGATGAAGAGGAAGCTACCCAGAAGGTCCGTGGCAAATCAGGCAAGGTAAGCAAGCAAAAAGAATTCATCAAACAGACCGAAGAGGCTGAGTTTGAAGATGAGAGCGAGCATGAGAATTTCATCGATGAGGCCGAGCAGGTAGATGCCCAGGCCCACGAAGAGGCTGAGATCGCCCAAGCCGAGAAGGCCAAACTCTATGACTACGATAACCGGGAACTTTTTGTTCCCAACCGCCCTCTTCCTCAGCACCGGATTCCCCAGGGCTACCGGCCCAAGGTCCTCCTCGTCAAAGAGGTTGAGATCCAAGGTTATGTCTCCGAAGATGGGGGCCAGGACCTCTACTATCTCGAGGATGAAGAAGGTTACAGCGATTTATATACTTATTCTGATCGGGGCGACTATTTTGAGCTTTACCAGGCAGACACCGCTGACGATGGCCACGATGCTTCGAAGGTCCGGGCCAAGAGCTTTGCTGCTGAGAGTGAAAAGAAATCCAACAAGAACTTAGCCAGTATTATCCTGGTGGCCCTTATCGGGATTTCTTCCTTCAGCACCCTGGTTATTTCGATCATCCGTCAGATCCGCCCATAATTCACTCATAAGACAAAGCAATCATTCCGGAGCCCTTATAGATCAAGGCTCCCCACTTACAAATATTCCCGGAGGCTTTCTCCTATCCTTGCCTCCCGTTTTTTAGAAGATATCTATACTACCTCCTTCCTTTGGTAGGAAAAGTTTTCACCAAGCAACCCAGGCCCCGCCTGGGTTGCTTTTTTAGTATCCCTTAAAGCACTGCTAGGCGGAAGAACTGCTGTGTTCTCGCAGCTGGGATCTTTCAACCTTATGGGAGCGCTGTAAGGCGGGCTATTACTTGCTTTTTTTTCTTTTTTCCGTAGCCAAGCTGGGTCAAGGCGTCTTCTACTTTTGCCTCCCCTGCTTGCCACCCAGCCTTGGAAAAGAGCCAGGCCAGGCGGGAGATTGGATCGGAGTCGTTTTTTTCAAGAACCGAGCTTTTCGGGGTGGCTGCATATTCCGACTCAGGAAGTTTGATTTCTAGAGCAGCGCTTTCTTGTTCGATCACAAGCTCTGCCCAGGGAAAGTCCCTTTCAAGGGCCGGAAGGATATAGGATAATAGGCCTGTCTCATGAAGGAGGAAAAAGCCAGGCAGCCAGTGAGGGGAGGTTAGGATCTTATCCCACTCAGGCCGAAGGATCTTAGGGTCCAAGGCACCGAGGAGGGGGGCCCAGCTACTAAGACTCTCCTTAGTCTCTTTTTCTAGGGAGAAGCCCAGACAAGTGGCAAAGCGCACGGCTCTCATGAGACGGAGGGCGTCTTCTTGAAAGCGCCGATCCGGGTCGCCAATAGTCCGGATGATCCCCTGATTGAGGTCCTCGTAGGAGAGAGGATCCCCCCAGATCTCGCCCGCCTTGTTCAGGGCAAGGGCATTGATGGTGAAATCCCGCCGGATTAGGTCTTCGGCCAAGGTTTCCACTGGTTCAATCACTGAGGGATGGCGGTGGTCGAGGTAAGTTCCCTCTTTGCGGAATTGGGCTAGCTCGACGCTTAGACGACCGCCCTTTTCTAAGGCGGATGTCAATTTCACAACCCCGTAAGTGGCCCCGAAGGTTTCGAGGGACCAAGGGGGGAGGGAGGCAGGACCAGGGGGGGATAAGAGGGCGATGCGGTCGGGGGTAGGAGTATTTGTGGCTAGATCAAAGTCCGTGGGAGAGCCTCCTAGGAGAAGATCGCGAACAGCTCCACCTACAATGTAAACCTCAAAGCCTGCTCCTTCCAAATGTTCCAAAACCCAGCTGACGAGGGTGGGCAGGCTGGAGCTAATCTTGGTTAATTGGCAAATCATAGGCCCATTATAGAGAATGGGGAGGATGATGGCAAAGGCTAAAAATGGCTAAGAGGGTGAGAGGATTTCTTATTTGTGTTATACTGGAGTAAGCCCGTAAGGGTGAATTCCCATCAACTCCTTACTTTATAGATCATATAGAATAAGATCATATAGAATTCATATAGAATCAAATGAGGTGAATGACAGATGAAAACAGACATTGAAATTGCCCAGAGTGCAGAAATTAAGCCAATCGACCAGATTGCCAAATCAGCCGGGATCCCGGAAGAGTATCTTGAGCATTATGGCAAATACATGGCCAAAATTGATCTCAAGGCCTTAAACGAGAATAAAAAAGGAAAACTTATTCTCATGACCGCCATTACCCCAACTCCAGCCGGAGAAGGGAAGACCACGACCAGTATTGGCTTAGCGGATGCCTTAAGAAAAGTTGGGAAGAATGCAGGCGTTGCCCTCCGCGAACCTTCCTTAGGCCCTGTCTTTGGTATTAAGGGAGGGGCTGCCGGTGGTGGCTATGCCCAAGTTATCCCCATGGAGCACCTGAATCTTCACTTTACAGGCGACTTCCATGCGATTGGGGCGGCTAACAACCTTCTAGCAGCCATGCTGGATAACCACATTCACCAGGGCAATGCCCTCAACATTGATCCTCGGCGGATTGCCTGGAGACGGTGCGTAGATATGAACGATCGCCAGCTCCGTAACGTCCTGGATGGACTTGGCAAACGGGCAGATGGGTTCCCTCGTCAGGATGGTTTTGATATCACCGTTGCTTCGGAAGTTATGGCAGCTTTCTGCTTGGCTACTTCCTTGAAGGACCTCAAAGAGCGTCTGGGTCGGATGATCGTTGCCTATGACATGGATCGTAAGCCGATTACGGCTCACGACCTGAAGGCAGAAGGTGCCATGACCGTCCTCTTGAAGGATGCCCTCCAACCCAACCTCGTTCAGACCCTAGAAGGTACCCCCGCCTTTGTCCACGGTGGCCCCTTCGCCAACATCGCCCATGGCTGCAACAGCGTCTTAGCCACCAAGATGGGTCTATCGCACTTTGATTATCTCGTCACAGAGGCTGGCTTCGGTGCTGACCTAGGTGCTGAGAAGTTTATGGATATTAAGTGCCGGGCTGCGGGTATTGAGCCCGACGCTGTCGTTATCGTAGCGACCATCCGGGCCCTGAAGATGCATGGTGGCTTGGATAAGAAAGACCTAGGCCACGAGGATCTAGAGGCCTTGAAGAAAGGAATGCCCAACCTTCTCCGTCACGTCGAAAACATCACCAAGGTCTTTAACCGCAAGGCTGTTGTGGCCCTCAATGAGTTCCCCACCGATACAGAAGCTGAAGTTGAGCTCGTCAAGAAACTCTGTGCTGAGCTGGGCGTGGAAGTTGCCTTGTCTCAAGTCTGGGCTAAAGGCGGCGAAGGCGGAATCGACCTGGCCAACAAGGTCATTGCCCTGGCTGAAGAAGGCGAGAAGAAAGAAATGCACTATGTCTATGACATGGAAGACGATCTGAAGACCAAGATCACCAAGATTGCTACCAAGATTTACCGGGCCAAGTCCGTTTCCTTCTCCAAACTCGCCAGCGGTGCCCTCAAGCGGGCTGAAGAAGATGGCTTCAAGAATGCGCCGATCTGCGTTGCCAAGACCCAATATTCGTTCTCAGATGATCCCACCTTGCTGGGCGCTCCGGAAGGTTTCGTCCTCCACGTCGAAGACGCCAGAGTCTCGGCCGGTGCTGGCTTCGTGGTCCTCTATACAGGTGATATCATGACCATGCCGGGTCTCCCCAAAGAGCCAGCTGCAGAGAAGATGGATGTCTTAGACGATGGCCGGATTGTAGGGCTCTTCTAAGTTTTACTAAAATTTTTTAAGAAAAGATATTACATTAGACTTAACATGTAATTCCTGTAGTTCCCCCACAAGCCCTCTCACGAGGATCCCTTGTGGGGGAATTTTATATGTCTGGGAAGAGAAGAAATTCCCTTGTGATGGAATTTATGCCTGCCCTTGGAAGAGGTTCCCCGTAGGGAATGTGGGGGAATTCTTGCGTCTAGGCAGGGGAGCTGAAGGAATATTTCTGGAAAGTTTGCAAGAAGATTACAAGAAACTTACATGTGAGTCGGGAACTTGTAATCATTCTAGTAAGTTCTTAAACTTGTCCTAGAAGAGTGTGGTCATGTGGACCATACCATCAGACACCAGGTGGTCGGTATGTGCCTGACGACCAAGACAAGTGAGGGAGCAAGGATGGCCAAATATGATGAAGAGGCTGCGATTCTCTTCCAGGATGTAGGAAAAACTTACAAGGGAGGAATTGTGGCCCTGGATGGGATCAATATTAGCATTGACCAGGGAGAATTTGTCTTTATTACGGGAGCGAGTGGGGCTGGAAAGAGTACCCTCATGAAGCTTTTGACAGCGGAAGAGCGGGCCACAGAAGGGGCCGTTTGGCTAGAAGATATCAATGTGGGGGCCTTGAACAAGGATCTAATCCCCTATTATCGACGGAAAATTGGGATGGTTTTCCAAGATTATCGCCTGATTGCTAGTAAGACTGTTTTTGAAAATGTGGCTTTTGCAATGGAATCGGTCGGCCAGCCATCTTATGAGATCGTTAAGCGAGTGCCCCTGCTTTTAGCTATGGTAGGCCTCGGCGATCGGATGAATGCGTATCCGGGCGAACTTTCTGGCGGAGAAGCCCAGCGGGTCGGAATTGCCCGAGCTATGGCAAATACTCCCCGTCTCCTTGTAGCGGATGAGCCGACTGGCAACCTGGATCCTCAGACTAGTGAGTCAATCATGACCCTTTTAGATGATATCAATAGGACAGGGACCATGGTCATCACTTGTACCCACGACCTCAATATTGTGAAAAAGATGAATAAGCGGGTGATTGAGATGAGTTATGGGCAGATCATCTACGACTCTGCGGAGGAGACGACGCTCCATATAACGGAGGAAGCCTGGGACGAGGATTTCTCAGAGGAGGAGTATCCTTCCTATGCTGGTATGATTTCGCCCCTGCCCAAGCCCAAGTCTCAAGATCGAGTGCAGATTGCTGTTTCTACAAGGCAGACCCCACCACCACCCCCACCAAGGGTGGAAGAGCGGGCTTCGATTTCTTCTACTACGGTTTCGGATCGGCCCTTGCCTCCGCCCCCTCCAAGGATGGAAGAACGAGCTTCGATTTCTTCTACTTCGGTTTCGGATCGGCCCTTGCCTCCGCCACCACCAAGGATGGCAGTTCAGTCTATTTCTCCGGCTACATCGCCCCGCCCCTTGCCTCCGCCAAGGCTTGAAGTTGAAACCTGCAACACCGCTTCTACCGCCCAAACCCTGCCTCCGCCTCCTCCAAGAGCGAAGGTCCCGCCTGTTTCCCCAAGCTCATTGCCCCAGCCTGCTGACCTTTCTGAGACTGAGCCTGCTGACCTTTCTGGGACAGAGCATGCTGGCCTTGCTGAGACTGAGCCTGCAGCTTTAGCTGATACCAACCTTGCCACCCCAGTCCGGTCTGCCCGGGGGGTGCCTATCCAGCCCTTAGGATCTGCCGTGACGGACCCCTCTGCAGAGATCTCCCTCTATGCCATCCTGGATCCAAGCTTGGATCCCTCACAGGATGCTTCCCTCAACCCCTTCTTGGATCCGGACAGCTATCCGGCCTTAGACCCTACTTGGGGTCAATTTACCGATTCCAGAAAAGGAGTGATCAAATATGAAGTCTAAGGCATCAAGGCTTTCAGCCCGTAAGAATCGCAAATCTTCCGCTCTCTACAATAAAATTCGGGAAAAAACCGCACGGTCCTATGCCATCCATGATGGTTTCAAGAATATGGCCCGCCATCCCTTTTCCGTGTTGGCTTCTGTCACTACGATGACCATCATGCTCTTTTTGATTGCCCTCTTTCTTCTTTTTGCGGTCAACGCCAATTATTTAATTGGGGCGGCCAGCCAAGAGCCTCCGGTTGAAATCCGTTTTAAAAGGGGGGCCACTTTGGAGGAGGCCCGGGCCCTGGCCCAATACCTGGGTGATGACCTCAATGTTATTGACCACCGGCTCATGACTCCGGCAGACAACTTTCGGGAATTTAAAGATAAAATGGGCGATTCAGACCTCTTTGAGGGCTTTGACTATGAACAATTTATTCCCTATACCATCCGACTCCGCCTAGACAACCCTGGAAAGGGCGTTCATTTTAGAGAGGAAATGATGGGGATGCGGGGCGTCAGTGAAGTGGTCATGGAGGAAAATTTGATGAATTTGTTGACAACGGCCCTGCAAAAAATTGGCATCATTGTCGGTATCTGTTTTGCTGTCTTGGCCAGTATTACGGTCTTTATCATCAACAATATGGTCCGCCTTTCCGCCTTGGCCCGGTCGGACGAAATTTCCATCATGAAATATCTGGGCGCCACCGACGCCTACATTAAAATTCCCTTCTCTGTCGAAGGGCTGATTGTGGGCACATTGTCTGCCCTCCTTTCTGGAGGAATTGCCATGATCATCTATCGCTTTTTATCATCTAGTATAGGAGCCCATATCGGCGAAACAGGCAGCCTATCCCTCCTATCCACCGGCCGACTCCTGCCACTCGTATTTGGCACTTGTCTTGGCATCGGTCTCCTTCTGGGGGTTCTTACAACCTCTTTTGCGGTTAAAAAATATGTCAGAGTCTAAGCCATTTCCTTCAAAATCCCCTAAGCGTCTGGCCTTGATATTGTCTTTATTATTCCTGGCCTCTTGCCTTTCCTGGGTCTTACCTAGGAAGGAGGGGTCGCCCTTTTCCCATGGAATCCCTGTCCAGGCTGAGGAAGATATCGACAAAAAGAATGGAGAAAAGAGAGAAAGCGTGAAGGTTCAAGTTGAGGAAAAGAAGGAGGAAGTGAAAGGAGAAAGCAAGGCCCAAGAGGATGAAAAGACAAAATTTGAAGGAGAAATCCGCCAACTGCAAGAGCAAAGAGAAGCCATCGGCAAGCAACGTAAATGGGTGGAATCTCAAATTGAGGACCTAGTCAATAGTAAAAATCAGGTCAACTCAAAATTTGAATGGCTCTTAGATCGTAGCAAAGAGGAACAAGAGCTCTATATGCAGCGGCAAACGGAATTGGATGGTCTCTTGGGGATCATGCAAACCCTTAATCTCAATGTAGAGATCCTTTCTGAGCAATATGAAGCCAAACGCCTCCAATATTCGGAGCGTTTGGCTCGGATGTTTCTCCACCAGAAAAAGAGTCTCCTAGAGGTCTTTTTAGAATCCAAGTCCCTGGGGGGCTTTTTGAGTACCGTTAAATTTATGCAAATTGTGGCTCAGGCTGATGAGGAAGCCCTCAAAGACCTGGAAGAAAGCAAGCGGAATCTCGAGGCCCAAAAGAATGAGACAAATACTCAAATTAAAGCCCTCGAGAAACAGATGGAGCGGATCAAAGCTGAAATGTCCAGTATTGAACGGGGGATCTTTGATATCCGTCGGCGCTATGATCGCCTGGACCAGCAGATTCGCACCCGGTCTCGGCAGCTTTCCCAGTATAGTAGCCGGAGTCGAGAAATCACAGATGCCATTGAAGAGGCAGAACGCCGGAAAAATCTGGCCGAGCAAAAAGCTGCCCTCCTTGCTGAAAAAATGATGGAAAAGAAGCTGGGTCGTAAGCTTTCAGGCAAAGCCGCCCTCGACTATGACTTTACCTGGCCTTTACCCAACCACTATGAAATTACCTCCACCTTTGGCTACCGGGATGTGCCAGAACTCAATCTCCATGACTTCCATACAGGCCTTGACATTGCGGCCAATCATGGCGAGCCGGTTGTGAGTGCAGAAGATGGGGTGGTGAGTTTTGTAGGTCAGCTCCCCTATGGGAACAACACGGTTAAGATCCAACATGGCCAAGGGGTTGCTACCATGTATTGCCACTTGAGTGGCTTCAATTGTGAGGTGGGCCAACAAGTCAAAGCAGGCGATGTCATTGCTTACGTCGGCAGCACAGGTCTAGCCACAGGTCCACACCTGCAATTTGAAATACAGATTGACGGGGTTCCGGTCGATCCAGAACTATATTTGTACCACTAATATTCTCTTTTAGAAGCTAGAAAGGGTTCATGAGCTGTCTTAGCCCTTGGTCTCTAGCAAAAAAGCCTAGATTTGATATAATGAGCCATTGAAGAACCTGGTTGTTGCCTAGCCTCTTGGAGGCCAGGTCGACATACGGGACAAAGTCTGAAATAGAAGGTGAGGATATGCGATGGCAGATCATGAATCAAGGTGCATAGCTGACCAAGAAAAAGAAAAACACTGCGAGGAAAGGACTTCTTCCTTAGCTTTAATGAAAAGACGGGGGGCCAGTGTCCCTGCAATTGTTGTTTGCGGGGTCATCTGTGCCCTACTTTTGATTGGGGGAGTGACCTACTGGAGCACCAGATCCCATGCCCCAGCCAAGGGGGTCAAGACCCATACGAGATATTATGACCCAAGCACAGATCCGACTGTAAATGAGGGCCAGGGTAAGGCAGATACGGAGACCGAGCCTTCTGAGCAAGTAAAAGCCCAGGATAAGGAAAAAAAGGGGCAAGAGACGAAGAATACGGTCAAAAAAGATGCGGATAAAAAGGATGCGGATAAAAAGGATGCTAAAGAAGATTCCGACAAACAAAGTGAGGCTAGCATTCCTGGGGATGTAGAAGAGTTCGTCGATGAGCTTTCGGGAGTTGTAGAAAAATACAAAGAAGAAAAGGTGAGCGATGAAGAACTGGACGCCCGCTTGGATCATTTGTTGAAGAGTCTGCAGCTCCAAGGAGATGAGGAAAGCCAGGTGGCAATGAAAAAACTCATCGACGTTTTATCGATCCTCCAGGATGATTACTATGAGCAGTTGTCAGATGCGGACCTGATCCGGGCGATGACCGAGGGGGTCGTCAATATGATGAGCAGCCCCTTTACTTTCTATGTAAATGCCAAGGACCACGAGGCCGATACCGAGGCCATGAGTGGGGAATATGAGGGAATTGGGGTTCTGATCCAATTCGATCAAGAAAAAAAGACTTATACAGTCACAGATATCATGGATGGGTCACCTGCTGGCAAGATTGGTCTACGGATTGGCGATGCCATCGTCAAGGTGGGAGATACGGATACGAGGGACTTTGAAGATATTCAAGAGCTGGTCTCTTTGGTCCGGGGAAAACCCAATACGACCGTGCATTTAACAGTGTACCGGCCTGATGATAGGAAAGAATATGAATTTGATGTTCCCCGTAAGAAAATCCAAAATGCCAATATCCGGGTAGAGATGCTGGAAGATGGGATCGGCTATATTCGGATGACTGAATTCTCCCAAGGTCTAGCGAAGAATTTCAAGCAAGGCGTCACAGAACTCTTGGGAAAAGGGGCCAAAACCTTTATCTTTGATATGAGGAACAATGGGGGGGGATTTGTCAATGAAGTTCTCGATATGCTGAATTTCTTGCTCCCAGAGACTAGGATTGCTTCGGCCAAGGGACGGACCGATGGCAAGAATTTTGAAACAGTCTGGGAATCCGATGCCTATATGGGGGTCCCGGAGTCTATGCGGTATTTTATCCTGACCAATGAATTTACGGCGAGCGCCTCAGAACTTTTCACGGGCTCTTTGAGAGAGAATGGGAAGGCCGAGAGCATCGGTATGACCACCTTTGGTAAGGGGGTAGGCACCTTAACGATTGAACTTGAGGATAAATCGGCAGTTCAGGTGACCAATTTCCACTATTATTTGCCCCATGACGTCGAAGTCCATGAGGTAGGCCTGCCTCCGAATTATGAGGTGGAGTTGCCCCAGGAAATGCGAGGACTGAGCGTCTCGCAATTGGATCGAAAAAAAGACCCACAATTTCAAAAAGCTTTGGAACTTGCAAGAAAGGAACTAAAAAAATAGGAAATGGCCACAAAAGATATTTTATTGACAGGGGACCGGCCTACGGGCCCTCTCCATATTGGACATTATGCTGGCAGTTTAGCTAAGCGGGTAGCCCTGCAAGGGACCTATGATCCTAGCTATATTATGATTGCTGATACCCAGGCTTTGACAGACCATGCACAAGAATCGGCCCTTTTGAAGGAGCGGATCATGATGGTGATGAAGGATTATTTGTCGGTAGGTCTGGACCCGAATCAGTATACGATTTTCCTCCAGTCTTTGGTGCCGGAACTTCACGAATTTACCAGTATATATATGAATTTTGTGACCTTCGCCCGCTTGCGGCGTAATCCTACGGTCAAGACGGAGATGCAAAGCAAGAACTATGGGGACCAGGTTCCGGTAGGTTTTCTGGTTTATCCGATTAGCCAGTGCTCTGATATTACGGCCTTTAGTGCCACGGTGGTTCCCACAGGGGATGACCAGCAACCCATGATTGAACAGAGTAATGAGATCGTACGTGCGGTCAATAACTACTGTCAAAAAGACGTTTTGGTGGAGAGTAAGGTTCTGCTGTCTGAGGTGACCCGGCTCCCTGGGACCGATGGAGGTCAAAAAATGGGAAAATCCCTTGGAAATTGCATCTATCTGACGGATAGCAAAGAAGATGTGGATGCCAAGGTCATGAGCATGTTTACCGACCCTAATCACCTTAAGGTGTCTGACCCCGGTAAGGTTGAGGGCAATGCAGTGTTTGCCTATCTTAATGCCTTTGATCCGGATCGGGAGGGCCTAGCGGAGATGGAAGACCACTATCGGCGGGGAGGTCTGGGGGATGTGACTTGTAAACGTCGCCTCCAAAAGGTTTTGCAAGATGTTTTGGGTCCGATCCGGGACCGCCACGCCCAATATGCAGATAAGGACGAGGAACTTTGGGAGATCTTATTTGAAAGTTCGAAGCGGGCAAGGAGAGTTGCTCAAGCCAAACTCTTGGAACTGAAAGAGGCGATGGGACTTTCGTACGAATAGGAGAAAATCGGCCGGTCGAGAAGTTTCTGGGCCAGCTGGTGGAATATTTGGAGTAGGGTAGTGGAATATTTGCAGCGGAGCTAAAGATTTTGGAAAAAAGTGTGAAAAAGCCTTGTGTTATTCATAATTTTCCATTATAATATTGAACGTTGTGAAAATATTTAGCGATGAAACCTGAGATGGCCATTCCAACGCTGCGCGTGGGATGGGGAACTTAGGTGGAGCAGTCGGACTTGAAGTCTGGCGAACTTGACGCAGCATGCCTGAGAATAATCCGGCGCATGACTAGTGCGGCCGGTTTTTTTCTGCCCTTGAGGAGATGCCCGGGAAAGTTGCTACTTTCACAATAAGAAATTAGGCCAAGCCCAAGGAGGAATACATGGCGACGAAGCAAAAAATTAGAATTCGGCTAAAGGCGTTTGATGCCAGGATTTTGGATGAGAGTGCCTACAAAATCGTAGAAACAGCCAAGAGCACCAATGCCGAGGTGAGAGGGCCCATCCCCTTACCTACAGAAAAGACCATTACCACCATCTTGAGATCCCCCCACGTCAATAAGGATTCACGGGAGCAATTTGAACAGACGACGCATAAGAGACTGATCGATATTATCGCTCCAAGCAATCAGACCGTGGAAGCTTTGATGAGACTCCCAGTATCGACTGGGGTGAATGTAGACATCAAGGTATAGTAGGTTCTAAGATGCAAAAGGATCTGAGCCCAGGCTTGCGCCAAGTGCGTAGAATGCTAGGTTCAGACGAAGGTCAAGTTCGCCACTAGGGCCAGGCAGACACGGCTCTAGCGCCCGGAAATGTCTTTTTAGACCAGACCGGTCCATTCCCAAAAGCGAACCAATAACCAGGAGGAAATATGACAAAGTTTATATTAGGTAAAAAAGCCGGTATGACCAATGTGTTTGACGAAGATGGTCTATCGATTCCGGTAACGGTGGTCTCATGCGGCCCCTGCGTGGTCTTAGCTAATAAGACAGATGAAAAAGATGGCTACCGGGCAACGCAGATTGCTTACGAGCTCTGGGGAAAGGGCAACCAACCCCATGCAGGTGTCTTTAAGAAAGCAAATCTCGAACAGATGAGATATATCCGCGAGTTTAGAAATACGGATGAATTTGAAGTAGGAGCCACGATTAATGTGGCAGATATGTTTGCGGTAGGCGATTTCGTAGATGTTGCCGGGACGTCCAAAGGTAAGGGATATGCAGGCGGGATTAAACGCCATGGTTACCAAAGAGGACGGGAGACCCACGGGTCTAAGTTCCACCGGGCATCGGGTTCTCTGGGATCTTCAGCCACCCCGGCCAAGGTCAAAAAAGGCAAAAAACTACCAGGTCGGATGGGTCATGAGCGGGTTACCGTACAGAACCTTGAAATCGTTAAAGTAGATCGTGATCGGAATTTCCTCTTAGTCAAGGGGGCCATTCCTGGACCGAAAGGCGGACTGGTAGAAGTTACGACAACCGTCAAGCACCACAAGGAAAAGAAGGCCAAGGAGGCATAAGATGGCGAAAACAAAAGTATACGATCTACAAGGCCAGGCCGTTGGCGAGTTGGAGTTAAACGATACGATTTTTGGCATTGAGCCTAACAAAGATGTGGTCTATCGTAGTATCATTCTCCACCTTGAACAGTGCCGCCAAGGAACCGCAAAAAATAAGACCCGCAGTGAAGTACGGGGCGGTGGTCGGAAACCATATCGTCAAAAAGGAACCGGTCGGGCTCGTCAGGGGTCCATTCGGTCTCCACAGTTTATCGGCGGTGGCGTAGTATTTGCTAAAACACCCAGGAACTACGGGGGCAAGCTCAATAAGAAAATGAGGCAGCTTGCCATGAAGTCGGCCTTATCTCAGGCTCTGTCCTCAGATAAGCTCAGAATCGTGGATAATTTTGAACTTCCTGCAGCTAAGACCAAAGAGATGGCTAAGGTCATCCGGGCCTTCGAGGGAGAGGGATCTACTCTATTGATTACACTGAATCCAGATCAAACCGTGATTCGCACTTCGAACAATCTACCTGGGGTTAAGAGCTCTGTTTATAACACCTTTAACGTATATGATTTGGTCAAGTATCAAAGAATTATTATGACCAAGGAAGCAGTCCAAAAAATTGAGGAGGTTTACGCCTAATGAGTCATGCAAGAAGTGTCATTTTAGGGCCTATTGTGACAGAGAAAACCACGAATTTGGCTGCTCAAGGAGTTTATACATTTGAAGTGGCTCCGAAGGCCAATAAACTGGAGATTGCCCAGGCCGTAGAGGAAATTTTTGGCGTCAAGGTGGCTAGTGTGAACACCGTCAACTTACCTGGCAAGCCCAAGAGAAGAGGTATGGCAGAGGGACGCACTAAGTCCTGGAAGAAGGCCTACGTCAAGATCCAGACAGCCCCAACAACTCTCACTTACAAGGGCAAGGGCGGAACCGAACAAACATCGAAGAAAGAATTCAAAACTGAGATTGAGCACTTCGGTTACGGCCAATAGACCGCCTACATTGTTGAGTGAAAGGAGAAAAGAATGGCAGTTAAAACATATAAACCAACTTCCCCGGGTCTGAGACAAAAGAGCGTAGCAGACTTCTCGGAGTTAACCAAGAAAAAACCGGAAAAGAAGTTGTTGAAAAAACGCGATAAAAATGCAGGCCGTAACTCCTATGGACGGATCACCGTCCGGCGTAGAGGGGGCGGAAATAAGCAAAAAATAAGGCTTATTGACTGGAAGAGAAACAAACTGGATATGCCAGCTAAGGTTCAGGCCATTGAATACGATCCTATTCGTACAGCTCGCATTCTACTCCTGGCCTATCACGATGGAACCAAGTCCTATATTTTAGCTCCCCAGGGGGTGAAAGTCGGCGATGTCCTCATTTCTGGTAACAACGTTGACCCCATTCCTGGCAATTGTATGCCTTTGGCAAATATTCCCGTCGGTACCACCGTTCACAATGTTGAGCTTCATCCCAATAAGGGTGCTCAAATTGTTCGTACAGCCGGTGGCGGGGCGCAATTGATGGCGAAGGAAGGCAAGTATGCAACTCTCCGTCTCCCCTCAGGTGAATACCGCCTAGTTCTTCAAGAGTGCAAAGCTACCGTTGGTTATGTTGGTAACGCTGAGCATGAGAACATTAAATACGGTAAAGCTGGCCGGGTCCGTCATATGGGACGGAGACCTTCCGTAAGAGGTAAAGCTATGAACCCCTGTGATCACCCTCACGGTGGTGGTGAAGGTAGAAACTCCATTGGCTTACCCAGACCTCTGACCCCATGGGGTAAACCAGCCCTAGGTAAGAAGACCCGTAACAAGAAGAAGTACAGCAATAAGTTCATCGTAAGAGGACGTAAGAGATAGGAGGAAGCATGGCTAGATCATCTAAAAAAGGCTACTACGTGGAGCCGAAGCTGTTCCAACGTATTAATGATATGAATGCTAAGAATGAGAAAAAAGTCCTGAAGACATGGTCGAGATCATCCACCATCTATCCGGAAATGATCGGACATACGATTGCTGTTCATGACGGTCGTAAGCACGTCTCAGTGTACATCACAGAGGATATGGTTGCTCATAAATTAGGTGAGTTTGCTCCTACCAGAACCTTCCGGGGACACCGCAATTCCAGTGAAAAGTCAACTGGGAAGGGAGTATAGTGTATGGCGAAGAGAACCATGAGCAAGCAGGAGCTTTTAGAAAATAGAGAAGAACTCCTGGCTGAGTATAATAAGATTCATCCGAAGAATAAAAAACCTGCCACCCTCACCAAGAAAGCTAAAAAGACCCTAGGAATTGGACGGGATTGCGGAAAAGCCCAATCTGCCCTTCTACGGATTTCTCCCAGCAAGGTACGGATTGTTGTCAATATCGTACGTGGCAAGAATGTTGATGAGGCCCTGAGCATCCTTCAATATACGCCCAAGATTGCTTCGCCTGAAGTTTACAAGGTGATTCAATCTGCTAAGGCCAATGCGGTCAATAACAATGGTTTATCCGAAGATAAGCTCTATGTGGCAGAGATCCAAGTCAATGAAGGACCTACCATGAAACGCTACATTGCAGCCGGTAAGGGTTCAGGTCGCAGAATTTTGAAGAGAACGTGTAAGATCAAAGTTGTGCTGAAAGAAAGAGCGGAGGCATAAGATGGGCCAAAAAGTAAATCCGAACGGCTTACGGGTCGGCGTTATCAAAGATTGGGACAACCGCTGGTATGCTGACAAAAAAGACTTTTCTCGCTTCCTAGTTGAGGATTATCAAATTCGCGAGTTTGTCAACAAACATTATCAGAATGCTGGTATTTCTCAAATTATTCTTGAAAGAGAAGGCGCTGACAAGGTCATTCTGAGTATTTTGACAGCTAAGCCTGGTGTCATTATCGGCAGACAAGGTGCAGAGATCGAAGTTTTCAAGAATCTCCTAACGAAAAAGTTTAAACGACAATTCTTTGTTAACGTCCGTGAAAACAAGAACCCTGATTGTGATGCCATCTTAGTTGCTGAGAGCATTGCCAAGCAATTGGAAGATCGTGTTTCCTTCAGAAAGGCAGTCAAGCAAGCTATTGGCCGGGCTATGAAGCAAGGGGCTAAGGGGATTAAGGTACAGACAAGTGGACGTCTGGGCGGAGCTGAAATTGCTCGCTCTGAGTCTTACCATGAGGGAACCATTCCCCTTCATACCTTGCGGGCTGATATTGATTATGCTCTTGCCGAAGCCCATACCATTGCTGGTATTGTCGGCGTTAAAGTGTGGATCTACAAGGGAGAGGTTATTCCCAGTCTCAAACCAGAGCCCAAGAGAACTGAACAAGTTCGCGAAGGAGGGCAAGGCTAATGTTACAACCGAAAAGATACAAATATAGAAAGCAACACCGGGGTAGAATGAAAGGCAAGGCCTATCGTGGCAATTTTGTAGCCTATGGACAATTTGGTCTACAAGCTCTTGAGCCTTGCTGGTTAACCGGAAACCAGATTGAAGCAGCCAGAGTCGCTATTAACCGTTATCTAAGAAGAGACGGTAAGGTATGGATTAAAGTCTTCCCTGATAAGTCGGTTACGAAAAAACCAGCTGAAGTCCGGATGGGTTCCGGTAAAGGTAACGTTGAAGAGTGGGTTGCCGTAGTTCGCCCAGGTAGAGTTCTTTTTGAACTTGCCGGGGTTAACCGAGAAACTGCAAGAGAGGCTTTCCGTCTGGCATCTCACAAGCTTCCCATCAAGACCAAGATGATTGAGAATCTCAATTATGTGGAAGATCCACACTTGAAAGAACTAATTGAGGCCGAGGCTGAAGCTGAGAAAGAGGCTGAGATGGAAGCTGCTGAAGCTGCTGAGAATGCCAACAATGAGGCAGAAGCTGCTCATGCGGGAGCAGGTAAAACCAATGAGGGGGACGCTGAATGATCAAGGCAAGTGACTTAAGAAGCAAATCAGTGGAAGAGCTGAATCAAGAGCTTGAAAATCTCCAAATGGAACATTTCAACCTACGCTTCCAACATAAGACCAATAAATTGGAAAACTATGCTCAGCTTAAGAATGTACGCAAGGACATTGCAAGAGTGAAGACGGTCCTCAGAGAGCTCGAGCTCCAGAAAGAGGGACGGATGATGGTTCGTCAAGGAGAGAATAAATAATGGCAGAGAGAAATATGCGCAAATCTCGGACGGGCACTGTGGTTAGTGATGCCATGGATAAGACTGTCACCGTCTTGATTACAACTCATAAAAGAGATTTAAA